>Ga0209039_10001888_pt1 | contig 18683 bp, 21 predicted proteins | sample BogFormECP12_OM1_FD_188238 | JGI IMG/M metagenome (GOLD analysis project Ga0209039, IMG submission 188238) | Bog forest soil microbial communities from Calvert Island, British Columbia, Canada - ECP12_OM1 (SPAdes) (version 2) | ecosystem: Environmental > Aquatic > Freshwater > Wetlands > Bog ...
TCGAAGCGGTCGGGGGGGACTTGGGGGCGGGCGCCGGGGCCTTGCGGACCATCGGCTTGGCCTTCTTCGGGGCCGGGCGAGCGACCTTCTTCGCGGGCTGGAGCCGGGCCGCGGGTGGCTTGGCCTTGGTTCTCTGACGGCCGGCCTTCGCCATCCCGGGGACCTCGAGTCGGGCGCACCAACCCCTCCTATTTATGGGTATGCTGGGGGAACTCCGCGGTTTGGGGGTTTCTCGACTCCGGAGACACCGCTATAGTACGCCGCCCGCCTACGGCGAACCCGATGGCGTCCTCGGAGGCTCCGGGGAGTTCGGGGACCGGCGACCACCGGCCGCCGTTGCGCCTCGAAACGCTCCTGCTCCTCGCCGGTCTCGCGCTCCTTCTCGTGTTCCTCGCGCTCGAACCGTTCCTTTCCTACGCGCTCTTCGGCTCGGACACCGGGGAGTACTACCGGCTGACGGTCGCCCTCGTCTCCTCGGGGACCCTCCCGCACGGCGCCGCCTACGCCGGATGGGGCTCGGCGTATCCCGACTTCCCGGGGATCTTCCTCCTCGGGGCGGCCGGCGCGGGAGCGCTCGGGATCGACCCGTTCAGTGCCCTCACGGTCCTCGTCCCGGTCGTCGCCGTGCTCTCGGTGTTCCCGCTCTTCCTGCTGTTCCGCCGCCTCTACCCGCACGACACAGTCGCGCTCCTCGCCGCCGCGATCGCTTCGCTCGTCATGCCCCGTCTCTTCTCGATCGCCCACCCGGCACCGCTTGCGCTCGGGGACTTCCTGTGCGTCGGCGCCTTGTGGATGCTCGTCGAGAGCCGACGGGACGTGCGTTGGTACGTCCCTCTCTCGCTCACGGGAGGGGCGCTGATCCTGACCCACCACCTCTCGTCCTACTTCTTCGTCGTCAGCGCCCTCGGGGGGATCTTCCTCCTCGAGATGTGGAGACCGGGTCTCTGGAGCCGACGCTTTCCTTCGCGGGAGCTCGCGTTCGTCGCGGCGTTCCTGACCTTGACCTTCGCCTTCTGGTTCTACGGGACGACCACGTTCACGTCGAAGGTCCTCGACTTCGCGCTCGGCAACCGTCCGTACATCGGGTTCGCCCTGTTCGAGGGGCTGGGCCTCGTCGCGGTCGTGCTCGCTGGGGTCCTGATCCGGTGGCGGCGGGGCCGAAGCCGCTCGACGCGGGCGTGGGTCCGGCTCCCAAACGACCGAAGCGTCGTCCGGGACGCGGCCGTGCTCTGTGCCGTCATCTTTGGCGCGATCTTCGTCCTCGTCTTCGTGCCGGTCCCGGGGACGGCCCAGTCCACGACCCCCGCGGCGATCCTCTGGTTCTCCCCGGTGCTGGCCCTGGGCATCGCCTGCGCCGGCAGCCGACGGGTCCCCTCATCGTCGAGGCTCGGTCCGTTCGCGCTCGCCTGGGTCGGGGCGCTCGGCTTCTCCGCCGGTCTCATGATCGCACTCTCCCTCGCGGCTCCCGTCTTCCCGGGTACTCCGGCGCTCGGCGGGGTCTCGTCGACCCTCTCTCCGTACCGCCACGTCGAGTACCTGTTCATCCCGATCGGGCTCCTCATCGCGGTCGGCCTCGCGCGCTTCGCGACCCGGGTCCATGACCGGGCCGGCCGCCGCGCGTTCGTCGCGGTGTGCGTCGGCATCGTCGTCCTCCTCGCGGCGAACGCCGCGATCGTCTACCCGCCCCAGAACGATTTCGGCGGCTTCGAGGAGGGTCTCACGCACGGGGACGCCGCGGTCTGGATGTGGGTGGGGATCGCGGCCCCGCCGACCTGGACGGTCGCCACCGACCACCGGCTGAGCTCGATGATCTTCGGCGTCGACGGGAACCCGACGACCTGGTTCACGACGACGGCCCTGTTCACGGGCAGCAACTGGTCCGCGGCCGCGGCCGAGCTCCGCAGCGTCGGCACGCCGTACACGGACCGTCCCATCGACCTAGTCGCGGTCGACTCGGTGATGCACACGGGGGTCGCGCTCGACCCGTCGAAGCTCGCGAGCCCGCTGAGCGGCGCGGCGATCGGATGGTTCGAGAACCTCCCGTTCATCCCGGTCTACGAGAACGGCCAGGACGTCGTCTACGTCGTCGATTCCTCGTACCTTCCCGGAGGGTAGGGCGCGGTCGTTCCGTCCGGCCGCCAGAGGAGGAGCGGCGTGCGGCCCTCGCGCGCAAGGTCGCCGAGCACCCGACCCGCCCAGGTCAGCTTCACGAGCTTCACCTCGTGGGTCACCGGGTCGGTGGGGGCGGTGCGTTCGAAGTCGAACCCCCACAGTAGGATCCGCTCGGCGCCGAGGTGGTCCGCGAGATAGGCCGCCCGGTCGCCGTCCGTGAACCCTCCGACGTTCAGAAGGTGCGGCCGGGGCGGGCCCGACCACGACCCGACGACCTCCCCCGGGAACTGGCCCACCCACTCGGCGAGCGCCGCCCGGTTGTCGCCGTGGGCGTGGATCACCACGACGCTCCCCCGGCGGTTCGCGGCGATCTCGGCGGCCACCGGGCCGTCGAGGTCGGTGACCACGACCGTCGGGACGAGCCCCGCGTCCAGGCACACCGCGGTCGCGCCGTTGGCGGCGATGAGCGCGGGGGCCCGGGACGTTGACGGGAGCCGCCAAAGCGGGGGAGGCCCGGTGCGCGGGGCGAGCCCCACCACGACCACCGTCCGGCCCTCCAAGAGGGGCCTCAACCGCTCGAGGGGGTCCGTCGGCGCCGAGGCCGGCAGCAGGGATTCTAGGAGGTTGGCGGCTGCCACCTCCCGCTCGAACGGGAACCCGAACTCCGCTCGGATCCGGTCGTATCGGGGGGCCCACGCGTTGTACTCCACCGGCACCTCAGGACTGCGCACTAACGCTTTATAATGAAGACCCTGCTCCCACCGAGAGAGGCACCGTTGTGATGCGACCGCTAGCCCAGGAGATCCTGGCCCACCTTCCCGGAGATTCGAAGCGGGCCCCCGAGGCGCCGCCGCCGTCGAACGACGACGCGGAGCTCGAGGCGGTCCTCGCTTCGCTCAAGACGAACATCAAGGTCATCGGCTGCGGCGGGGGCGGATGCAACACCATCAACCGGCTTGCGGAGGAGGGCCTCGCGGGCGCGGAGATGGTCGCCGCCAACACGGACGCCCAGCACCTGCTCGCGATCCATTCCCCCCGGAAGATCCTCCTCGGACGGCGGCTCACCCGCGGCCTCGGGGCCGGGGCGCTTCCTCAGGTTGGGGAACAGGCGGCGAAGGAAGCAGAGGACGAGCTCAAGAAGGCGCTCGGGAACTCCGACATGGTCTTCATCACTCTCGGGCTGGGAGGCGGGACGGGTACTGGCTCGGCCCCCGTCATCGCTCAATGCGCGAAGGACGCCGGGGGCGGGAACCCGCTCACGATCGCCGTCTGCACGCTCCCGTTCGCCTCGGAAGGGCTGGTCCGCCAGGAGAACGCGATGTGGGGCCTCGAGCGGCTACGCGAGGTCGTGGACACGGTCATCACGATCCCGAACGACCGCCTCCTCGAGCTCGTTCCTCGCCTGCCAATCCAGACCGCCTTCAAGGTCGCCGACTCCGTCCTCGCGCGCGCGATCCGCGGGATCACCGAGATCATCACGCGCCCCGGTCTCGTGAACCTCGACTTCAACGACCTGAGGACGATCATGAAGGGCGGTGGGGTCGCGCTCATCGGCATCGGCGAGTCGGAGAGCGACAACCGAGCCGAGGACGCGGTCCTCGAGGCGATCAACTCCCCACTCCTGCACGTCGACATCGCGGGCGCGACCGGGGCCCTCATCAACGTCACCGGCGGGCCGGACATGACGGTGAGCGAGGCCCAGAAGGCCGCGGAGGTGGTCCAGAAGACGATCAGCCCGACCGCCCGGATCATCTGGGGGGCGGCCGTCGACCAGACGATGCAGAGCACGATCCGGGTCATGCTGGTAGTGACCGGAGTTAAATCCCCCCAGATTTTCGCGGGGGAGTCGAAGGGCGGCCCGGCGCGCAAGCCCGGACCGGACCTGGACGTCGTTCACTAGGTAGCTATGGCATTCCTCGACCGGGCGCGTCGCGTCCAAGACAATTTCGACGGTCGGCTGCGCAACGTTGGCCACGGCAAGTACGGCCGCATCCTCCGGATGGCGCGTCGACCGACCTCGGAGGAGTACGTCAAGGTCCTCGAGGTGACGTGGCTCGGCGCGATCCTGATCGGCCTCACCGGGTTCGGGATTTACATCTTCTTCAACCAGGTCGGGCCCTGGATCTGGTCGAACTTCCTCGGCGGGCTGTAGGTCCGGAGGCTTTCTACGATGGTCAGCGAAGGTAACGAGGAAGGCATCGGTCTCTTATCGGGCGGACCGACGGAGCCCGCGGCGAAGAAGCCTGAGGCCCGTCCGGGGGTCCCCGCGGCGGTCGTCCCTCCGGTGGTCGCCCCGGCCGCCCCGAAACCCGAGGCGGCCGCGGTCCTGAGCCTCAGGGCGGCGGACGACGTTTCCCGGGACGTTACGGCGGGCACGGTGACGACGCTCTCGGCGGTCCTCACGAGCCGGGCCGCGGGGCCGCTCACGGCCACCGTCACGGTGGAGATCGGGTTCACCTCGACCTACGCCGGAGAGGGGGCCGAGTGGCCCGTCAGGTGGACCCCTCCGGGGAAGAGGACGTCGGTCGAGCTGTTCCCGCGCAAGGAGACGTACCCGGTCGAGCTCGCGCCCAACACCGGGGTCCCGCTCTCCTACGTGATCACGGCCCCCGTCGGGGTCCGCTACGGGGACCAGGTCGAGGTCCGCCTCACCGCGACCACCCCCGATAGTGGGGCGCCGCTCCGGCTGACCCTGGCGTGCGTGGCCCGACAGGCGGTCCTCGCGATCAAGACCTCTCGCGGCTACGAACGCGAGGTCGCCGACACGCTGCTCGCCCGGGCCGAGGAGAAGCCGGACGTGGTCTTCTCGCTCCTCGTCCCGTCGTCCCTGCGCGGCTACGTCTTCGCCGAGGGGATGAGCTTCGAAGGCGTCCGCGAGATGCTGAAGGGGATCCGCAAGGCGCGCGGCCTCGTCGAGGGCGAGACGACCTTGAAGGAGGTCGAACCGCTCCTCGTGCCCAAGATCACGGTCGAAGGGTTCGTCGAGGGAGCCATCGTCGAGCTCATCTCGGGGCCGTTCAAGGGAGAGAAGGCCCGCGTGAAGAAGATCGACCAGGCGAAAGAGGAGATCACGGTCGAGCTCATCGAGGCGGTCGTGCCGATCCCGGTCACCGTCCGGGGCGACCACGTGCGCATGCTCGAGAGGGGAGGCGGGAAGAGTGGCAATTGAGGTAAGCATCCTCGTCGAAGGAGGCAAGGCGGCAGCGGGCGCGACGCTCGGCTCCGCGCTCGGCCCCCTCGGCGTCAACGTCGGTCAGGTCGTCGCGAAGATCAACGAGCAGACGAAGGAGTTCGCCGGGATGCGCGTCCCGGTGATCGTCCGCGTCGACCCGGCCACCCGCGAGTTCACGCTCGTGGTCGGACGACCGCCGGTCGCGGCGCTGCTCCTCAAGGAAGCGAAGAAGGAGAAGGGTTCGGGGAAGCCGAAGACCGAGGTCATCGGGGACGTCTCGCTGGACGCGGTGAAGCGGATCGCCGAGGCGAAAGGGGACGACCTTCACGGACGCTCGATGGAGGAGAAGATGAACCAGGTGATCGGCAGCTGCGTGTCGCTCGGCATCACGGTCGACGGCGAGGACCCGCGCGCCCTCCTCAAGACCCGTACCGCCGCACGAGGCGCCCGATGATGGGAGCTCCGGGGGCGTCGCCGCCCGACCTCTCCAGCGCTGAGATCGTCGACTACTCGATCCTCGAGGGGGACGGGAAGGTCCGCCTCAAGCTGAAGGACGGCTCGGTCGTGGAGATCCGTCTCGAGATCATGAACATCCTGAGGGCCGGGAACGACCCGAACACGGGCCTGCCCGCCTACATCGTCCAGTCCGCGCCCCTCGTGCGGCTGGTCGAGTGCCCGAAGGAGCTCCGCAAGACCCCCTTGCGCCCGGGGACCGGGCGAGACGGAAAGTCGATCCCCGGCTTCGGCTGAGCCGATCGAAAGAACCAAAGAAAGGGCGCCCCGGGAGGTCTCCCGGGGCGAGAAGGGCGGTCGGCCTAGGCGACGGCGACCTTGACCCCTTCCTCGGAAGGGGTGGGGTTCTGCTTCGGGAGGTCGAGCTCGAGGAGCCCGTCCACGACCTTCGCCTTGGCGTCCGTCCCGACCACGGGTTCCGGAAGCTCCAGGACCCGGTAGTAGCCCGAGTACGTCCGCTCGCGGTGGAGGTAGTGCTCCTCCTTTTCCTCCGTGTCGGTGCCGCTCTCGCCACGGATCTCGACCGTTGCGCCGCGCACGCGCACGTCCAGCTTCTCCTTCGGGATCCCGGGGATCTCCGCGACCACCCGGTAGGACGGTCCCGTGTCGGCCACGTCCGTGCGGGGGGAACGCAACCCGCTCTCGAGCTCGAACGGTCCGAGGGGAAGGATCCCGAACGATTCGGCGAACCGACGCCGCACCGCGTCGAAGGCACGGTCGATCGCGGTCCATGGGTCGCCCTGGGTCTCTTGCTTCTGGATCTCGCTTGTCATCGGGCCACCTCGATGGTTTGCAACAAAAATCAGTTATAACTTATATAAAAAGACAACCGTGGGCTCGTCGGGGTTCGGACCGCGACCCGCTCGGATCGCCCGGCGAGGACGGCGGCGAGGGGCGTTCCGGGCGGCGGCGGGGCCACGTCAAGGTCGTTTGACCGCTCGTTCATCCCCCCCTGCGCTACGTCCCCGCCGGGGACGGCGTTGAGCTCTCGTCGAGCGTGCGTGCCGGTCGACCGGGGTCGGGCCTGTCATCGACAGGAAGATTACGACCCTCTCGCATCCCGCCGCGACATGGGAGCCCCTCGGCCTTCCTGAGCGATACCATGGATCCACTGAAGGTCGGCGATCGTCGGGTCCTCGAACGGCACGACTTCCCTTCGCTCTTCCGTGCCCTGCACGAGAAGGGGTACCAGGTGGTGGGACCGACCGTCCGGGACGGGGCGATCGTCTACGACCGGCTCTCGGGGGTCGAAGAGCTGCCCATCGGCTGGACCGACCGGCAGGGGCCCGGCAAGTACCGTTTGGAGCGCCGCCAGGACGAGGCGCTGTTCGGCTACGTGGTGGGACCGTTCTCCTGGAAGAAGTTCCTCTACCCATCGCACGAGCGGCTGTGGACCGCCACCCGGGACGGGACCTCGTTCGTCGTGGCTCCCGAGCCGGTCGACGGGCCTCCACTCGCCTTCCTCGGGATGCGGGCCTGCGAGCTCGCGGGCGTCGACGTCCAGGACCGCGTCTTCATGGGCGGGCCGGTGGTTGACCCGGGATATGCGGCCCGGCGCCGACGGATCCTACGCATCGCCGTCCAGTGTGGACAGGCGGGCGGAAGCTGCTTCTGCGTCTCGATGGGCACCGGTCCGGGGGTCCGGCAGGGTGCCGACCTCATCGTCACGGAGGTCCTCGAGGGAAAGCGTCACTACTTCCTCATCGAGGTCGGCTCGCCCGAAGGGGCCGCCGTCCTCGCGGACGTTCCGCTGAAGGCGGCCGCGGCGGATGACCCGGCCAAGGCCGAGGCAATCGTCGAGCGCGCGGCCGGCGCGATGGGCCGGAAGCTCGACACGGAAGGAATCCACGACCTCCTCCTGAAGAACCTCGACCATCCCCGCTGGGAGGTCGTCGCTCGGCGGTGCCTTTCTTGCACCAACTGCACGATGGTCTGCCCGACCTGCTTCTGCAGCACGCAGGAGGAGGTCCCCGACCTTGCGGTCGAGAAGGTCGAGCGCTGGCGGCGCTGGGACTCCTGTTTCAACCTAGGGCTCACGGAGATGCATGGCCAGGCGGTCCGGAAGTCGGGCCTCTCCCGATACCGCCAGTGGCTCACGCACAAGCTCGCGAGCTGGCACGATCAGTTCGGTACCTCGGGATGCGTCGGCTGCGGCCGCTGCATCACCTGGTGCCCCGTCGGGATCGACCTCACGGAGGAGGTCGCGGCGATCCGGACGGTCACGCCTGCCCTGGCGACCTCGGAGGGAAAGAAATGACCGCAACCGTAAGTGAAGCGATCGCCGACCGCGTCCTGCGCCACCCGTTCTTCGTCGACATCGACCCGACTCTCGTCCATGCGATGGTCTCGAAGGCCGAGGAAAGGTCCTACGACGTCGGCGAGATGCTGGTGCATGAGGGGAAGCCCGCCGAGGAGTTCTTCCTCGTGCTCGAGGGGAAGATCGCGCTCGAGGTCGGGGGCAGCGACCGGCCCGGGATCACGGTCGAGACGATCGAAAAGGGGGAGATCCTCGGGTGGTCGTGGCTCGTTGCCCCCTACCGGTGGCGGTTCGATGCCCGGGCGAGCAAGCCCACGAAGGTCATCGCCATCAACGCCGCCGCGGCCCGATATGCCCTCGCCGCCCACCCGGCGTTCGGCTATCACTTCCTGATGAAGCTCCTGCCGGTGATCGCCGACCGACTCGAGAACACTCGGGTGCAGCTCTTGGACATCCATGGCCACTGACGCGCTCCGTTCCCAGGGGCATTCGCACGGGACGCTGGGCGTCACGGCTCACCCGTACGCTCCGCGACCGTTCGTCGTCCGCGCCCGGACGCAGGAGACACCGGACACGGTCACGCTGCGGCTCGCGCCCCAGCTGCCGGGAGACCGCCTCTCCTTCAAGGGAGGCCAGTTCAACATGGTCTACGTCTTCGGCGTGGGAGAGTCGGCGATCTCGATCAGCGGGGACACCGCGCACCCTGAGGAGCTCGTCCACACGGTCCGCGCCGTCGGAAAGATCACGAACGCGCTCGCCGCGCTGACGCCCGGCGCGGTCGTCGGCATCCGGGGACCGTACGGCCAGGGATGGCCGCTCGATTCCGCCCGGGGCCGCGACGTGGTCGTCGTCGCCGGGGGCCTGGGACTTCCGCCGCTAAGGCCTACCCTCTACGAGATCTTCCGGCACCGGGAGTCGTTCGGCCGGGTGGAGGTCATCTACGGGGCCCGTACCCCGAAGGACCTGGTCTTCGCCGAAGAGGCGCGGACCTGGCTCCAGCGGTCGGATATCCGACTCCAGATCACGGTCGACGCGGCAGAACGTGACTGGAACGGGGACGTCGGGGTCGTGACGGTGAGGATCCCGGATGCCCGGTTCGACCCCGCGAACACGACCGCGTTCGTCTGCGGTCCGGAGATCATGATGAAGTTCACCGCGCAAGCGCTCGTCCAGCGCGGCGTTCCAGCGGAAGCGATCTGGCTCTCGATGGAGAGGAACATGAAGTGCGCTCTCGGATTCTGCGGCCACTGTCAGTACGGTCCGTCGTTCGTCTGCCGGGACGGCCCGTGCCTCCCGTACAAGACGCTCGCCCCGCTCCTCGCGGTCAAGGAGGTCTAGAGGCGATGCCCGAGGCTCGCAAGCCCCGCTTGGGCGTCTTCAAGTTCGCTTCCTGCGACGGCTGCCAACTGTCGATCCTCGACTGCGAGGACGAGCTCCTCGCCGTCACCGGCGCGGTCGACATCGCCGACTTCCGCGAGGCTTCGAGCCGGGTCCTCGAGGGTCCCTACGACCTCTCGCTCGTCGAGGGGTCGGTGACGACGGCCCACGACGCGCAGCGGATCAAGGAGATCCGCGCGCAGTCGAAAGCGCTCGTGACGATCGGCGCCTGCGCGACGGCCGGCGGGATCCAGGCGCTCAAGAACTTCGCGGACGTGGACGAGTACCGCCGCGTGGTCTACGCCCGCCCCGAGTACGTGGAGAGCCTCGCCACGTCGACGGCGATCGCCGACCACGTCCCCGTCGACTTCGAGCTGAGGGGATGCCCGATCAGCAAATTCCAGCTCCTGGAAGCGCTCAGCGCGTTCCTCCAGGGCCGTGCGCCGAACCTCCCGAACGAGAGCGTCTGCATCGAGTGCAAGCGGCGCGGCACCGTCTGCGTCATGGTCTCCCACGGAACGCCGTGCCTCGGGCCGGTCACGCAGGCCGGCTGCGGAGCGATCTGCCCCGCGTTCAATCGGGGCTGCTACGGCTGCTTCGGGCCGCAGGGCACGCCGAACACGAACTCGCTGGTCGCCGAGCTGAAGACCCTCGGCCTAGAGTCGCCGGCCATCATGCGCCTATTGCGCACTTTCAATGCGAACGCCCCCGCGTTCAAGGCCGCGAGCGAAGCCCTCGCCGCGGAGGCGAAGGCCCCATGACCGAGCGGACGATCGGCATCGACTACATCGCCCGCGTCGAGGGCGAAGGAGCCCTCAAGGTCCGCATCCAGGACAACCGCGTCGAGGACGTCCAGCTCAGGATCTTCGAGCCGCCGCGCTTCTTCGAGGCGTTCCTGCGCGGGCGCTCGTACACCGAGGCCCCGGACATCACCGCCCGCATCTGCGGGATCTGCCCGGTCGCCTACCAGATGAGCTCGGTCCATGCGATGGAGCGGGCCCTCGGGATGAAGGTCGGGGGCCAGATCCGCGAGCTCCGCCGCCTCCTGTACTGCGGGGAGTGGATCGAGAGCCACCCGCTGCACATCTTCCTCCTGCACGCCCCCGACTTCCTCGGGTACCCGGACGCCATCCACATGGCGAAGGATTACCCCGACGTCGTGAAGCTCGGCCTGGCGCTCAAGAAGGTGGGGAACGCGCTCATGACCCTCCTCGGAGGGCGCGAGATCCACCCGATCAACGTGCGTGTTGGCGGCTTCTACCGCGCCCCGACCGTCTCCGAGCTCAACGCGTTCCGCCCCCAGCTCGAGGCCGCGCTCAAGATGGCCGAGCAGACCGTGCACTTCACCGCCGACCTCGACTTCCCCAGCGTCGAGGAGGACTACGAGTTCGTCTCCCTGCGGCACGAGAGGGAGTACCCCCTGTGCGAGGGCGACCTGGTGTCGAGCCGCGGACTCAAGGTCCCCCAGGACCACTGGGAGGAGGTCTTCGAGGAGATCCACGCTCCGTACGCGAACGCGCTGCAATCGGTCCGCAAGGGGACCGGAACCTCCTACCACGTCGGGCCGCTCGCGCGCTACGCGCTCAACCGCGACCACCTCTCGCCCCGCGCCGACAAGCTGGCCCGCGACGTCGGTCTCGAGAACGTCGTTCGGAACCCGTACCGGAGCATCATCGTGCGGGCCGTCGAGACCGTCTACGCGGTCGAGGAGGCGCTTCGGATCATCGACCAGTACAAGCGCCCCGACCCGTCGTGGGTGGAACCGCCCCCCGTCACGCAGGTCTGCTCGGGAGGGGCCGTCACGGAAGCCCCACGGGGTATCCTCTACCACGGCTACCGCCTCGCGCCCGGGGGCCTCATCGAGCATGCGAGGATCGTCGCTCCGACCTCCCAGAACCAGAAGCGGATCGAGGACGACGTCCGGCACCTGGTCGAGAAGTCCCTCGCCCTCGACGACGCCGCGCTCACCGACGCCTGCGAGCACGCGATCCGGAACTACGACCCCTGCATCTCCTGCGCGACCCACTTCCTCAAGCTGGATATCGAGCGGCGCTGAGACCCGTAGGATGGGCGAACCGACCCCCACGAAACCCGCGCGCCCGGGGCCGCTGCCCCTCGTGATCGGGCTTGGGAACGACCAGCGGGGCGACGACGGTTCGGGCCTCCACGTGGCCCGGGCGCTCCGTCCCCGCCTCGAGGGGAAGGCGCGGGTCGAGGAGTGCGCCTCCGAGGGGATCGCCCTCCTCGAGGTCTGGCGCGGCTCGGACCGGGTCCTGGTGGTCGACGCGGTTCGCTCCGGCGCGGCGCCCGGAACGGTCATCCGCCTCGAGCCGGGCGACGGCTTCGGGGCGGGGTTCCGTTCGGCCACGTCGACCCATGGGCTCTCGCTCTCCGAGGCGGTGGCGCTCGCGAGGGGGCTGGGATGCCTGCCGCGTCACTTGGTCGTGTACGGGATCGAGGCGGACGACCTTGGCATGGGGACCGGTCTCACGCCCCCGGTCGCACGCGGCGTTCAGGAAGTAACGGACCGGATCCTCGCCGAGCTCGAGACGGAACCGGAAACGATCCCCCCCGTCCGGAAGGCCTCCGATGCATGAGGAGGCGATGCTCAAGGACGTCGTTCGCAAGGCCGAAGAGGTCGCACGGCGGGAACGTGCGTCGCGGGTGACCCGGGTCCGCCTGTGGGTCGGGGCCCGCTCGCATCTCGCCGGTCCCGAGCTCAAGGACCGCTGGGCTCATGCCGTGACGGGAACGGCCCTCGCGGGAGCCGAGGTCGAGATCGAGACCTCCCGCGACCCCGGTGATCCCAACGCGGAAACGGTGGTGCTGCGAAGCCTCGACGTCGACTCGGGACCGGCGAAACCGTAGGCCCCGCGCGACGCCGGGCGCGAAACCCCTTTACGGGGGAACGGTCGTGGGCCCTTCGTGGTCGACCTCCAGGAGACCCCGGCGGTGCCCCCGATGGACCCGGGCGGGGACCAACGGTTGGGCTATCTCGTGGCGGGAGGGCTCCTGGTCGCACTTGGCTGGGGGCTCGCGGTCATGGTCAACCTCCTCCTCCATTACCTGGCGGGGAGCGGTGGGATGACGGTCGCCGGCCACACGTTCACGCCGACCCTCGGACCGTACGCGTGGGCCGCGTTCGGGTTCGGGCTGTTCGTGGGCGGTTTTGGCGTGGTCCTGGTCGCGCTCGGCCGCGCGTCCCCGAAGGGGCCGATCGTCCTTCCGGGCTTCGATTACTGAATCCGGCCGGGCCGCAAGGGTCCGCGGTGGATCCGGCGCGACGGCGGGGGCCGGGTCTCCACGGGGTTCTTCGCCTGCTTCTGGGCATCGAGGCAGTCCGAGCAGGTCCGCTCGTCCGAGTCGAGGCAGGTCCGGCAGAACGTCCGGCCGCACACCGTGCACCCGAGCGTGGCGGGTGCACCGCATCGAGCACACTGTCCGACGAGCACGGTTGGTCCCCCCGGCGGGAACGGTCAGTCGAGGATTCCGCTCGCTTTAAGCCCTTCGACGAACCCCGCCGCGAATTCGGCCTTCGTCACGTACCGGGCCGCCTGACGCGCGCGCCGGCTCGCCGAGGCGAAGCTCACGCCGAACCCGGCCGCCCGGAGCATAGCGACATCGTTGTCCCCGTCTCCCAGGACGACGCACTCTGCGGGAGTCCGCCCGATGTAGGAAAGGGCCCGCACGAGCGCCGGGAGCTTCCCCCCGCTCTTTTCCATGAGGTGGAGCGCGTATCCCGTGGACTCGACGGCGACCGGGCTCCTTCCGAGCGCCCGTCGCACGGCGGAGACAGAGACCGTCGGCTCGAGGGCGACCTCGCTCTCCCTCCATCGGTCCGTGAACAGTCGGCGAACGGGAAGGCCGGCGGCCTGAAGCTCTCGGAACGCCAGCAGCGCCACCCTACGGTCGGTGAGCCGCTCGACCACGTCCCGGCCCCGTTCGTCCCGGTGGTAGATGAGACCCCCGTTCTCCGCGACGATCGGTCCGGTCAGGCCGAGCGAACGGTACAGCCCGAGCGCGATCGGGAGGACGTTCCCCGTCGCAAGGGCCACCGGGATGCCTCGGTGCTCGAGGTCGCGGACGACTTTGACCGCACGCGGGTCGAGACGGCGATCGGCGTCCGTCAGCGTCCCGTCCACGTCGGTGACGACAAGGTGCAGCGCCCCTCTTTGAGGAGGCCGGGGGTTCGAAGAGCGTGCCATCGCGACCTGTTCTGGTGAGCTACGGACCCGAGCGAGCCCGGACGCGAGCGATCTCCGCGTGGAGGGTGTCCGAGACCTCGCGACCGTCCCGCCGCCCCCGCACCTCTCGCATCACGTCGCCCATGAGCGGCGAGAACGCGGCCTCGCCCCGGGCACGGACGATCTCGGCATTCGCTTCGACGACCTTGCGGACGAGCGCGATCAGGTCCTCCTTAGAGAAGCCGGAGAGACCCGCGCGCTCGATCGCGACCTCCACGCTCGGGGCCCCCGCCGCGAGCGCGGAGAGGACCGTGGGGACGCCCTCTTTCGCGATCCGCCCGGCCTTGGCGGCCGCGAGCACGGCGCCGAGGGTTTCGAGGGACGGCTCGAAGGGCAGTCCCCCGGCGGCCCCGGTCGACACGGCCGGCAGGTCCTGAGTGAGGAGACGGGCGACGAGACCGGCGGGGTGTCCCGAGCGCGCCAGCGACTCGAACCGCTCCACAAGGTCGCCGTAGACGAGCTGACGGACGACCTCGATCGGCAGGCCGTGCGAGCGGGCGAGCCGCGCCTCGAGCTCCTCGGGTCGCTCGGGAAGGTGGGAGCGCAGCCGTTCGAGGCGTTCGGCGGTGATCGGGATCGGAGGGATGTCGGTCTCGGGATACATCCGGTCGCGGCCGGGGAGCGGGCGGGAGAACCGGGTCCGCCCGTCGGGAAGCGGGTCCCGGGTTTCCCCAGGGACCCCTTCGAGCGCGACCCGCGCCCGCTCCACGACGCGCTTCAGCGCCATCGAGGCGCGCTCGTGCGACCGGTCGGTCACGAGGACGAAGGCGTCCGCCTTCGCGAGGCCCATGCGTTCTCGCACGGCCGCGACGGTCGCCTCGGAGACCCCGTAGGCGGGAAGCTCGTCGGAATGGACGAGACCCCGAAGACCGACCGAGCGGGCGTGGTCGGCGAACTCGCGACCGAGCCGCTCTTCGCTTCCCGGCGGAGAACGGAGCAGCCCGTCGAACCCGACCAGCCCGACCGCAAGGACGACCTGGCCTCCTCGACCGGCTCCCGAGAACGGACCCGACGCCACTTCCCGGAAGAGGTCCGTGACGTCGAGCGGAGGGTCCGCCGGAACGCGGGCGTGGCTGCGCCCGAGCTCGTCCCGTAGCTCGAGAAGGAACTTCTGACGAGCAACCTCACGGTCCACGTACTCCTCGATCAGTCGGAGCTCTTGGACGCCCTTGACCTCGATTCGATGACCGCCCTCGATCGAGACGTTCACGTCCTCCCGGATCGTCCCGATGCCGCGCCGGACCCGTCGGGTGGCCCGAAGGAGGGCGCCGATCTCCTCCGCCACCTCTCGGGCCTCCGCGCCCGAGACGATCTCGGGACCGGTGGCGATCTCGATAAGCGGGATCCCGAGGCGGTCGAGACGGTACGTGATCTCGCCGGGCGACTCCCGGACCTTCCTCGCCGCGTCCTCCTCGAGACAGATCGTGGGAATCGAGTAGCGACGCCCGGAGACCTCGAGCTCCCCGTCGACGGCCACGAGCGCGGTCCGTTGGAAGCCGGTGGTGTTCGACCCATCGACCACGATCTTCCGCATCACCTCGATCTCATCGACCGGGCGGGCGCGCAGGAGGAGGGCGAGCGTTAGCGCGGTGTCGAGGGCCGCCTCGTTGAGCGGATGCGGCGGTTCCTCGTCCATCTCCACGAGGCAGGACGACGGGCCGCCTTCGTATCGGTAGACCAGGCCGCGAGAGGCCTGGAGCGCCGCGGCCACGTCCACCGCGCGGCTCTCGCCGCCCGCCGCCCGGAGGCTCCGCGTGAACGCCTCGGTGACCTCTTCCGAGAGATCGGCGGGACACCCGCAGAACAGCTTCCCCACCGCGAGCTGCTGGTGGACCTCGAGACCGGCCTTCACGCCGTCTCCCTCGGGTCGTGCCGCTCGTGGAACTCGCCCGCGCGGTCCTCTGCCAGCAGCTGGGCCACCTTCGCCGGGTCCGGGGAGTGGCCGAGCGCCCACAGCATCTTCGCGTACGCCGTCTCGGGAAGCAGGTCGCCGAGGTACAGGACGCCCGCGCGCAGGAGGTCGCGTCCGGTCGAGTAGACGTACGGCTCCACGTTACCCTCGAGGCACTGCGTCGTCATCGCCACGACGACGCCCCGCGCGGTCGCCGCCCGGATCCACGGGAGATGGTCCGAGCCTAGATGGCCGAGCCCGGTGCCCGCGAGGACTATGCCTCGGCACCCCTCGGCGAAGCGGGCCGCGCGTTCGGGAGTGAGGCCCGGGTAGAACCAGAGGAGCGCCGCGTGCGTGTCGATCGGCCCGTCCACCCGCGGGGGCCCGGCCGCCGGAGCTTTCACGGGTTGATGGAGCACGACCTTCCCGCCCTCGACGACCCCGAGCGGAGGACCGTTCCGGCTGCGGAAGGCGTCCCGACGGCTGGAGTGCATCTTCCGCACCCAGGTCCCGCGGTGGATGGCGAACCGGTCATCGGAGGGAGCCGCGTGCATCACGACCACGACCTCTCCGATCCGAGAATCGTGGGCCACCTCGACCGCCGCGCGCAGGTTGGAGGCTCCGTCGGACGATGGTCGGTCGGGGGACCGCTGGGCCCCGACCAGGACGACCGGTCCGGGCAGGTCCACGAGTAGGAAACTCAGCGCCGCTGCGGTGAACCCAAGGGTGTCGGTCCCGTGGGCGACGACGATCCCCCGCGCCCCGGTGGCGAAGGTGGCGACCACCTTCTCGGCGAGCACCCGCCAGTCGTCGGGAACGAGGTCCTCGCTCAGCCGGTCGAACACGGGCACGATCCGCACGCGTCCCGAGGCCTCGAGCTCGGGGAAGAAGTCGAGGATCTCGCGCTCTTCCTTCACGGGCCGCACCCCCCCGGTCTCGTAGTCGACGCGGGATGCGATCGTCCCTCCGGTCGTGAGGAGAGCGATCCAAGGACCCGCGTCTGCCGCGCGGGACGGAGTGGGTGTCCTCGACGTCGGGGCGGCCGCCGTCGGGCTGCCGCCCAGGAGACGGAAGTGGAACGTCGGTTCGATGCGGACCCCGATGTTGTAACCGCTCTCGAGCTTGAGCTGGAGGACCCGGTCCCCCGAGAAGTCGTGGCGGGGGACCACGGTGCCGCTCCAGGTGTGACCCTCGGCGTCGGAGAGCTCGACACGCTGACCGGTCGGCAGGGCGCTCAGCTCGTTCCAGGCATCGTGGGGAGAGATGTCGCTCATGCGCACCGAACCGGGCTCGACAGACCACGGAGCGGCGCCCGGTATAAGATGTCGTTCCGAGAGGGGACTCCGCGACCCCGGGCTTTTATAGACGGCCCTCCCTCGGCGCGCCGGGACCGATACAGCACCGAGATGCCCGTGTGGGGTAGCTACGGGGCGGGGGCACGAACCCCCTCCCGCTGCAATGGATTATCCTAGAGGCCTGCGGAGCCTCAGACCTGGGTTCGAATCCCAGCACGGGCGTGTTCCTCGATGTGGAACCCCACGTCGCGCGAATTCTATGACCGTCTGCGAGGGTCGCGCGAGGTGATTCCACGTCCGCACCGTGACGCGTCCTCCCGGAAACCCACGTATACTCTGCTGGCGTACTCCGCGACGAAAACTGCCTTCAATCGGTATTATGGCCTGGGATGATGTCCCGAGGCTCGTGCCCGATCTGCCTCGAGACCTCGTGGACCCCCGTGCTCCGGACGTTTTCGTCGGTGGACAATGAGCGAGCGCAGCACCTACATCGTTATCGAAGGCATCGATGGGACCGGAAAGACGGAGCTGGCCGCCCGGTTGGTCCCTCCGCTCCTCGCGCGCGGTCACTCGATCTCGAGCTTCCGAGAGCCGACCGACAAGTTCCTCCGGTCCGAGTTCGCGCGCCTCCGCAAACTCGATCCGTTCGCGGCCACGCTCTGCTACACCGTCGACCGAGCGTTACTCCGGCCGCACATCGAGCGCGCACTCGAAATGGGAGATATCGTCATCCAAGACCGGTCGCTTTACTCCGCGCTCGCCTACCAATTCCCGGGACTGAGCCCCGAAGCGTGGCGAGAGGTGGAACGTATCGAGCGCGACGTCGCGATTGAGCCGGACCTCATCTTGTACCTGGATGCGCCGGTGGAGGTTGCCATGAAGCGGGTCGAGTCCAGGGGCCAGCGCGACGCCTTCGAGGACGAGCCGTACCTCGTCAGGGTGAAGCGGAAGTTCGAACAGATGTTCCAGCCCCCCCGCTGGGTTCGGATTGACGCTACCGGCACGCCGGACAATACCTTGGAGCAAGCGATGAACGCGCTCCAGTCGATCGGCCTCTAGCCGACTCGGTTGGGTTCCCCCGCGTCACCACTGAGCGCGCGATGACCAAGCGAGAGGCAGTGGCCGCTCGGCCCTCGTGACGGGCGCCCGCGTTCGATGACCGAACGCAAGGAGCGCACGGGACCCCAAAGGCAAGGGCGATTCCAGGCGCAGTTCAGGGTTCGACCGGATTCAACCGGGCGTTAGGAGCTTGGTTTCCTTCAAGAGGTCCATAAAGCGCGTCATCTTGATCTCCCATTCACGCTCTAGGGCCGCAACATCGAGGCCGAACCCGCCATAGTCGAACCCACGGTACATGCGGAGCATGTCCTCACCCACATTCTGCAAGGCATCTTTGTCTGACATCTCGACGAATCGGCCGGGGACACTGAGGTGCCGGGAGAGCATCTCCACCATTTCTGGGTAGGTCTTCTCGTCACCCGCTAGGTCGACAGCGCTCCCGATCCGCCGTTCGGGATGCTCGAACGCTCGAGCGGCGATCTCCCCAATGTCGCGCACCGCAACCATGGGGACTTTGGTGGTGGGCTTGATCGGCACGCTCACGACCCCCGCCGTGCGGAGCCCTTGCATTGTCCATGGCTGGAACATATTCTCCATGAAGAAGCTCGGTCGAATGGTCGTCAGCGGAACTCCCAAGGACCGCGCCTGTTGTTCGATCTTCACCTTCGAGTCAAAGTGCGGGATCCCAGTAGGCCCAGTTACTTGCCCAGCCCCACGGATCGTGCTGAGGACCACATGAGGGGTCTTGACTCGCTTTGCGGTT
>Ga0209039_10001889_pt1 | contig 18676 bp, 14 predicted proteins | sample BogFormECP12_OM1_FD_188238 | JGI IMG/M metagenome (GOLD analysis project Ga0209039, IMG submission 188238) | Bog forest soil microbial communities from Calvert Island, British Columbia, Canada - ECP12_OM1 (SPAdes) (version 2) | ecosystem: Environmental > Aquatic > Freshwater > Wetlands > Bog ...
CGCCCGCTCTGGCTGGCCGCGGCGGGAAACCGGCAATCTGGGTGCACGCGGTTTCGGTGGGCGAGGTGGTGGCTTCGAGCGCAGTTGTCACGGCGCTGCGACAGAAATTCCCGTCCCACCGCGTACTGATTTCGACGACCACCAGCACGGGGCAGAAGCTCGCCGCGCAGCGCTTCGGCGCGGAGAACGTGTTTTACTTTCCACTGGACTTCGCCTTCGCCGTCCGGCCCTATCTCGATGCTCTGCGTCCGGAACTCGTGGTCGTCGCCGAAACTGAATTCTGGCCGAATTTTCTCCGGCTGGCCAAGCGCCGCGGGGCTCGCATCGCCGTGATCAACTGCCGCATTTCCGACCGCTCGCTTCCCGGCTACAAGCGGCTCCGCTTCTGGCTTCCGGGATTGCTGGAGAAGACGCTCAAGAACGTCGATGTTTTTTTGGCCCAGACCGAAGAAGACCGGCAGCGGCTCATGGAAATTGGTGCAATCGAAACGAAGGTCACAGTGGCCGGCAACCTGAAATTCGATCTGGCGCCGCCGCCATCGCCGAAGATCGTCGCCAGTCTTCGGGAGAGCTTCATCCACTCCAGAGCGGGGCCGGTTCTGGTGTGTGGCAGCACGCTCGAGGACGAAGAAGGCTTGCTGCTCTCGGCGTTTCGCAACATTCTGGCCAATCATCCCAAGGCCGTGATGATCCTTGCCCCGCGCCATCCGGAGCGCTTTCTGGAGGTCGCCGAGCTCGTCGAGAAACTGGGCTTCCGGATGTGGCGGCGCTCTCTGTGGAGCGGCGAAGCGCTCGCTGGCGGCGTGTTTCTCGTCGATAGTATCGGGGAGCTGGCGGCGCTCTATTCGCTGGCGACCGTCGCGTTCGTCGGTGGGAGTCTCGTGCCGCGCGGCGGACACAACATTCTTGAGCCCGCACTCTATGGCGTTCCCATCGTCACCGGCAACCATTACGAGAATTTTCGCGATGTCGTCAACTTCTTTGCCAGCCGCAATGCGGTCCGCATCGTTGAATTGGCGGATCTGCCGCTGGTCTTTATGGAGCTGATCGAAAACGGCGACGAACGATCCACGCTCGCCCGGAACGCGCTGGCGGCGCTCGAATCGCAGCGCGGCGCCACGGACAGGACGGTCGCGGCGCTGCTCCGGCTGATGGACACTGCAACGATCAGCAAGCATCTCCCACGCGAGGGTTCCGCATGAATCCGCTCACCTCGCTTTACGGGGCCGCCACCGCTCTGCGAAACACGCTGTTCGATCGCGGCGTGCTCTCTTCGCGGCGGCTGGAGCAACCTGTGGTCAGCGTCGGGAATCTGTCGGCGGGCGGCTCGGGCAAAACTCCGTTCGTGATTGCGCTGGGCGAACTGCTTAAGGCACGCGGCATTCGCTTCGACGTGCTCTCACGCGGATATCGCCGCAAAACTCGCGGCGTCCTGGTAGTTGAGACCGACGGCAACGCCGCCGACTTCGGCGATGAGCCGCTGCTGATCGCGCGGCGGCTGGGCGTTCCGGTGATCGTCGGGGAAAGCCGCTATGACGCGGGCCGGGTCGCCGAGCAGAAGTTCCAGCCGCAATTGCACATCCTCGACGACGGCTTCCAGCACCGTTCTCTGGTTCGGGACTTCGACATCGTGCTGATGACAGAGTACGACCTGGACGACAGGCTGCTGCCCTCGGGGCGGCTGCGCGAGCCGCTCTCCTCCCTGCAACGCGCCGATGCGATCGTGTTACTGCGGGAATTTTCCACGGAGAACCTTGCTGCACAAAACCCGGCGATCAAGAATTGTACCCCGCAAGGAAAACTTATTTGGCGAATGCAACGAGAGATCGTCGTGCCCGCTGCGCTCGTCGCACCGATTGTGTTCTGCGGTATCGCAAGGCCGCAGCAGTTCTTTGCCCAGGTACGCGCCGCCGGAGTTACGCCTGCGGCGGAAGTCGAATTTCGCGACCACCATGCCTATAACAGAAGTGACATCGAGCGACTAATTGCCATCCGCGGCAAGCTCGGCGCCGGCGGCTTCCTGACCACTGAGAAAGATGCGGTCAATCTGGGGTCATTGCAGGAGGAGCTCAAGCCGTTCGCGGTCGCCGCGCTCAGCCTAACACTCGACCATCCCACTGACGTTGTGAACTCCATTTTGGCGAGAATCACGGAACGAAAGCCCCGCTCGTGAGAAAATCTCAGGTTACACCCGATGACTAAGCATTGAATGACCCGGCGCATTGATGACAAAACATATTAAAGAAAACGACCGGCTGCGGAAGATCGTCGATTCTTTTCCCAAGCTCACGGTCACCGTGCTCGCGGATCTGGTGGCCGACGAGTTTGTGTTCGGCGAGATTTCTCGCGTCTCGCGCGAAGCGCCCGTGCTGATTCTGAAGCACCGTGATCGCAAGGTGGTTCCAGGCGGCGGCGCCAATGCCATCTACAACCTTGCCGACCTCGGAGTGAACGTCTTGCCGGTTGGGGTCGTGGGAGACGACGAACCGGGCAAGCTGCTGCTGCGCGCATTCCGCCACAAGCAAATTCCGGTCAGCGGTGTTTTGAAAGACAAAAGCTACACCACCGTGACCAAGACGCGCATCCTGGCCGGATTCGCGCACACTGCTGGACAACAGGTCGTGCGCCTTGACCGCGAGCCCGCCGAAAGCCCCAATTCGCATCTGCGCCGCGAGCTTGTGCTGGCCGCGCGCGAATACACGCGGGCCTCGGATGCGCTGCTGGTTTCCGACTATGGATACGGCGCCGCGACGCCGGCCCTGCTGAATGCGATTCGGGAAAAGCGCGGGCTCGACAAGGTTCCCGTGACGCTCGACTCGCGCCATCGCATGCTCGAGTTTGCCGGCATCACGGCGGCAACCCCGAATGAGTCGGAGGTGGAAGAAGTTCTTGGCATCCGCATCGGCAGCGATTGGGAGCGCCTCCTGGTCGCCGGAGACCAGATCGCGGGCGAGATGAATTTGGAATCGCTGCTGATCACGCGCGGCAAGGATGGCATGGTGGTTTTTCCGCGCCGCCACAAGCCGGTGGATATTCCGATCTACGGCAGCGATGAAGTCACCGACGTAACCGGCGCCGGCGATACCGTCATCGCAACGTTTACCGCTGCCTTGGCTGCGGGCGCAACCGCCGAAGAGGCCGCCCACCTCGCAAACTACGCCGGCGGCATCGTGGTCATGAAGCGCGGCACGGCCACCGTCAGCCAGCAGGAATTACTGGAGGCGCTCGGAAAGACGCCGCCGGTTGCTCGAGAACATTAGAAATTAGAAATTAAAACTGACGGTTCTAGAGCGGTTTTCGTGATGGGGTATACTGCGTACCCTCAGCGGCTAAAGCCGGAACCCTTTGTAACTCCTGACGGCACGGCTGAAGCCGTGCCCTACCCGTTCTCGGTTCCCCCTATAGCAACTCGAGAACTGCTCTAGCCGCCGCAGTACTTCTCATACTGCTGGTAGATGAACGGGTCGGTCATGCCGGCGATGTAGTCGCAGATGACGCGAGGCAGCGGCTCCTGGGCGGCTTTTTCGCGGTAGTTACGCGGCAGATCGTCGGGTTCCTCCATCCAGTGGGCGAAGAGCTCTCCGGTGATGCGTTCGGCGTCTTCTTTTTCCGCCGCCAGCGCCGGGCTGTAGTAGAGATTTTCGTAGAGAAAGTCTTTCAACCGGCGGCGCTCCGCTTCGACGGGCGCGCTGAAGGCGGCAAGCCGCTCGCTGTGGCGGCGGACATCTTCAAGAGAATGCGCGCCTGCCGCTTGCACACGCTGCGCGGTGTTCGTAATCAGGTCTCCGACAAATCCGTCGAAAATGCTTTTCAGCGCCTCATTAAAGACCAGCTTCTCGGCAACATTCGGGTACCGGCTCTTTGCCTCGCCGTAATGGCGTGCGAACAGATCCACGCTGTCCGCAATCTGCTCGACCGTCAGCAACCGGGCTTCATAGCCATCGTCGAGATCGGCCGTGTTGTAGGCAATCTCGTCGGTCAGGTCGATGAGCTGCGCTTCGAGCGGCGGGCGCCGATCGAGCAGGTATTCGGCGAGCTCGGGATGGTCTTTGGAGTTGGCGTCGTAATCGTGCGAGTGTTTGATGATGCCTTCGCGGACTTCGAAGGTCAGATTCAATCCCCGGAAAGAGGCGTAACGGAGCTCGAAGTCTTCGACAATGCGGAGCGCGTGCAGGTTGTGATCGAACGAAAACCCGTGTTGGCGCATCGCCAGGTCGAGCGCTTTTTCTCCGGTGTGGCCGAAAGGAGGGTGGCCGAGGTCATGCGCCAGGGCAAGCGCCTCGACGAGATCGGTGTTCAATCCTAGTTGCGCGGCGATGGTGCGCGAGATCTGCGCGACCTCAATGGTGTGCGTCAGCCGGTTGCGGAAGTGGTCGGAGTAACGGCGGGTGAAAACCTGTGTCTTCGCTTCCAGGCGGCGAAAAGCGCGCGCATGGACGACCCGGTCGCGGTCGCGTTGAAAGTCGTTGCGGTAGGGATGCGGCGGCTCGGGATGGCGGCGTCCGCGGGAATTTTCTACGCGGACCGCATAGTCGGCGAGCATGAAAAGAGTTTAGCAGCGTTTGCGGCTGTCAGTTTCTAGGCTTTTGCGGTGTTGCCGGGATTCTCTACCGCCGAGACGCCGAGAGCGCGGAGAAAACCTTTTTTGCGGTTTTACCGATCTACATGGGACCGAATCGCGAGAAGAGATCCTCTCGGCGACCTCTGCGTCTCGGCGGTGAAGAATCCCGACTATTGCTTCGCGCCTTCTTCTTTGGCCAGCTTCATCTTCGCGGAATCGAGTTTCTTTTGCACCCGCGATACGTCTGCCGGATCGACTTCCGCGGCAATGGTGCGGTTCCACTCGGTGAGCGCGCGCTCCCAGTTGGTCGCAGCCAGCTTCAGACGTCCGGTTTTCTGGTACAGATCGCCCAGGTGGTCGTGGACGGTGGGATCGGTATTGATTTTCTGCGAAGCCTTCAGCAGGTTGTCTTCCGCCAACTCATATTTTCCCAGGCGGAAGTAAGCCCAGCCGAGGGAATCGAGATAGGCGCCGTTGGCGGGATCGAGATCCACGGCGCGCTTGATGTATCCGAGCGCTTCTTCCAGCTTCATGTTCTGGTCGGCCAGCATGTAGCCCAGATAATTCAGCGCCGAAGCATGTTCCGGATCGCTGGCCAGCACCTTCTTGAACTGTTCTTCCGCTTCGGAGTAGCGCTTCTCCCGCTCAAAAGTGGAGCCGCGCAGAAACCAGACGTACTCCTTGTCGTCCGTCTTGCTCGAGAGCTGCTCGGCCTTGTCGAGCGCCTGCCCGGCATCGCTGAACCGGCGCAGCCGCGTGTTCATCTGCGCCAGGGTGATGTAAATCTGGCGATCGCCGGCGTCTCCCTTCAACATCCCGCGAACGTCTTTGAGCGCCTTGTCGGCCTCGCCCATATCGGCTTGCTGCGCGGCCAGCACCATTTTCAGATCGCGGCTCGTGCCCAGCTTCTGCACCGCTTCCTTGGCAGTGTCGAGCGCCTTCTGCCATTCCTTGGCTTCACGCCAGGTATCGATGATCTGCTGATACCCGCGCTCGATGTTGTCATCGCCGCCCAGGGCGACGATCTCGCGGAAGGTCTCGTTGGCGGCCTGATTGTTCCCCTGGTCGCGGTAGATCGTGCCCAACCTCTCCAGAAACACCGCCCGATTGCTGCGCTCGCCGTTCGAGTACTTGCCGTCGGGCTTCTCCGATTTCTTCAGCAGGTCGCGCATGATGGGAACGGCTTCGTCGTAGCGGCCCTGCGCCTGGTAGATGGCGGCAATGTCGTATGGGGCTTCCAATGAGTCCGGCACCATAAGCTCGGCTTTTTTCAGACTGTCGAGCGCGAGATCGTATTTGCCCTGCTTGCGGTAGATTTCCCCGATGCGCACGTAAGTTTGCGCATCTTCCGGATTCGCGTCGGCGATCACTTTGTATTGTTCGAGAGCGGCATCGGCCTGGCCATCGTTCAGCAGGTTCTGAGCCAGGCCGCGAATGGAGTCCAGATTGTCGCGGTCCATTTCAATCGCGTGCCGATACGCATCGATGGCGCCCTTATATTGCTTTTGCTGCTCGTAGGTGTAACCGAGCGCCGAATAGAGTTTCGCCGAGCGCGCCGTGTTCGGTATCGAACTAAGCACCTGAGCGGCGCGGGCGGTGTCGCCCAGTTCGTTGTAGAGATAGGCCAGGGTAGTGACCGCCTCTTCGGAGTCCGGCTGGAGCTTTACCGCGGTTTTGAATTCGTTCTCCGCTTTTTGCAGATCGTTGTTCAGGCGATACAGGCGCCCGAGAAGCAGATGGTCGTCCATGCTGTCGGGCTGCAGGCGGACGATCTGCTCATACTGCTCGATCGCCAGCTTCAGTACGCTCTCCGAACCGCTGCCGGCCTGCATGTCGCCGAGCGAGCGCAAGTAGATCCTGCCGAGCAGGCGGCGGGCCTCAAGATTGTTGGGATTGCGCTTGATGATGTCCTGCGCCTCGACGACGGCGTCGCGAATGCGGCCGGTCTTGGCATAGAGCTCGGCGAGGCCGGAGGTCAAATACGCGGAGGTCGGGTCGGCATCGATGGCGGCGCGGTATTCTTCAATCGCTTTGTTGGCCAATTCGCTGCGGCCGTACGTGGCCACTTGTTCCTCGTACATGTGCGCGAGGGCGAAGTGGTAGTAGGCGGCGGCGCGGTCGGGCGTCTTGCCCTTGGCGGCGGACTGGGCACCGGCGGCAACCGGAGAATCCTCGGCGTGAGCAGGCTGGTTCTGGGCCAGTAAAAAAGACCCCGTAAGAACGACAGCGACAATGCAAAACTGTTTTTTCATGAAAAATCCTGCAACCTGCAAATTGCAGCCCACATCTTGATTGGATGCTGGACGATTGGATGCTGATCCCGGGCCATCCGGATTTCCTTATTCTACCCTCACCCGGCCTTTCGGCGGCGAGAAAGCGCAGGCTGGGCCTAAAGCCGGAAGTACAGGGGCTTTGGGCGATGGAGGGACGGGCGTCTCGCCCGTCCTGCCGGGCGGGGACGCCCGGCGCTCCACCAGCAAAGCTTGCTGCGCTTAGTGCCTGAAATGCCTTACCCCGGTGAAGACCATAGCCAGCCCAAGCCGGTCGGCGGCGTCGATGGCCTCCTGGTCGCGCACCGAGCCTCCCGGTTGAATAATGGCGGTCGCCCCCGCTTTGGCGATTTCCTCGACGCCATCCGGGAAGGGGAAAAAGGCATCGGAGGCAGCCACCGTACCCTTCAGGGGCAACTGCGCCTTCATGGCGCCCAACTTGCAGGAATCGACGCGGCTCATCTGTCCAGCGCCGACGCCCACGGTTTGCCCATCGCGGGCGTAGAGGATAGCGTTCGACTTCACGTGCTTGCAGACCTTCCACGCGAAAAGCAGCGCCCGTTTTTCTTCCGGTGTCGGCGGCCGCTTCGTGACAACTTTGAGATCGGCTTCGGCCAGCTTGTGCAGATCGGCGTCCTGAACGAGCAAGCCTCCAGAAATATTTTTCAGAACCCAGTCTTGCTGTCCGGCAGGAACTTCGACCAGCCGCAGATTCTTCTTCGAGGCAAACGCTGCTCTAGCGCCTTCGTCGAATGCGGGAGCCGCAATAACTTCCAGAAAGAGCTTGGCCATTTCGCTAGCGGCTGCCGCATCCACCGTGCGGTTCACTCCGATCACGCCGCCGAACGCTGACACCGGATCGCATTCCAGCGCCCGCACGTACGCCTCGCTGAGCGTCTTGCCGGTCGCGGTGCCGCAGGGATTCGTGTGTTTGATGATGGCGCAGACCGGCTCGTCAAACTCCTGCGCCAGATCCCAGCCGGCTTGCAGATCGACAATGTTGTTGTAGGAAAGCTCTTTGCCCTGCACCTGACGCGCATTAGCGACGCCCGCGCCCGAACCGTCCGCGTACATCGCGGCCTTCTGGTGCGGATTCTCTCCATAGCGCAGGTCCATCACTTTTTGAAAAGACAGGCGCAGGTTTCGGGGAAAGCCTTCAGCGGCGCGCAACTCGAAGTCGCCGCCCACCCGCTCGAGCGTCGAGGCGATCGCCGAATCATAGGCCGCAGTCGTCGCAAACGCTTTCTGCGCGAGGTGCCACTTCGTTTCGCGGGACAGCGCGCCGCCCGAACGCACCATCTCATCGGCGATTGCTGCGTAATCGGCGGGCGAAGTAACGACCGCAACATCCTGAAAATTCTTCGCTGCCGAACGGATCATCGAAGGGCCGCCAATATCGATGTTTTCAATCAACTCTTCGAAGCGCACGCCCGGCTTGGCAGCCGTTTTCTCGAAGGCGTACAGGTTGACCACCACCATGTCGATGGCGGGGATGCCATGCTCGGCAACCGCCGCCCGATGGCCGCTGTCTTCCCGGCGATGCAGAATGCCGCCGTGAACTTTCGGATGCAGCGTCTTGACGCGCCCATCAAGCATTTCAGGGAACCCGGTCAGCTCGGAAATATCTTTCACGGCGATGCCGGAGTCGCGCAGCAGCCTGGCCGTGCCTCCGGTCGAAACCAGCTCCACGCCCAACCCGGCGAGTTTGCGGGCAAAATCTACCAGTCCGGATTTGTCGGTAACGCTAAGAATGGCACGCTGGACTTTAGACATGAGGGCCTCGGGAGCGGATGAGAATTTAGAGAAGAGAGATTCTAGCAGTTGCGGACAGTACCCAGTTGCCAGTACCCAGTACCCAGTTTTTAGCCGTGGTGCCCATGGGGGTCACTTTTGCGCAATGCGCGGAGTCGTCGATTCGTTCTGCGGAGATTTATGCAGAGATTGGACGATGCGATTGATCTCAAACTACGTGACGCCGGCGGAGTTCTTGTAGTCCTTACTGGAGGAAAATCATCTCGACGCTGCCGTCGTCCGAATAGAGGCTAACGATAATTCCATCCTGCCGGACTTGAGGATTGCCTTGCTGAAAGCCCTTGTAGTCTTGGTTTTCCAGGTTAAAGATCCCAGATGCAGCCGAATTTGATAGCGCAACGGATTTGACGTTAAGCCAGAACATCTCTCGCGTGTGAACATCGAGCGACAACGACCAGTAGTGCATCCTGTCCGGTGTTACCTCATGCATATTTCGCACAAAGCTGTAGTCCGACTTTATCGCCGCATCTACCTTCTGCGGAGGGGTTTTGAATTCCGTGACGAATGTCTTGGCCCATTCGCGAGGAGGAACAGCGGTAACCAACAGACGCAATCCCGAACGGAAGTGGAGATCGACTTTACATTTGTCGGGCTTGTCCGTGGGATAGAACTTGGTCTGAGTCTCGTCGAGGTCGCTCCACGGAACTTCGAATTCGTAGCCAATGTACGAGAACTTCGTTCCCGGAGCCTGAGACACGGATTTGTCCTTCAAGTCGGTAGGAACGATCCGGGCGAAAGGGGCTTTCCTCGCTGCATTAAACGAAGAGGCCACAACGATCCCGTACCCTGCCACGAGAATAACGGCGAGCGTGGCAACAATCGTGATGAGAATGCGCCGCAGAACCCTCAACGCCATCCTCTCATCCTAAGTCCACGCCAAAGGCAAAGCAACATCCGAAGGCAAAAAACTGGCAACTGGGTACTGGGTACTAGCCTTTCGCCTTAGCCTTAAGCTTGACCTGTCCGCCCTGCATCTCGACCGAGTACTCCACCGCTTCGCAGCCGTGCTGCTTGCGAATCTCGCTGGTCTTTTTCTTGACGAACGCCGCGAAAGAATCGAGGTTGCCGGAAACTTTTTCTCCCGACTTTTGCTTGGCTTCGGTCAGCGCCTGGTAGAGCGACTCGACTTGCTCACGCTCGGCCGCTGCACCCGAGCACTGTACCGAGAAAGGCTGGTCAACCCCCGGCGGCGTCTCGGCGTCCGCGGTTTGGGCGTGCCGGCTTAGGCCATACACCGGATGCTTGGCTTCGTGTTCTTCGGCGACGCGTACGCCCTGCACCGAGAGCATCGCATCCGCTGGCCGGCGATAGCCTTCCTCGCGAATCCGCATTTTCTTGCGCCACAGGTCGGCTTGAATCGCGTAGCGCTGTGCCATCTCGTTGTACTTGAAGCGCTGCGGAAAATTCATCCGCGTGCCTTCGCTGAACCTGCCATCGCTGAACTTGCGAATTAACGAGAGCACCTTCCATTCGACGTCGGTGGGAGGCCTTTTTGCCGGATTATTGAAGAAAATCTCGTACTCGATCTTCAGCCGGCGAAGTTGCTGATCGAGGAGATTCAGTTCTTCATCTATGGTCACAAGGATCCCCCACCCCACAGCTTACGTTCGAAACATGGGGTTGGCGAGATTCCTGCCGGACACGGCAGGGATGGTACGAAAGTACCGTAAGACCAGCCGTCAGCACCCAGCAATCAGTGCACCCAGATGGGCAATCTAAACCGGAACCCGACGGACTGGTTCATTTGCTCAACGACATTGCTGACGGCTGATCATTGTTGAGTTCTGAATGCTGAGTGCTGAATGCTCAATGCTGAGTGCTGAGTGTGAATGCTGAGGCCTACTTCGTGCTCGACGCCATCTTCTTCACCATCGCCAGCACCAGCTTGCGGTCACTATCGTTGAGATTCGCCGAATAGCGGCGCATCTGGCTCAGGAAGCGGACTTCATCGTCGGAGAGCTGCGGCAACCCCTTATGGCCGTTGCTGTGGCCTTCGGCAAAAAATTGCGACAACGCCAAATCCATCGCCCCGGCAATCTTGGCGAGCGTGTCCAGCGAGGGGATGGTATGGCCGTTCTCCACGCGCGACAGGTAGCAGCGCAACAGGCCCGTGCGCTTTTCGATGTCGCCCTGTGACATGCTTCGCTGGAGCCGGAAATTGCGGATGGTCTCGCCGATATTCATAGGTAAGTGACTTGCTCAAATCCAAAAAAAAAGATGCGTGCATAGTAACTAGAGTAGTACCGTCTGGCAAGTGGAAATTCCTTGCACCCCGGCTGCAACTGGTTTCACGAATGTTATTGGGAAGGGCACGGTTTCATCGGTTGCTGAAAAAGCCTTGATTCACACGGGTTTCGGAAAGGCACGACTTCAGGGCCTGCCCTGAGCGAAGCCGAAGACCGCCGTAAATGCCGCTGTTCATGCTAGCAGGAAAACCCAGGTTTCGCTCCGCCGTTCCCCAAACTAATTATGCTTGATGAACTTGCCGTTTTTCTGTCCCGTCAGGGAGTTGTACAACGTTTCCAGAAACGCATCTTCGCTGATGAATTCTCCGGAATACTTCTTCCAGGGATCGAGAATTCTCTTCTCCTTCATCTGCTCCAGTGTCAATTTCTTGCCGAGCGCATCCTGCACCGCTGCCCGCGTTTCTTTCAGCATCTTCACGTAAGCGCGCACGTCATCGAGATTTGAAACCGCGCCGTGGCCCGGGATGATTTTCACGTCGGGCGGAAGCTGGGCGATGGCGCCCTCGACGCCGCTAATCATGCCGTCGATGCTGCCGCCGCTGTCCACGTCGATGAAGGGAAAACCGTAGGTCACGAAATCGTCGCCCATGTGGACCACGTTCGATTTCGGAAAATAGATGACCGAGTCGCCGTCGGTATGTCCGGCCGGGAAGTGCAGCGCGCGGATGTCTTCTCCGTTCAAGTGCACGGTGACGTCGTGATCGAAGGTGATGATGGGCAGCGCGGCCTTGGGCTGCGCCTTGGCTGCGAAACGCACCGATCCGCCGTTGCCCGCCTGACCGCCTTCTTCCAGGCGCTTGCGCACGTTGTCCTGCGCGATGATGGGCGCTTGCTTCTGGAAGAATTCGTTTCCGCCCGTATGGTCTTCGTGGTAATGCGTGTTGATGATGAAGCGCACCGGCTTGTCGGTAATGCCTTTGAGCGCCTGCTGGATTCTTTCGGCCAGAGGCGCGTACTGATCGTCGACCACCACGATGCCGTCATCGCCGACCGAAGCCCCGATGTTGCCGCCCGCGCCCTCGAGCATGTAAACGTTGCCGGCAACTTTCGAGACTTTGATTTGAACTTTGCTGAAGTCCCGGTCTTGCGCAAAGCACAAGCCCGCCGAGAGACAAGCGAGTACCGCGATACGAGAACTGGTGCGCATGAGCTCTCACCTCCTGAGAGACTGAAATTGTAAATGGAGAGGGAAGGGTTTTGGCCAGGATTCCTAAAGCATGGTCCTATCTAATTCCTTGGCGGGCTGCCTCACGCTGTTATAAAACGTTTTCCATCAGCTTGTCACTAATCTGAAGACGGCTCCCGAAACTGGACTTTTCGGCAGCCGAATCCCAAATCGGAACTCTTCCCAAAACAAATGAGTCCTGATCAAGCGGCGTAATCAAGAAATTATTACGTCTGTGACTTGTGACGGTACAACACTCCGCAGTCCAATGGGCTTTAGGAGATGTTCCTATGATGCAGCGAATCAACCAGCAAATGAGAAGAATCATTGTGAAGGGCTTTAGCCGTGTGACTCCACCCACGCAGCGCCGCGCCTGGTTCAGCATCGCCTTGTTCCTGTTCATCACGAGCGGAATATTAAGTGCGCAGCCGGGGCAAGTATCCTTTGTGCCGTTCAACGATTTCGTGGCCAGCACCCGGACCGCAAGTTCCAGTGCACACCTCAGCCAAGCAAACAGCAAAGTCAGAAATGCACAGGCCTTCGAAGAGATGCGCCAGCATATCCTCAACCTGTACCAAGGGGTCGAAGTGAGCCATAGCTTTGTGCTCGATGCCGGCCACTTCGACTGCGTGCCGGTCGAGCAGCAGCCGGCGGTTCGCATGCAAGGTCTGAAGAGCATTGCCACCCCGCCACCGGCGTCCGTCCTTTCAAGGGGCACTGAGGCAAGCGGCGATCGCGAGTCGGCAGAGAAACCGATCAGCATCGGCTCGCAGTTAAGCGCCGACAAGCTGAGCGATGAATTTGGCAACTCGCGGGTTTGCGAGGATAACACCATTCCGATGCGCCGGGTCACGCTGGAAGACACGAGCCGTTTCGCGACCTTGAAGAACTACTTCGAAAAGGGTCCCAACGGCTCCGGCCAGCCGCCTCTCACAGAGAACTCGGTACCTCCCAGCGCCGTGGCGCACAAGTACTCCTATACCAGTCAGACCGTCAACAACCTCGGCGACACCACCACCATCAACCTCTGGAGCCCGTACGTGAACACGAGCCTCGGGGAGATCTTTTCCCTGGCGCAGTCGTGGACCGTGGCAACCTCACCTATTCTGCAAACCGCGGAAGCGGGATGGCAGAATTATCCCGCGCTTTACGGCGGACAGAACTCGCGGCTGTTCATCTACTGGACGGCAGACGGATACAACAAGACGGGTTGCTATAACCTGACCTGCGCAGCTTTTGTCCAGACCAACAGCAGTGCGTATTTCGGCGCCGGATTCAGCAACTACAGCTCACTCGGCGGCAAGCAGTATGAATTCCGGCTCGAGTACGAATTGTACGGAGGCAACTGGTGGCTCGGGCTGGGGAACGCCGACAGCATCACCTGGGTTGGCTACTATCCCGCCAAGCTGTACGGCACCGGAACCATGAGAACGCACTCTCAGAATATTCAGTTCGGCAGCGAGAGCGTTGGTTCCAGCATCTGGCCGCCGGAAGGCAGCGGTGGCTGGCCGAGCGTGGGATTTTCGCGGACTGCCTACCAGCGCGAGCTCCTCTACTTGTCGTATCCCAGCGGGGCCGCAACCTGGGACAGCCTGACTGCGCTCAAGCCATCGCCGAACTGCTATACGATTGCTGGTCCGTACAATGGTGGCTGGAATCCTCCGTCGAACGACTGGGGAATCTACTTCTACTTTGGGGGCCCCGGCGGTAAAAGCTGCTAACGCAAACTGGTTAGGGTGGTAACGGTTACTCCTGCATGCGGTTGGCAGACCACGATTTTTAACGCACGCAATCGGAAGGCTCGCTCGAACTTGGGCGAGCCTTCGCCTTGCGAACGTTGTCGTGCCTGACACCTGAGACCTAAGACCTGACACCTGCCTTTACGGCGTCCCTTCAAACAGCGGCCAAAGCCGGTCGGCGGTGACGCGGTAGATGGCATAGGCGCTGCCACCATCGGAGGTGCGCCGGAACAGCAATTCGCCGCGGCCATCGCCGTCGGCATCGACCGCGTCGATCAGTTCCATGCGCGGACTGACGTCGAGATGCCGCGAATCGGTCTGCGAGAAGAACAGCTTACGCAACTCGCCCTCGAGGTTGGTCCGGGCGACCAGCGTGATCTCCTTTGGTTCCTCGAAGCTTTCGGCAGCAGGCGGGCGCGTTTTCGCGGAGAGCACGAGCACCGGCTCGTTTGAATTGGAGAGATCGAAAATGCGCAAGCTCACATCGTCGAAGGCAGGCCTGGCCGGCTGGCCGGCGGATATGCCGGCGGGTTTGCTGGCTGACGATTTCTTGCGCGCGGGCGCAGCCCCTTTTGTCGCAGCGCTTGCCTGCGCGTGCAGCTGCGTCGCGGCCAGATCGAGCATCTTGTTGCGGTAGATGGCTTCTTCCGCTGGCTTCACATCGTAAGTGTAGGGACGCGGATCGGGCCCGCCGGCATCGGAAATCGCCGGGATGACGACGATCTGCGGCAAAGCCGCAGCGGAATCTGTTGCCGTCTTCGCGCCGGGCTTCCCTGTGCCTGCCGAAGCTGTGCCCGGCGTTGTGTCCGTCAGAGCGTCGAACGTCGTAAAGGGTTCGCGGCGCGCACTTGAGTCTGGCTTCCCGCGGCGCAGCCGGGGCCGATTGGGATCTTCGATCGGCTCGTCTGACGCAGAAGCAGGCGCAGATGTCTTCGCGGTCTCCGGCGCCGCAGGCGCCTTCGCATTATCCGGCGACGGCGGCGGACTCGGCGCGCTGCCCGGCGGCGCGGCAGTCGGCGGCGCCGGAGCGGTCGCGGGCTTTTGCTGGTCTTTTCTATCGGAGCCGCTATCGGTGTCGGCCTTTTCGCCGCGGCGGTGAAGTACGGGCGGCCCGCCCTTGTCGTCGTCTGCGATCACGGGCGTCGAGTACTTCTTGTGTTTATTCGGGTCAATCGCTCCCGCCGGAAGCCACGTGCCTTCGGCGATCCAGACGTGGTTCAGTTGTCCAGGTTGCGTAATCGTGAAGACGCCCTGCGACACGCCGGCGTGAAAACCTTCGTAAACGATTCCAAAATCAAGCGCCATGGGAACGGGCGCGGCTTTGTACGAACCGGCGTCGTAAAATTTTCCGTCCATCATGATGGCAATGGGAATGATGCGGCCTTTGTTGCCCTTGGGTGAAAGCTGGATCAGTCCCAGGGCGCGCGGTCCCTTGTTGGACGCCGACTTGTGCCCGTACTGCGGGATCGGACCCTGGGCCGCGAGCCAGGTCGAGGCGGCCAAGGTGACGGCGAGCATCCGATTGCGATATAACTTGCGATGTAACAACGACCGGCGAGGAGAAAATTCCATATGCAAGTTAATGATAAAGCCCCGGACTTCAATACGACGGACGAGAACGGCAAAGAGGTTGCCTCAAAAGATTTTCGCGGCAAGACCGTGGTGCTGTTTTTCTACCCCAAGGCGGACACTCCCGGTTGAACGAAAGAAGCGTGCGGGTTCCGCGACGCATACAAGCTGATTCGAGAAACCGGGGCGGTAGTGCTCGGCATCTCCGGCGACTCTTCGGACAAGCAGAAGAAATTTCAGGACAAGTACGACCTTCCCTACACTTTGCTGGCCGATGACAGCAGGAAGGTCTGTGAGGCCTTCGGCGTGGTCAAAGAGAAGAACATGTACGGCAAAAAGGTGAAAGGCATCGCGCGGACTACCTTCGTCATTGGCCCCGACGGCAAGATCAAACACATCTTCAATAACGTGAAGGCAGAAGGGCACGCGGAAGAAGTGCTGGCCTACCTGAAGGGCGCAGCGTGAGACGATTGCAGAGGTCAGAGGTCAGATTGCAGAAGTGAAACCCTGCGATGTGGCAGCCACTTGGTTTTACCTCTGCAATCTGACCTCTGACTTCTGCAATTTTTTCCCGTGCTCACGATGAAATCGCTTGGTCGAGTGTCTCTGCTGAAGACCGAGTTCTTCAATCGCGATCCGCGGCGGGTGGCGCGGGCGTTGCTGGGAAAATTGCTGGTCCGGAAAACGCCTCGCGGAATTCTGGCGGGGCGAATTATAGAAACTGAAGCGTATCTCGGCAAAGGCGATGCGGCGGCGCACGCCGCCGCGGGCCGGACGGCGCGCAATTCCGTTCTCTTCGGTCCTCCCGGTCACGCCTACGTGTACTTCATCTATGGCAATCACTACTGCCTGAACGTTTCCTGCCTGCCCGACGGAGTGCCCGGATGCGTGCTGTTTCGCGCCCTGGAGCCGGTGGCGGGCATTGAGAAGATGGCGGAGGCGCGAGGGATCGTGTGGGGACGGGCGCCCTCGCCCGTCCAAGCCGAGCGAAGCTCGGCAGCTGGCAACTCCGGATTCGCGATAGCCAAGGAATCCGATTTCAAGAAAATTTCCTCCGGCCCAGGACGCCTGTCCGAAGCCCTAGAAATCACCCGTGCCCGCGACAACGGGAAAAGCCTGGTAAGCGCGCGCTCCGACCTTCGCATTGTCGACGACGGCTATCGGGTGCGGCGCGTAATGGTCACGCCGCGCATCGGGATTGTGAAGTCAGCAGAACAGCCGCTGCGGTACGTCATCGCCGGAAATTCATTCGTCTCCGGGCCTCCCGGGCACGTGAAAAGATGAATCCGCCCGGTGCTGACCTCGCAGCGGCCCACTTCTCGAAAGGCGCGAGAAGTGGGGCACCCTCGTTTCTTCTCTGCTAACACTTAAGACGAGGCGCGTTTTTTCCTACTGCAATTTCTCGTACTCGGCTTTCGCCTGCTTCAAGACGGGCAGATCCGGATCGGCATCCTTCCACGCGGCAAAGAAGTCCTGATATGCGGATTTGGCCGCCGCAGTGTTGCCCTGCACAGCGTAAGCGCGCCCCAGGCCCAGATGGGAGAGAGTGTAGAGGACATCAGTGGGGTTAATGCCACGGTGGTCGAGAATCTTCTGGTACTCGGCAGCGGCTTTCGCGCCCTGTTTCGAGCGCAGGTAGGCTTCGCCGCGAAGGTAGTTGATCCAGTACCCCAGGCTGCCGGGACCGCTGCCGAGTTCGTAGGGAGCGGCTACTTCCAGCCGCGCCACGGCCGGTGCCGGTTGGTTGCGCTGCAGATCGCCTTCGGCCTGGACGAGCGGGACATGGGCCTTGTTGAGCAGGGTATCGGTGGGATACTCGCGGACCAGATCCTCCGCAATTTTCTTGCTGCGCGCAGTGTCTCCGGTAAGGGCCAGCGCCCTCATGACAAATGCCCGGGTGTCGCGGTCCCCGGAAACAGAGAGAGCATCCGAGATTTTCTGGCGAGCTTCCGGGAGGTTGCCGAGTCCCGCCTCGCACCCAGCCTGGTCACCGAGAATGATGCCGCTGAATTCCGTGTATCCCAGGCGCTGGGAGGAAGTTTCACTTTGGGCATAAGCTGCCCGGGCTGGCTGCAGCCTGCCCCGCGCACACTCGGCGCGGGCGTGGAACCAGAGCATGAAGGGTTCGCCCGCCTTGCCGGCAGCCCATTCCAGTTCGTGTTGCTGGGCGGCATCATCGCCCCGAATGAAGGCGAGTTCGAAGAGCGTGGAATGCGGCGGCCGGCCCATGTCCTGCGCGACCGCCTGCTCGGCTATCGCTTTCGCTTCGTCGAAGCGATTGAGGCGTTCGTAAGCGTTGGCGACATTCTGGTAGGCGTAAGCGTCTTTGGGGTCGATGCGCATGGACTCGCTGGAACTGGCCAGAGCCTTTTGATACTGTCCGATAGCCGCGTAGCGCAAGGCGAGGTTGTCGCGAGGCGCAGTGTCGCGCGGGTAGGTTTGCGCCCACTGTTGGTAGATTTCGATGGACTTCTCTATTTCCCGTGTGACCTCGTTATAGTAATGCGCCGAGATATAAAACCTTTCCCGTTCGCTGGCTCTCTCCTTCAAGTCGAAGGCCTTTTTAATAAAACTCGCGGCCAGCTCTCCCTTGGAGAGATTGTTATAGGCCACCCCCAGGGTGGCATTGGCCATGGCGAAGTTGGGATCGAGCTCGACAGCGCGCTTGAGATGGGGAATCGCCTTTTCATCGGCAAGCCTCTGATGCTCGGCCTGGCCCAGGCTGAAGGCTTGCAAGGCTTCGAGCGACGAGGTGGTGGCCTGTTCGAGCGGCTTGGCGAACTTCTGCACGGAGCCGATGGACTCGCCCAGCTTGCCCCGCAAGCTGGAAGCAGCCCGGTCGAGCGACTTGAGGACCTGCTCCTTGCTCTCGGCCTCGATCTCTTCGCGGGCCAACACGTCGCCGGTTTGGGCATTCAGCGCGGAAACGGTGATGACGTAGTGAGTGCCCAGGCTGGCGATCGAGCCGGTGAGCATGGCCTTGGCGCCTTCGCGCATGCAGATCTCGCGGGCGACGTCGTTGCTAACGCGTGCGTCGGGTGGGCGTCCCATAAAGCGCAGAGCTTCGCGGATGCGGGATTCGGGCAACAGGTTCAGGTACGGAGACTGCTCGAGTTGCACGGCCAGCGCCTGCTTCAGGGTGCCGTCAAAGACGGAGTCGCCTGTCGTGTTGACGAAGTCGGCCAGAACCACGGTGTCTTTTTCGGTGAGCGCGGCGGCGCGGCGGGAGCGGAAGAACAAGCCTCCGCCGATGAGAGCTGCGATCAGCACAGCGGCTGCGACGGCCGGTATCTTCCATGATCTTTTCCGCGCCG
>Ga0209039_10001890_pt1 | contig 18669 bp, 11 predicted proteins | sample BogFormECP12_OM1_FD_188238 | JGI IMG/M metagenome (GOLD analysis project Ga0209039, IMG submission 188238) | Bog forest soil microbial communities from Calvert Island, British Columbia, Canada - ECP12_OM1 (SPAdes) (version 2) | ecosystem: Environmental > Aquatic > Freshwater > Wetlands > Bog ...
TGGATGTCGCCTACGAACTTACGCCTCTGGTTGTCACCAAGCTGGTTGTTTATACCTTCGGAACGCTGATCCATCTCTTCTTGATGGTCTTAATTCTGGGGAACCGGCGGTTACACCGGCTGGAGTGGCTGCTGTTCAGTTTGATGTCGGCATTGTTCATGTGGTATTCCGGCAATCTGCTGGCCCTCAACCTCACTCTTTACTACGGGGCAGTTCCGGCGGTTCCGGCAGTTCTTTCAGGATTCTCCCGCACCGTTTCCATCGTGGGGTTTATCGCGGCCGTGCCCCTGCTGGTTCACGTGCACGCAGAATATTGCGCGCGCTTCGTTCCGATTCGGCCTTGGCAGCGGCTGCTGGTGGCGTGTTTCTATCTTCCCGTGATTTTCTGCCCCTGGATGGTCGGCCGGTTGCTGAGTCACCTCGGCGTGGAACCCCTGGTGGCGCTTGGCCCTCCGATGCGCCTGCTGGTTCTATGGGCCGGAGCCGCCCTGCTCGTCGCCGCGGGTGTCAACGTGTACATGAGTGTGCGCCGTCGCGCTGCTGACCCGGCACTCGCCCGATTTCACGCGTATCTCGCGGGGCTTCAGGGGGTTCTGGCATTGGGTTGGGCAATTGCCTACCTACCGCACGCCCTGCCGACGATGGGAGGGTTGGGAGGATACTTCCCCACAGGTTTGATGCTGGTGGGAGTTCTCCCCAGCGGCCTCGTGGGTTACGCCATTTTTCGCTACAACTTTCTCGACTTGCGCGTTCAGCGGAATGTCGTCTATTCCGTCTTGGCCATTTTTGGTTTTTTGATCTACCTGAACTTCATGCGCCGAATGAGTGGCTGGCTGGAAGCTCACGACGTCCTGCCGACGGCGGTCACCGAGGCCGTGATGATTTTCATCCTCGTCGTGCTGGTGGAGCCCGTGAAGCGGCTCATCAGCCGGGCGCTGCATCAGCAATTCATTTCGGAATTCGAAAAGGTCCAGAGGATCGCCGCGGAAATTGAGGAACATGCCAAACGGACGGGGGACGTGGATTCACTCCAAGGGCTGGTGGAAGAGCGTGTGCCCCTGGTGCTAGGTCTGGAGCGAGTGCGATTGCTGCTCGGCCCAATCCGCGCCGACACTTCCGGCAATCGAGTTCCGCCAAAAGCTCACCGCATACCCATTTCTCGCGGCGGAGAAGCTATTGCCTATCTGGAGGTCATACCAGCCGCCGGCGGAGTCTCCGGCGAGCAAATTGCCGCACTGGAGATTCTCGCTGACCGCCTTGCCGGAGCCTTGGAGCTTTGCCGGCTCATCGTTGACAAGATCAAGCTGGAGCGGGAGCTGGCCGCCAAGGAGAAAATGGCTTTTCTCGGCGACATGGCGGCACGCATCGCGCACAATGTCAAAAACCCGCTCAGCGGCATGAAAACCATTGTGCAGCTTATGGAAGAGGACAAGGACCTTCCCGAGAATACAAGGCGTGATTGCCGGATGCTGGTGGATGAAATCGACCGATTGAATAGGAACATCTCCCAGATCCTGCGCTACGCCAAGCCCGCGCGTGATACGGACCGGCCGGCCGATCTGGTATCCGTTGTGAAGAGGGTCGTTGCCATCTCGCGGATGGAAGCCGAGCGGCGCCACATCATCTTGGATATGAACGACGCAGGGCCGTGCCCGGTCGAAGGCGGAGAAGAAGCCGCCAGCGACATCGTTTCCAACCTCCTCGTCAACTCTCTGGAAGCGAGCGGAGCAGGAAGCGTGATTCGGATTCGCCTCGCGCGCCCGCCAGGCCAACCGGAATACATCAATCTTTCGGTGGAGGATCAGGGCCGTGGAATTCCCAAGGATAGGCTGGACAAGATTTTCCAGCCGTTCTACACCACGCGGGCGGGAGGCACAGGCTTGGGTCTCGCCATCGTGAAGCGTCGAGTAGACGAAATTGGCGGGTTCGTGGAATGCCAGAGCCCAGTGGGGGAAGAGAACGCAACTTCTGCTCACCCTGGTACGCGATTTGTTGTACGCTTTCGGATTGCCAAGTCAGCGGTCGCGGAAAAGCCCGCGTAGCGGGCGGAAGACGCTAGCCCACAGCGTAGAAGGTGTGAAAAATTCTTGAAATTCTTTTAACCACCGAGGCGCAGAGGCAAGAAAACAAAGGACCTTCTCTCTGTGTCTCTGTGCCTCAGTGGTTAATACCGCATTTTCCACACCTTCGTGATCTGTGGGGGCCCATCATCCACACCCTCTGTGAGCCCCGGAGGGGCGATAGAAATTGCGACCATGGTCTTTCGCCCCTCCGGGGCTCGAGTGGTGCTTTAGGGGTTGTCTCCCACGGCTCACGCCGTGGGCGATGGTCTTTCGGGCCTACGGGCCTGTGACGACAAAGAAAGTTCGCCCCTCCTTTAAAAGCGCGCGGGGCGGCGGTTTTCAGTTTTGAAGAATATGAGCCATTCAAATCCAACAAGCTCCAAAGCAGCATCTCCAACCATCCTGATTGTCGATGACGACAGCACGGCGCGTTACGGCATGCGACGCGCACTGGACAGCCGATATCGCATCTTGGAGGCTGAAGGGGTCGCGGCCGCGCGGCAGATGATGACCCGGGAAAATCCCGCCCTATTGCTGCTGGATATCGAAATGCCGGAAGAGAGCGGCTTGGATTTTCTCCGCGAGCTGAAGGAGCAGGCGAACAGCCCAGCGGTGATCATGATCACGGCCTATGGTTCGGAAAAGATTGCTGTCGAGGCAATGAAAAGTGGCGCGTACGATTACCTGCCCAAACCTTTTGAAGTGGATGAACTTCGTCTGGTGGTAGAGCGCGCCATCGAGCACCTGGCGCTGGCGGAAGAGAACCTGCGCCTAAAGCGCCAACTGGTTTCGGAAGGCCAGTTCGGCGCCATGATCGGGGCGAGCAAGGTCATGCGCGAGCTTTTTGATTTGGCGGATCGGATCGCGCAGGCAGAAGTGACGGTGTTGATCCAGGGCGAGAGTGGTACCGGAAAGGACCTGCTGGCCACCGAAATCCACCGGCGCAGCAACCGCGGCAGAGGGCCGTTTGTAGCGCTGAACTGCGCCGCGCTTCCCGAGCACCTGATTGAAAGTGAGCTCTTCGGATACGAAAAGGGCGCTTTTACCGGAGCCACGGCGATGAAGCGCGGCAAGTTCGAGCTGGCGAACGGCGGCGTGCTTTTTCTCGACGAGGTGGGGGACATGTCGCTCTCCACTCAAGCCAAGCTGCTGCGTGTCTTGGAAACTCGCCGGGTGGAAAGGCTGGGGGGCACGACGGCGCAGGAAGTGGACGTGCGGATTGTTAGCGCCACCAACAAAGACCTGGCAGCCGAGATCGCGAAACAAACCTTTCGCGAAGATCTTTATTACCGGTTGCGGGTGGTGCTGTTGCGGGTGCCGGCGCTGCGCGAACACCGGGAAGATCTGCCGCTCATGGTCCAGGAGTTCTGCCGCATGCTGGGGGAAAAACACGGAAGGCCCATGCCCGTGGTTTCCAAAGAAGCCATGGAGCTTTTGCAGCAAGCGGAATGGAAGGGCAACGTGCGGGAGCTCAAGAATGTGCTGGAAAGCGCCATCGTGATGAGTCGCAGTGATATCTTGGGGCCGGAGGATTTTTCCACCGATTTTCTAGGGACCGGGGTGGGGCGTGAGGGGGCTTCTGTTGACATGGGCTTCCTGGGCATCGATGATTACCGTGAGGCGCGCCGGCAGTTTGAAATCGCATTTATCAAGGGCAAGCTCCGTGAGCATGGCGGGAATATCACCCGAACGGCCGCGGCGATCGGCCTGCACCGCCAGAGCCTTCAGGAGAAGCTGCGGGAACTAGGAATACAAACCGAAAAAAGTTGATCACTATAGATTCGCACGAGAATGCGGTTCGACACTGCACATGCAAATGCGCGAAGCGCACATCCATTTTTCGTTATGGCTGAGGTACCAATGGAATTTACGATTGGTGATTGGTGGTTCCCGGCTGCGAATTGCTCGCTGCGAGTGCAATCGGCAATCGCCAATCGGCAATTACGGAAGCCACCGGCTTCACGTCAGATTCTTCAGTCGCCGCCCGCCGGAGCACACGTGGGGGGGTTCGTCCGCGAGCCCGCACTGGCAGTCGCAAAGGTTGAAAACTTCTGCTCAGCTCGATCGGAGCCGCATTGGGGGCAGCGTGGCGCTTCCTGGCTCCTGTTGAGAACGAGCTTCTCGAAAACGCATCCGCACACCGGGCAGGCATATTCGAAGATAGGCATGGGCTATTTAGGAGGTTCCTTGGATTTAATTGCGCAACTTGCTGGATCGTCATTCCCCGACGGGGAAGAGCGACGTGCAGATCACGTGAAGCGAGAAATTCCCGGGATGCGGGGAAGGACGAAAAACCAGAGGATTAGGAATCCGGCATAAAGCAATATAATTTTCATAAAATCATTATACACCCTCAAGCAGGCGTAACGCGGACCGGTTCTTTAGGTCCGCAGCTCTTCTCCAATGCGCATGGAAAAGCCGCGGACCTAAAGAACCGGTCCGCGCTACCCTTCCTCCTTCGATGGCCAGGTTGCCAGATGAATCGATAGAGCGATGCTGCCTACTGCTTTCTGCCTACTGCCTACTGGCTTTCAAAGCGACGGCCAGAGGGATTCCCATATCTTAAACTCGTGATGAAAACCGATCTGCTCGCAGCGGGTAAGCTTGCGCCCGGAAGCCACTTCCAGCGTGTCGTGGAAAATCCGGCGACCGACTTCGTCCGTGGTCTCGGTGCGTTCCAAAATGGTGCCGGCGTTGACATCAAGATCGGCGTAGGAACGGGCAAGCTGCGGATTGGTGCCGATTTTCATGACCGGGCCCAGCGCACAACCGATGCCGGTACCCCGTCCGGTGGTGAAGAGGGCAACCTGTGCTCCGCTAAGGAAGAGGGCAGGGGTGCAAATGTGATCGTAACCGGGAGTATAGAGCACATAGAGGCCCTTGCGATCTCCGAGCCACTCGCCGTATTCAATCAGATCTTCCACAATGGAAGTTCCGCCCTTCGCCTTCACGCCGCTGGACTTTAGATAAATGTTGTATAGACCGCCTTTGATATTGCCGGGGGAAGGATTATCGCGGAAGTAGTCTCCGAATTTTCGTACGTAGGCCTCATAGCGCTTGAGCGCATTCATCAACTTGCGACCGACTTTTTTTGTGCGGGCGCGCTGGACGAGGTCGATCATGGCGGCACCCTGCAATTCCGGAATTTCCGGAAGGAAGACCGCGGCCCCCGCCTTTACAAACAGATCGGCAGCCACGCCCACGGCCGGATTGGCCGTAACCCCCGACCAGCGGTCTGAGCCGCCGCACTCCGTCCCCACAATGAGTTTGGAAATGGAAACCGGCTCGCGGCGAAATTGGTTGGCGTAGTGAAGGAGCTTTTCCGCGGCTTCCATTCCCCGTTCCACCGTTTTCTCGCTGCCGCCCAATTGTTGGACGGTGAGGTTCACGACGCGGCGGTTGTAGTCAGTGACGGTATTCTGGAATATTGGCGCCGAGCACTCCACGCACGTCTTTCCACACCCCAAATCAATATAGACAGCAGCGCCCAGGTTGGGATGGCGCAGGGTGTTGGTGAGCAACCGATTCAAAATGGTGACGGGCTCGCCGTCGGGCATGCCGCATCCAGATTCGTGGATGATGGGGACCACGCCGTCGACGTTGGGGAATTTGTCGCGCGAATAGATTTCACGGTTGGCGCGCGTGGCAATCTCCCGCACCTCGGTGGAGGAACACATTCCCGAAGTGACGATGCCAACCAGGTTTCGAACTCCCACTTCACCATCGGGTCGAACGAAGCCGTCAAACGTCAGGGAAGAAAGTTTGGGATCCGGGCGCGTCCGCTTTGGATTGTCCCGGTATCTGGGCGTCAATCGGGGAAGGCGAGATTGCAGGTTGCCACTGTCAATCGGCTCACCGGGCTTGACGGAGCGGGAAGCGAGCCCAATGGGATCACCCAGCGTGACATACGGTTGGCCACGGAGGATAGACTTAATGGCAAAGCTCTGCCCGAGCAGGGCTCGGCCCGAAACCGTCAGGACCTTGCCCGCGTGCTTCAGAGGGGTATCCTTCTCGATCAAATCCGCGGTGACTACAGCGACGTTGTCTTTCTCCGGCTGGATGACGATGGCGACTTCCTGAAGGTCTTGAGGTTGCATATAGACCACTTCGATTCTTTCCGGGGTGGCGGCACAGCTCGTCGGCACGTGATTTTATTTCGTAGTCAGCGGTCCCGACCCCCTCACCCGTCCCGCCCCGGCTGATGAAAGCGCCGGTTGCGGGCCACCCTCTCGCCCAAGGGGGCGAGGGTTGTAGATCCAAATCCGCACATTCTACCCCGACCCACAAACAACTGCCCCCCTCGCCCCTTTGGGGGAGAGGGGCCGGGGGGTGAGGGGGTTCGCGAATCAGGAACCAACCTCTTGAAGAGTTTAACGGAACGCCCTCAAGCGCTACGCACCAACGGCGGCGAGCGCCGGGACGCGCACACGCGACCCATAAAAAGCATAATACGTTATAAAAACGTAGCACACCATCGGCACCAGCATGGCGACGGCCATGCTATGGGTCGCTTGAAAGATCAGACCCATGGCAGGCGGGGCACAGGCGCCGCCGATGATCGACATGATGATGATGGAGCCACCCAACTTGGTGTTCGGACCTAATTCCTTGATGCCGAGTGCAAAAATCGTGGGAAACATGAGCGACATGAAGAAACTGGTCATGAACACCGCCCCCACGCCCAGCCAGCCCGGAAACAGAACTCCTAAAGCCACGAGGGCCGTATTGATGACGCCATAAACCCCCATGAGGCGAGTGGGCGGGAAGAATTTCATGAGATAGGTCGCCGTGAATCTTCCCACGCCAAACGCCACCAAAGTCCCGGTGAGAAAATATCCGGCGATCTTCTCCGGCCGATGGGTGTAGTCCTGAATGTACTGAATGTAGTAACTCCAGGTTCCGACCTGAGCACCCACATAGAGAAACTGCGCGAAGACCCCTTGCACGAAATGGGGGTAATGGATAAGGTCGCGGGCTTTGCCATGCGATCGGCCATCGGCCGGTTCAGCTTCTTCGGCAACTTTGGGAAATTTGGTTTTCAGGATCAGCAGCGCCCAGATAAAGATCACCGTGCCCAGAACCAGATAAGGATGGACCACGCGCAGCGTCTCGCCGCGCAGATAGGCATCGTAAGTGCCCGCAGCCTTCATGGCCGCAACTTGCTGGGGGTTCAGTTCCACCCCGGAAAAAATGAAGATGGTTCCCACCAGAACACCGATAACGGCGCCCACCGGGTTAAAGGACTGGGAGAAGTTGAGCCGCCGTTCCGAAGTTCGGGGGTCGCCCAACAACGCGATGAAGGAGTTGGCACCGGTCTCCAGGAAGGACGCGCCACTGGCGATCACGAACAGGGCAAAGAGGAAGAATCCATACTGTTGAACCAGCGCCGCCGGGTAGAAGAGAAAAGTCCCCGCGCTGTAGAGGAACAGACCGATCACCAATCCGGTTTTGTACCCGAACCTCCGCATCACCAATGCGGCCGGGACAGCCAGAACGAAGTATCCCATGTAGAAAGCGGATTGGATCAACCCGGCCTTGAAACGAGTAATCTCAAACGACTTCATGAACTGCTTAATCAGAATGTCGTTCATGTTGCTGGGAATGCCCCAAAACAAGAAAAGGGCTGTTACCAGAAAAAACGGTAACACATTCCCCGGCGCAAACAGTGGGGGGTGCTGGTCCGAGTTGGTGTTCGCATCGCGCGTAGACATAAGTGAAGCTCCGATTTCCAAGATAGCAGACTCTGTAGTTTTATTCTGGAGATTTCGCCCTAGGTATCCAAATCCTTAGTATCGAGCGTTCCTGCCAGCTTGAGGCGCTCAAAAATTGCCGCGGTCTCGCGGATTCCGTCCTCCAGCGGCGTACGCCGAATGCCCGGCACATCACGATGCAGCGCGCTATCGTCAAAATCATATGAGACGGGCAGCGCCTTGCCTTCCGCTTTGATCAGGGTTTGGGACACCGGCAAAATCTGTCCCAAGATGGCCAGGTATTCATGGACTTGCATCACCTCGCCGCGCAGCGTGTAGACCTTTGCACCGGTCAGGCCAGCTTCTGCGCAGCGAACAAAAGTGCGGGCCGTGTCGCGCACATATTGCAAATCCATCCCGCCGGTATACCGAATCGTGTAGGCCTGGCCGATGACCGCAGCTTTGATTGCCTTCGTGGGGCCGGAGGTCATTCCCCGGTCGCGCCCGACTCCGTAAACGGACCCGGGACGAATTCCCACGCTGGAGAGACCGTCATTCAAAAAGTAGACGCGCGCATTCCCCTCATTGCACTGCTTAAAAACGCCGTAATGCGTGCCGGGCAACAGGGGGGCGCCTTCTTGAATGGTTCCGCCGCCGTAGGTTTCCTCCGGGCCGAAGACGGCCGCAGAACTTGCGTAAACGATGCTCTGGACCAGATCGCGCCGGCGCCGGGCCACTTCAAAAACGTTGAGCGTTCCCACCACGTTAATCATCGCGCCTCGCAGCGGGTCGGCAGCGCAGAAGGGCACCTGGATTCCTGCCAAATGAAGGACGTGCGTAATGCCGTGATCAACGATGGCCCTCTCCACATCCTTGAATTGCGTGATGTCGCCCTGAAGCAGCCGAAGGGAGGCCACCTGCGCCGGTGTCAGGAGTGTGGCCAGGCGCGCCGATTCCGCATCAATATCAAAAACCAAAGGCTGGTCGCCGCGGTCCACCAGTTCCTTGACGACCCAGGCGCCAATAAATCCTTTTGCCCCCGTGATGAGAAATCGGTGCGCGGAACACGGAACAGGATTGCCTTGGTCAGTTTGCGTCATGCTATGGCATTATATGCGTTAGCGAAGGTGAGTCAACGGTGAGGTGAAGAGGCCTTTCTGCTCACTGCCTACTCTCCACCTGCGGGGGATGGATCAGCAGAAGCACGCTAATCGTGGCCAGCAGTGGAATCGTTGCCGCCAGAAAGAACGCGGGGTAGTATGAAAACTTATCCACAAGCCATCCCACCAGCAGCGTGAAAAGGGCTCCAGCTAAGCCTGCGCCGAGTCCGCTAACGCCGGTTACGGAAGCGACGACATCCTGGGGGAACAAGTCGGAGGGGAACGTAAGGCCCATGGTTGACCAGCTCGCGTAGCCCCACACGGCAAAACTAATTAGACATATCGCCCCGTAAGGGTTGTGGATCGTGGCGGCGGGGATTCCGGCGAGAATCGGCAAGGAACTGATGACGCAGACCCATTTCCGCGCACGCACCACGCCCATACCGCGCTTGATCAGGAAACCGGAAGCAAATCCTCCCGTAAAGTTTCCGATATCCGCCGCAACAAAAGGCAGCCACGCGAAGGCGGCGATCTGTTTGAGGCTGAACCCCCGCGCATCACTGAGGTATTGCGGCAGCCAAAAAACGTAGAACCACCAGATGGGGTCGGTAAGGGAACGGCCGAGGACGATTCCCCAAACGTTGGGCTGCTTGAGCAAGCTCAGCCAGCGGCCCACACCTTTTTGTGACGAAACCATCGCGGTGTCGCGCCCCGCCTCGATGAGTGCGCGCTCCTCGGCGGTGACCCGCGGATGGCGGTCCAAGGGGTAATAAACAGCGAGCCATACAAAGAGCCAGACAAAACCCAGGAGCCCAGACAGCACGAAGGCGTAACGCCACCCGAAAAGAATGGCAACCCAGGGAACGGTAAGTGCCGCAATGGCGCCGCCGACACTCGAGCCGCTATCGAAAATCGCGACGGCTACACCGCGCTCCTTGGCGGGAAACCACTCGGCGACGGTCTTACTGGCGCCGGGCCAGTTGCACCCCTCGCCGATGCCCAAAAGAAAACGAAATACCCCGAAGGAAAATAAGGAGTTCGCGAAGCTGGTCAGGATGCTGATCGCGGACCACCAGATGACCGCCAGGGCCAGCCCCAGACGCGTGCCAATAATGTCGAGCAGGACGCCACCAATCAGCCACATACCGGCGTAGGAGAACTGAAATGCCGAGAAAACTCGGGAAAGGTCAGTGTGGCTGAGGTGCAGTTCCTGGGTAATCACCGGCGCCAGGACGGAGAAAGTTTGGCGGCTGATGTAGTTGATGACTGTGGAACCGAAGAGGGTCCATACAATCCACCAGCGAATTCGCTTGGAAGCCATAAGTCAAAAACCGCCTCATCGGTTCCGAATGGTTCTGCTCTCACCAGAAATTCGCGGCACAATACCACACTCCGCGGGATTTTGTCAGCGCTTTTTGGCAAGCCGCGGCAAGGCTTCCGATTGCTTTGCAAAGCCCGTTTCATATAGAGTAAGCAGCGATGTCGCGCGCCAACCACGTTTCACGCCGAGATCCATTCATTCTGGAGTCATTTCATGCAACCTGTTAAAGTGACCTTGATTATCCTCGTTGCCTTGCTTGGCAGTTGCCTGCCGGTTCTTGCCGAAAACGTACGCGTTTGGCAGGCGCCCCTAGAGATTCCCACTTACCTGCTGGGCGCGGAAGATCCGAACCCGCCGTTTCCTCTTGCGGACGCGCGGCGCATCTACCCGTATACCTTACTTGATGATCTAACTGACCGGCGCGAGCCGAAGAGTTACAAGGCCGTGTATCTGGAGAATGAATTCCTCAAGGCCATTGTTCTCCCCGAATTGGGCGGGCACCTTTATTCGCTGTATGACAAAGTCAATAAGCATGAAGTCTTTTACCGTAACAATGTCGTGAAATACGGCCTGGTGTCGCTGCGGGGTGCGTGGGTGTCCGGCGGCGAGGAATTCAATTTTCCCAACGGGCACACGGTGGTTACGGTTTCACCCGTGGCCTTCACGACTCTGCAGAATCCCGATGGCAGCGCCACCGTGGTGGTGGGCGATGTCGATCTGGTCACGGAGATGCATTGGGAGGTGGCCTTGACGCTCCGCCCCGGCCAGGCGCGTTTGGAGCAGCACGTGACGCTCTTCAACGGCACCGGCCTGACCAACCCTTACTGGTATTGGGCGAACACGGCGGTTCCGGCTACCGACGATATGCGCTTTATCTACCCCATGCGGGAAGCCAACCCTCATTCGCACGAAGAAATCTGGTCGTTCCCGCTCCACGACGGCGTGGATTATAGCTGGTACAAAAACATTCGCCAGCCCACCTCGCTTTTCGGACGCCAGGTCCATCGCAATTTCTTCGGGGCCTATTACGAGAAGTCTGATTATGGAGTTGTGCATGTGGCCGACTTCCGGGAGGTTCTGGGGAAGAAGACTTGGACCTGGGGTGTGGGTGACGACGGATTGATTTGGACCGACCTCCTTACGGATCATGATGGGCCTTACAATGAAATCCAGTCGGGCCGCTTTGAAACGCAACTGAACTCTGAATTCATGCCGCCGCGCCGTGTGGAATCCTTCACCGAGTTCTGGTATCCCCTGCAAGGCCTGGGAGGCGGATTTGTGGAAGCCACTCCGAGTCTTGCTCTGAATGCGAACCTTTTCAAGGCCTCGGCCGGGATGGCTCAGCACGTCGAGTTTTCGCTCTTTCCGACCGAGGCGATCCAGGGCGTGCGGGTGCGCGTGAACCTGGGGACAGAGGTTTTGAAGGATTACGGCCCCGTCGCGCTCGAGCCGATGACGACGCTGAAGGTGGGCGTGCCGGTTGCGGACTTGGAGGCGGCCAAAGGCAAAATCGAAATCATCGTGACCGGCCCGAATGGCCAGGCGTTACTGCACTGGTCGGCTGCGGACCCGATTGATGGCAATCCTGATTTCGTGCCCGCCGCCGGCGTTCGCACCTCGGGCCACAAATCAGCCGAGGCGATGAGCGTGGAGGAGCTTTTCCTGTCCGGCGTCGAGGCCGAGAAGGACGGCAGCGAACACACGGCGGAGGCAACCTACCTGGCGGTCCTCAAGCGTGATCCCGGTTATATTCCGGCCTTGGTCAAGATGGCGTGGATCGAGCTCCGCGCTGGAGACTTTAAATTGGGGGAGGACTTTCTTGCTCCTGCCTTGGCCCGTGACGACCGCAATGCGGAGACACTCTACGCCGCCGGCGTGGTTTATCGCGCAGCGCATCGCTGGTCGCAGGCCCAGGACATGTTTTGGGCGGACATTCGTTTCGGAGGCGATCCTGCTCCCGCCTATGCCCAACTCGGAGAAATCGCCATGACCCTACAGAATTACCTTCAGGCGATCCCGTTGCTTTATCAATCGCTCAGCTACAACCCGGGAGATGCCATGGCGGCAGCCGATCTCGCGGTGGCACTGCGCCTGGCCGGACGGACCGCCGAGGCGGAGAAAAGCATCACGCAGGCTCTGGCTCGGATGCCTTTGCTGCCTTACGCGCGCGCGGAACGCTGGATCATCCAAACCACGCGGGAAAAGGCGGGGCAGAAAGCGGCGGCGCCTTCGCCGGACGATTGGACCAAACCTTATCCCGCCTCCGCCGAGACTTTCTTGCAGGTCGCTGCATGGTACCGCACCCTCGGCGACGTGGAAGACTCTGACGCGGTCTTGCAATTCGCCCTGAAGCATTTGCCGGCGCAAGCAATTACTCCGATCGTTTATTACTATCTGGCCGCCAACGCGCGCGAGAAAGGACACGACGACCGAGCCGATGATTTTGCCCGCCAAGGGGAGGCGGCGCCCTTTGCCAAAGTGTTTCCCAATCGTCTGGCTGACGCGGAAGTGATCGACGACCAGTTGCGCGATCATCCCCTGGACGCGCACGCCTTGTACTACATGGGCAACTATCTGTTCGCCCGCGGCCGTTACCAGGAGGGGGCGCAATCCTGGACGCAGGCTTTTGGGCAGGGTTTTGAATATTCGGTGTTGATGCGGAACCTCGGCCTTTACGCCTGGCGCGTGAAGAACGACCTGCCGGACGCCGCCGAGTTTTATGAGAAGGCCGTCAAGCTGGCCCCGGATGATTACCGGCTTTACACCGATCTGGATGAGATCTATTTCCGCATGGGCAGTGCCGGCCGCCGCGAGAAACTCTTCGCGGAGGCGCCCGACTCCGTTCGCGGCCGCGATACGATGTTGGTGCGCCGGGCGCTGCTGCTGATCCAGGAAGAGCAGTACGACCAGGCCTTAGGACTGCTAATGGACCACACTTTCAAACCCTGGGAAGGCGGCGTACACGTCCACGAAATGTACGTGCTGGCGAACTTCCAAAAGGGCCGGCGGGCGCTCGAGAACAACCTGCCGGCGGTAGCCGAGGCGGCCTTCCGCAAGGCGCTCGAGTATCCTCATAACCTCGGTTCCGGCAAGCCCAACAGGCCCAACGATGAGGAGCTTTGGTTCTGGTTGGGTGAGGCTCTGAAAGCGCAGGACAAGGCTGATGCCGCGCGCGACGCATGGATGCAGGCCACCGAGGAAGGCCAGGGATTTTCCCCTCTGGCCGTTTTGTACTGCGGTCTGGCCCTGCGGCGGCTGGGACTGAACGAAGCATCGGCAAAGACTTTGGGCCCGCTCCTGCAGGTGAAAGTGGGAGAAAAACACGGTGCCGGGGAATTCTACGCCGCAGGCTTGTTGGACCTATACGAGCATCGCAACCCCCAAGCGGAGGCCAAGTTCAAGGCCGCTCTCGATGCCGATCCGGATTTCTGGCAAGCGGAGTTGATGCTGGACCACGTGGGCCATTAGTCGCGCTCGACACACCGAATTCCAGGAGGAAGGACTACGGATGAGCATTCGAATTGCACTTCTGTTCTTGATTTTAGCCGCGGGCCTCTTGCCGCGAGCGTGGTCGCAGGCGAAGCCTCAGGAAGAATTCAATGTCCGGGAGCACTACACCAAGTACGAATATCGCATTCCCATGCGGGATGGCGTCCATTTGTTCACATCCGTTTACGTGCCCAAGGACACCTCCGTCGCCTATCCTTTCTTGATGGATCGCACCCCTTACAGCGTGGGTCCGTATGGAGAGGACCAATACCGCTCGACGCTAGGGCCCTCGGAAGCCTTTGAGCGCTCCGGTTACATTTTCGTTTACCAGGACGTGCGCGGGCGCTACATGTCGGAGGGCAAGTTCGTGGAAATGACCCCCCACATCGATGAAAAGCGCAGCAACAAGGATGTGGACGACAGCTCCGACATGTACGACACGGTCGATTGGCTGCTCCGCAACGTGCCCAACAACAATGGCAAAGCCGGCATTTGGGGAATTTCCTATCCGGGCTTTTACACCTCGGCCAGCATTATTGACTCGCATCCCGCCATCCAGGCCGCCTCCCCGCAGGCTCCGATGACCGATCTCTTTATGGGTGACGATGCCTACCATGGCGGAGCTTTCATGCTCGCGGCCAACTTTGGTTTCTACTCCGGTTTCAAGCCCTTGGACAATCCCGCCCCGCCGAAAGCCGCGCTGGGGTTTGAATACGGCACGCAAAGCGCCTACGAGTTCTATCTCAAAATGGGGCCGCTCGCCAATGCCAACGCGCGCTACTTTCATGACCAGAGCTTTCTCTGGAACGATCAGGTGAGGCACGACACTTACGATGACTATTGGAAGGCGCGCAATCTCGCCCCACACATGAAGAACATTCATTGCGCGGTGCTGACGGTGGGCGGGTGGTTCGACGCCGAGGACCTTTACGGTCCCTTCCGGGTTTTCCGCTCCATCGAGCAAAACGATCCGGGCATTTACAATGGGTTGGTCGAGGGACCCTGGGTGCATGGCGGTTGGGGGCGCCTGGATGGCGATCATCTGGGCAGCGTCAGCTTTGCCGCCAAGACGGGGGCCTACTTCCGCGACAACATTCAGTTTCCCTTTTTCGAAAAATACTTGAAGGGAAAGGGAAATGAGGATTTGCCCAAGGCCTATGTTTTCGAGACGGGCACCAACGTGTGGCGCAAATATTCGAGTTGGCCTCCCGCCAACGCCAAGACTCGCGTGCTCTACTTTCAGGACCAGGGGGGACTGTCCTTCACGGCTCCGGAAGCCAAGGAGGAAGCGTTAGACGAATACGTGAGCGATCCGAATCGCCCCGTACCGTTTATCGGATACACCAATCTGGGCGTGCCGCAGGAATACATGGTGGCCGATCAGCGCTTCGCCTCCAACCGGCCCGATGTTTTGGTGTACCAGACCGACCCGCTGGAGCAGGACGTGACGATTGCGGGTCCGGTTTCCCCGCGCCTGTTCGTTTCCACCACCGGCACCGATTCCGATTTCGTGGTGAAGATCATCGACGTCTATCCGCCCGATTATCCCCAACCGGAAACCAAAGCGGCGCCGGGCCCTCCCGCCCCCTACACGGATGTTCCGCCGCCCTCCATTATCATGGCGGGATACCAGCAATTGCTGCGCGGCTGGCCGATGCGCGCGAAGTTCCGCAACAGCTTCGAGAAGCCGGAGGCGATGACGCCCGGCCAGGTCGAGGAACTCAACTTTACCGCGCCCGACATCAACCACACGTTCCGCCGCAACCACCGCATCATGATTCAAGTGCAAAGCACGTGGTTTCCCCTGACCGACCGCAACCCCCAGACCTTCGTGAATATCCCCGACGCCAAGCCAGCGGATTTCAAGAAGGCCACGGAAAGGGTTTACCGCGGCAAGGGAAAATCCTCCGGAGTGATCGTGCACGTGCTGGAATAGCCAGCGTCGGGCCGAACGGCGTTCGGCCCTATCAGGTGCCGGCCGGCTCCGGAACCCCGAAGGGGTTGACATTGAGTAGCCGTGGGCAAGGGCACGCTTTTGGTGCCCGCCGCCCACGGATGGCGTCCCTGCCCATTTTACCGACCCTGAAGGGGTCGAACGGTCCGGCCTCGCCAGGGCCGATTTCAAGTTTCGATCTTCGAGTTTCGATTTTCGCTTTGCGGCTTGCGCTTTTCGATTTTCGCTCCCGCGTTATATAATGCGAAGCATGGCGAACCTTGCGACAACTTTGCCGGCTCTGCTTACGGCCTGGGAAGACGGAACGATCCGGGTAGGATCTTCCCGCGTGCTCCTGGAGTTGGTGGTCTATCACTTCAAACAGGGGGCCACGGCGGAGCAAATCCAGCACAGCTTTCCTTCCCTCACCCTCCGGGAAGTCTATGGCGCCATCTACTATTACCTGGAGCAACCGGAAGAGGTCGAGGAGTATCTTGCGGGCCAAGAGCGTCAGGCAGAAGAAGTGGAGCGCACCGTTCGCGGCAACCAGGTTGCCACATCCCTCCAAAAGCGGCTGGAAGAGCGGCACGCTCGCTCATCCAAATAAGTCCGGTCCATGCTGAAGCTCCTCATTGATGAGAATCTGGACCAACGCATCCTCCGCGGGGTGCGGCTTCACGTTCCCGGTTTGACGTATGCAGTGGTTCAGGAAACCGGCTTGGCGAGAGCCCCCGATGTCGCACTGCTCGAATGGGCAGCCCAGAACCAGTATGCGCTGGTCACCCACGATCGGGGAACAATGCTCAGGGCTGCGCAGTAGAGAATGCGTTCAGAACAGAAGATTGCCGGTCTGGTCATCGTCAAGAAGGAGCTGCCTTTGGCAAGGGCAATCGAGGATCTTGTGCTGCTGCTGGAGTGTTCCACTGAAAGAGACGTTGAAAATCAGGTCCCGCGAGCCGATCACTCTCAAAGAGCTTATCGCGGCGATAAGTCCTATGGGTCAGGAATTGCAGCCGTTCCGGAGCAAATTGACCTTCTCGGGCGGGCATGACCAGGCCTACCATAGCACGCTGAAGCGCAGAGCCGTGCTCTGCGCCAGCCAGCCGATTAGAGCTTATGCAGGAGTGATTTTAGTAATTCGATGGTGATGTGGGTCGGCAGAAAGATAAGACTGAGGCCGATTGTCCATAGCAACCTTTTGTTCTTGAGGGGTGCAAAACGGCAAATCGCGTACAAGGGTCTTTGAATCATTGGCCACAGCAAATGGTGTAGCAAAAGCACGAACGCCAGTATCAGTCCGGCGAAACCTGCAATGGAGTCAATTAAATTCAGCTCAATTGACACCCACACAGTCCCTCCTCCCCAGAGCGAAAACTTGGCGACCTTTTCGCCGACGATCATCGGAAGCCATATTAGAAGTGCCAGGATCAGCAAATTGAGGAGTATCTGCAATACGATTTCATATACGCGGTCGATTTTAGAGATCCGACGAAGAATCCAGCGAGTAATTGCAATATAAGATAGGTCGCAAGAAAGACTAATCGCGAGAGCCAGCACCACATAGCCGACACTGCGTGCAGCGACCCCTCCACCGTAGGTCCTGAAAAAGAAGAGTAGGAGGGGCACAATTTGTATCAGGTTTACCAAAATAATAAGCCACCAGATTCCCAGGAGTATCTTACTATCTGTAAATGCTGGGACCAACGCAAACGCCAGAATAATAAGAAAGGAGAGAAAGGAACCTTGAGCTGATTCCCCGGCGGGAGGCTTCCGGAAGGTATAAATTATAGATCCCAAAAGGAAAACAGAAGCAATAGAGAAGCAAATCGAGATGAAGACGAATCGCAGAGATAGCAGGCGTTTACCCAATAGGCGGTCAAACCCGCGTCCGGTCAACTTTGCAACCTCCTGCATAAAGGCTGCATCTTGCGACCGAGATGCGCTCTGCTTGTCGCTCAGTTTGATCCACCATTCCTCCACCTTGCTTTGGATTCGTCTTTCCTCATCTTCGTAGAGAAAGAGCGCAGCAAAGATAAACATCAGGCCCAACAACACATGAAGCAAACCAAAAGTGTAGCTAATGGTGGACCATAGCATCGAATTGCTCGGGCTCATTGAGATCAAATCGTATTCGAGCGGGCAGCCGGGAGATACAAGCGCAGAGTCACGCTCTAATCAGAGACTCCACGGTTTTTCGCTCTTGGAGTGCCAGACACAATCACCACATTCGCGCCGTCGCTCCGCCATGATTTTTTCACGACCAAGCAATACCGCTGCGCCGGGCATTTGTCAATGTCATAAGATGGCGCAAAAGCGATTCTGAAAAAAGCTAGGGCCTCCAGGGCCGGCAGGTGCAGAGCGGGTAGCCATCACGGTCAGTGCCGTTCTGACTGTGGGCTTTTCTCATGTCCCATGTCCCACCGGCAACCGCACATCGTCAATCGGGATGGGGCGCGAGGCTGATCGCAAATTCAAAATGGCAGATTCAAGGTGGGATAGCGCGGGAGGCTGATCGCAAATTCAAAATGGCAGATTCAGAATAGGATGGGGCAGCACAGGTTGCTGATCGCAAATTTAAAATGGCAGATTCAAGAGGGGGATAGGCTGATTTCAGATTCAAAATGGTAGATTCAAGATGGGAGAGCCGCCAATCTAAAATCCAAAATCCAGAATTGCCCAAATCGTCAATCGACAATTCCCCGCCCCGGCACCCAGCCCCTCGCACCGGACCCGGGCGCGTGGCCGCGCCTTAGATCATCGAGGGCAGCGGCTGGAGGAACTCGATACCTGCTTTGCCCGCCAATTCCGAGGCCGGTTGTCCCACCCACACCACGCGGCCGGCAATGGCGCCTTCCGGGGATGGCCAAGAAACCAATTGAACCAACTGCCCTTCGCGAATAGATTCAACGCCCTCAACCCGACACCCATGTTGGGAAACATCAACCGTAAACCCCTCGTCCCGGATCTCCCCTTGATCGGAGTCCATCAGGAGCACCAGGGCGAGTCGGATGGGACGGCGTTCGGACCTGCGGCGCACAGTGTAGGAGGTTTTAGCCACGTTAAGTAACGTATC
>Ga0209039_10001891_pt1 | contig 18641 bp, 13 predicted proteins | sample BogFormECP12_OM1_FD_188238 | JGI IMG/M metagenome (GOLD analysis project Ga0209039, IMG submission 188238) | Bog forest soil microbial communities from Calvert Island, British Columbia, Canada - ECP12_OM1 (SPAdes) (version 2) | ecosystem: Environmental > Aquatic > Freshwater > Wetlands > Bog ...
AGCGTGCTTCTGACCGACAAATTCGGACGGCGCATCAGCGATCTGCGGATCTCCATCACCGACCGTTGTAACTACAGGTGCGTCTATTGCCGCTCGGGCAACAACGGAGCGCAGTTTGCCGAGATGCCGATTGGCGACTACCTGCGCATGGCGCGCGTTTTTGTCGGGTTGGGAATCACCAAGGTCCGTCTCACCGGCGGCGAGCCGTTGTTGCGCAAAGGCATCGTGGAAATGGTGAGCGAGTTGGGCCGCATGCGCACACTCGAGGGCCACGCACTAGACATCGCAATCACCACTAACGGGCATCTGCTGGCCGAGATGGCGCAGCCGCTGGCTGACGCCGGCCTCACGCGTGTCACGGTTTCGATGGACGCGGTGAATGCAGAAGAATTCGCGCGCATCACGCGTGTGCCCACCGGCTACGACCGGGTGCTTGCCGGAATCCGTGCCGCGCAACGCGCGGGTCTCAGTCCGGTCAAGATCAACTGCGTGCTACTGCGCGGCTTCAACGACGACCAGATTACCGCCTTCGGCCGCTTCGCGCGCGAGGAGGGCGTGGCCGTTCGCTTCATCGAATTCATGCCGCTGGAAGAAGATCGTGTGTGGTCGCCAGAGATCGTGGTAACGCTGGATGAGATAGTGCGGCGCATGGCCGAATTCATGCCCCTGCGCGAAGTGGAACACGCCCGCAGCGAGACCGCGCGCCGTTACGTCTTCGAAGACGGCATCGGCGAGATCGGCATTATCGCGCCGGTATCGCATCCCTTCTGCGGACATTGCAGCCGGGTCCGCGTCACTTCCGATGGCAAGATTCGCACCTGCCTGTTCTCCGTCCGCGAACACGATCTGGCCGGGTTGATGGCCAATGGCGCGAGCGATGCCGACATGGTTGATTTCATCCTTCACGCGGTGGATCAGAAGGAAGAGCGGCACCACATCGGCGAGCCGGGCTTTGTGCCAGCATCAAGGACAATGGTGCATATTGGGGGATAGCCCTCAGCCGTCAGCTATCAGCTTTCAGCCATTCGGGGAACGCAAGCCAACATTACCAAACCTCTTTCCCCTTCGGCTTGCCCCAATCCACTTCGGCGTGGCGATTCCCAGTTCATATCGCCGCCACAAGCGTCTTCAGTGTAGGCTTCTTGACCTTCTTTGTTTGTTTCTTGCTCCTCTTCATGCGCCCATTCTAGCCGTATTCTCAGCCCCCCTTGCACATTCTTCACCTCCGCGTAACAATACTCATCGGGAGTTCCTGTCACAGGGCAGAGTGAGGTAACCGGGCCGGATCCTGGCTCGGTAATGTTTTTGTAACGCACGCGGTGGCGGGACATCCAATAGGCTGAGTAGTAAGAAGCGTCAACTTGCAGCTTCAACATCCCCGTAGGTCGGGCGTCAAAAGCGTAGTGGACCTACTGGAGCCGCAGGTCAGCTTTCAACATCCCCGTTCCAGGACGTGACTCTTCTAATCCTTAGGAAGCGCGTCGCTGGAGCTGAAGGCAGCGACAGAAAAATGGCTACGGCACCAATTACAGAAGCGGCATCCTGCTCGCTTGAAAACTATCTCGTACTCCCGGACCACTCCATGGACGACCGCATTGCGGCCGCCAAACAAACGTTAGCCAGCGAGTGCGTCATCCTGGGTCACCATTATCAGCGCGATGAAGTCATACGCTACGCCGATTATCGCGGCGATTCCTACCGCCTTTCGCAGATGGCGGCGCAGGCCAAAGGGCAGTACATCGTCTTCTGTGGCGTGCACTTTATGGCGGAGAGCGCCGACATACTGGCGCGGCCGGGGCAGGCGGTCCTCCTCCCCGACTTGAATGCCGGCTGCTCGATGGCCGACATGGCCGACATAACGCAGGTAGAAGACGCCTGGGAGCAGTTCGTCAATCTCGGGTTGACGGACGACGAAGGTCAGGGCATCACCCCCATCACCTACATGAACGCCACGGCCGCGATCAAAGCATTTTGCGGCGAACGCGGAGGCCTGGTTTGTACTTCGACGAACGCCAACGGCGCGTTCGAGTGGGCCTTTAGCCACAACGAAAAGATATTCTTCCTGCCCGATCAGCACCTGGGCCGCAACACCGGATTCGCGCGGGGCATTCCGCTGGACGAGATGGTGGTGTGGGACCCGTACATGCTGCAAGGCGGGCTGACGGTCGAGCGGCTGCGCAAGGCCAAGGTGATTTTGTGGAAGGGCCACTGCTCGGTGCACCAGCGCTTCCTGCCGGAGCACGCGGACAAGGTCAGGACGAACTATCCCGGCATCCAGGTCATCGTTCATCCCGAGTGCCGCTGGGAAGTCTGTCAGAAGGCTGACGGAATCGGCTCGACCGACCACCTCATTAAACTTGTGCGGCAGGCGCCGGCGGGAAGCTCCTTCGCCATCGGCACGGAGATCCACCTGGTGAACCGCCTGGCGAAGGAGAACCCAGATAAGCACGTCATTACGCTCGACGATTCCGGGTGCTTATGTACTACCATGTTTCGCATATCGCCGCAGCACCTGTGCTGGGCCCTGGAGAACCTGGTGGACGGCAATGTGGTTAACCAGATCAAAGTAAAAGATAATGTAAAGAGGTGGGCGCGCCTGGCTCTTGATAGGATGTTAGAGATCCAATGATCGTTCGCAAGCGTCCTCGAGAAAAATATCTTCGGCGGATTCCGCGGTTCTGGTCGGACCTGCGGGAGTACCGTCGCCGCGTTTCCAATCGCCGCAAGGCGCAGAACCAAGCAAAGCTGGAAAGTATCGATATGTCGCGCACGTTCACAGTTTCCGAAGCCCAGACTCTATTGCCCGTCCTGGAGTCGTTGTTGCGCTCTGCCATGGAGGCGAAGGCGCTGATCGAGGAAGTTGACGGCGAGATGCAATCGCTGGCCAATCGCATTTTCATCAATGGCGGCACGCTGGTGGATGTGGTGTCAGTCGCGCGGCGCAAGGCCCAGCGCGAGAAAGCCGTGCAGCGCGCCAAAGACGCCGTCGCTGAAATTGACGCCACCGGGGTGCAGGTCAAGGACCTCGACATCGGTCTGCTCGATTTTCCCTGTGTGGTCGAAGGTGACGTCATTCTGCTCTGCTGGAAGATGGGGGAAAAGACCATCGCCCACTGGCATGGGACGCAGGAAGGGTTCGCCGGCCGCAAACCAATCGACGAGCGCATCCTGCGCGGGCAGAAGAAGAGCAACTGAAGCTTTAGCATGATTCAGCTCTCATCAGCCGGCAAACGCTTCGGCCCTAAACTCCTCTTCGATAACCTGGACTGGCTCATCACATCTCACGACCGCGTGGGATTAGTGGGCGCCAACGGCACAGGTAAATCCACGCTGCTGAAAATCCTCGGCGGGATTGAGTCACTCGACTACGGCAGCATCACACCCGCAAAGAACACGACCTTCGGCTATCTGCCACAGGACGGCTTGCAGCTTTCCGGTCGCACCGTCTTCGACGAATGCATGTCGGTGTTCAGCGGACTGCAGGCTCTTGAACAGGAGATGGCGGACCTTACCCACAAGATGGGCGAACTCGATCACACCTCCAGCGAGTACGCGCAGGTGGCCGACCGATACGAACGCATCTCGGGCGAGTTTCACATGAACGACGGCTACGCGCTCGATTCGCAGGTCGGCACCGTGCTCGACGGCCTGGGCTTTCGCAAGGAAGATTGGACGCGCTACACCGAGGAATTCTCCGGCGGCTGGCAAATGCGCATCGCGCTGGCCAAGCTGCTGCTGGCGAAACCGAACCTCTTGCTACTCGACGAGCCGACCAACCACCTCGATCTCGAAACTCGCAACTGGCTCGAGCAGTATCTGCTGGAATACCCGTACGCTTACGTGCTCATCTCGCACGACCGCTATTTCCTCGACGTAACCGTGGACCGCATTGTCGAAATATGGAACAAGCGCGTGCAGTTTTACAGCGGAAACTACGAGAAGTATTTGCAGCAGAAGCAGGAGCGCCGCGATTCGCTGGTAGCGGCGTACAAGAACCAGCGCGAACGCATCGAGCAGCTGGAAGCGTTCATCAACCGCTTCCGCTATCAGGCGACCAAAGCAAAGCAGGTGCAAAGCCGCATCAAAGAGCTGGAAAAGATTGAGCGCATCGAAGTTCCGCCGGACGAAAAAACCATCCACTTCACATTTCCGCAGCCGAAGCCCAGCGGAAGGTTGGTGGTGGAGTGCTCCGAGGTTGCGAAGAGCTACGGAGCGAAGGAAGTGTTCCGCGATGTAAGCTTCACCATCCAGCGCGGAGATCGCATTGCTCTGGTCGGAGTCAACGGCGCCGGCAAATCGACACTCATCAAGTTGCTGACCGGCATCGAGCCGCTGAGCGCGGGCACGATGCGCTTGGGCCACAATGTCGAGCCTGATTATTTTGCGCAAGATCAGTACAAGGAACTTGATGCTTCGCGCCGCATGCTCGATGACCTTTCCGATGTGGCGCCGCAAAAGACCATGACCGAGTTGCGCGGTTTGTTGGGTTGCTTCCTCTTCTCCGAGGATGACGTCTTCAAGCCCATCGGCGTGCTCTCGGGCGGCGAGCGGAATCGCTATGCCCTGGCACGGATGCTGTTACATCCGTCGAATTTTCTGCTGCTCGACGAACCCACTAACCATCTCGACATGCGCGCCAAGGACGTGCTGCTCGAGTCGCTGGAAAAATATAACGGCACCGTGGTCTTCGTCTCTCACGATCGCTACTTTATTGACAAGCTGGCCACCCGCGTTTTCGAGATAGGCGATGGACATATCGAGGTCTTCCCCGGCAACTATGAAGACTACCTCTGGCGCAAGAAGCGGGAGACTTCGATGGGAGATGTTTCAGGTTCGGAGAACGGAAACGGCAGTGGTCAATGGGCTCCTACATTGTCGGACGTGCCCGGCTATGCGGAGCAGAAGGCGCAATCCAAGAAGCGCATCAATCCGATTAAGCTCAAACAGATGCAGGAGCGCCATCACCAGGTCGAGGAAGGCATCGCGCGGCTGGAAGATGGCATCGCGGAGTGCGAGCGCGAACTGCAGACATTTGTCAGCGCGGAAGAAACGGCGCGCTGGACCGAGTTGCTGGCCAAACGACGCAGCGAGCTTGAGCCGCTCATGGCTGAGTGGGAAGAGCTGTCGCAAGCGATGGAAGTCGCCGGCTAGGCGCTCACAGAGTTGCTGTGTCTAGCGAGCTCGGGTAGAGCGGCGCTTCAAGCGCCGCGTCCGCCGGCAAGAATGAAAAACCGCTTCCGCCGCTGAGGTCAAAGACCTCAGCGGCGGAAGCGAAATTAACGTTGCAATCACAAACGCGGGCCTGAAGGCCCGCACTACCCGAACGCCAGTCACTATCCACTAACCACTGTCCACTTTTTCACGGCTTCATCCCTTCGTTCCACGCTGGCACGAAATCGCTGTTGGCCAGCCACGTTACGGGCGCGATCATCGAAGCGATAGCTCGGTCGAGATGCTGCCAGTCAATCTTCGCCAGCGCGTCGGTGGGCTGGTGATAGTCCTTGTGCAGACCATAGCTTGACACTGTCTGCGCAACTATGCCCTCCTTCGCCAGCGCGTAGTTGTCGGAGCGGTTGAAAAAGCCTTGCTCGGGATGAGGGTCGCCGACCAGCCTCGCACCGTGCGTCGCCAGCTCCGGCCCCAGATTCGTGCGCTCCCATCCCGTCAGCCAGAGTTGATCGCGTCGCAGCTTCGGGTCCGAACGTCCCATCATCTCGAACTCGAGATTGGCGACAATGTCCTGCAAATCACATGGTGGATGTTTCAGGAAATAGCGCGCGCCAATGAGTCCAGTCTCCTCGCTGCCAAACAATGCAAACACGATGGTCCGACGGGGCTTCGGATGTCTCGCCAGCGCGCGCGCCAACTCCATCACCGCAACCGTTCCGGAGGCATCGTCATCCGCGCCAGGATAGGTTTTGCCGTTCTTCACTCCAAGATGATCGAGGTGCGCGCTGAGCAGAATGATCTGGTCTTTTTCGGTCGTGCCCTCGATTTTGGCCAGCACGTTCCAGGCGTGCGATGTCTCCCATGGTGTGACCTCGGCATGAAGCTTAACGATCGTGCCTTCCGTCGCTGCCCAAAGTTGCGGTATTGCCTCAGGCTTGGCAACTACAAGAACCGGGCCACTCGGCTCGTCACCCATTTTCTTGGACACGCGCGGCATGCGCTGGGACCGCCGTTCAACCATCTCCTGATCGCCGGGAGGCTCAGAGAAAATCACCATCGCGGTTTTGCTGTCCACGTAAGAGGCCGGCACGTTCTTCATTGTGGTTCCCGGTTTGAGCTTCAACAGGAGCACCGCACCGTCCTTGATCGCGGTGGGCGAAGTCGTTTCGTCATTCAGGTCCAGCTTCTGTAGCGGCCCGGAGACGTCCGATTCGGAAAGCGCGAAGACGACCATCTCTTTGCCGTGCGTCCAATCGACCGGCGGCGGATTTGCCGAGTCGCCGGTGTCAAAGGAAAGCACTGGCGCCTTGGTTACGGTTCGTGAACGCAGCGTTGCCGTCTGGATGTAATGCGCATTTTCTGCCGCTGGAACCAGCCCATACTGCTTTAGTCTGCGCGCGATAAATTGCGCCGCATGATGCTCATCCTCGGTCCCGCTGCCGCGTCCGTGCAGCGCCGGGCCGGCGAGGTAAGTCAGATTCGCACGCACGCAGTCAGCACAAAAGTGCGAAGAGTCTGAAGCTGGAGAGCTTAGCGACGGCTGTTTTTGCGGACTCGCGGATACTGCCTGGCCTGTTGCCGGTCCCGGCAGTGAAATCCAACAAGCGGCAATCAGCGCGATTGCAACAACCCGTTGCGCGAACGCGCGATAACTCACTGCAGCCTCACTGAGCTAGATTCCGATCCATCCGGCGCGAATTGCCAGCAGGCTGGCCACCGCAACCACAATCCACAGCAGCACGCCTTGCAGCAGTGGGCGCGGACCGACCTTGCGCATTGCCGCAGGCGACAGGCTTGCCCCGATCAGGAACAGTGTGATAACCAGCATCAATTTGCCCGCGTTGCTCAGCACATGGTACGCGAAGGCGCCTGGAAAGAAGTAGGTGTTCGCCACGGCTGCCAGGGAAAAGAACAGGATGAACCATGGCCACTGGATGCGCGTCTTGCTGCCTTTGACCGCTGCAGTCCCGATGGACATAGGCACGATCCACAGTGCGCGCGCCAGCTTGACCGTCGTACCCACCGCCAGCGCAACTGCACCGTATTTCGCCGAAGCACCGACGACCGAGCTTGTATCGTGGATTGCCAGCGCCGCCCATAATCCGAATTGGGTCTGCGAAAGCTTCAGCATCAAGCCAATGGCCGGGAAGGTCAGCAATGCAACCGAGTTGAGCAGAAAAATCGTGCCCAGCGACACGGACATCTCGTCTTCGGTCGCGCCCACGATGGGGCCAACCGCCGCGATCGCACTCCCGCCGCATATTGCCGTGCCAGTGGAGATGAGGAACGCCGCCCGCTGACGGACGGCCAGCAGTCTCCCCAGCAACGTACCCACGATCATGGCGAAGCCGATGCCCAAGGCGGTGTAAAGGAACCCGCTTCGTCCAGCGCGCACAACTTCCTGCAGGTTCATTCCAAAGCCCAACCCCACCACCGCCGACTGCAGCAATACTTTTGATAACCTTCGCGATTCGTCCTTGTAGGGGTGGACGGAAATTGCCCCGAAGATGAGACCGGCAAGCAGCGCCAGGGGCGGCGAGGCCCACGGTGTCAGGCAGAAAAAGAGCCCCAGAGCAAACAGAATTCGGGCATTCATGAATAGAGAGAGGTCCGGCGGTTTCTATTGTACGTGTGCGACTGCTCGGCAGCGGGCTCGCCCGATCCGGGGCAATTAAAATGGGCCCGTTGCCAAGGAGCGGTGACACTTCCTTGGCCTCGAGCCCATTCGATCCTGAAGCGGATCGGAGGTGATATCTTTATGTTACGCCCGGTTGTGGAAATGTCAAGGACAAATCGCTATAACCTACTGAATATTTGGGAGTTGATGATATTTCAGGAGTGCACTTCAACTGCCTGAAAACATGAGAGATGAAGCCGCATGCATTGCACTCAGAGGGAAATATTTTCACGGTCGAAAGTCGAGCAGCGCGTCGCCGTGTTGCCCCTTGTGTCTTTCGGGCCTTGTAAGGACCCAAATGTGTAGCAAGTTTTGGAAAGTTGCCCTTCTGGTCTTGCTGGCCGCGGCTTGCGCCTCGGTTCATCCCAGCAGGGCGGCTGCGCAACAGGGTCCGACAGCTTCGTCAAGCTCGTCGCCTTCGCCGCAGCCCTTGCGATACACTCTCCCTCCCGACAAGCTGCAGAAAGCCTATGCGCTTTACCTGTTGGACGGCACGCTTTACCTTGTAACGACAGCATGGGTTTTGTTGGTGCTCTACGGCATGCTGCGAATCCGTTTCGGCGTTCGGCTTCGCAACCTGGCGGAGCGGGCATCACGCTTCCCCTTGTTTCAAGCTGTCATCGTAATGTCGCTGTTCGTTCTTGTACTGAAGCTGGCACAGCTCCCTTTCGACAGCTATGAGCACCACATCAGCTTGAAGTATGGACTATCGGTCCAGCATTGGGGCTCATGGTTCTGGGACTGGGGAAAGGAGCTACTGCTGGGCTTCCTCTTCGCCGGCATCGCGGGCTGGGGACTGTACGCTGTGCTGCGCCGCAGCCCGCGCCACTGGTGGTTCTATTTCTGGCTGGGGACGGTCCCGATTGTCGTCTTCATCATGTTCATCCAGCCAATCTGGATCGACCCATTGTTCAACAAATTCGAGCCGCTCACGGATCATCACGCCGACCTGGTGGTGCAGATCGAGCGCGTGGTGCAGCGCGCCGGAATGGACATCCCACCGCAACGCATGTTCGAGATGAAGGCCAGCGAAAAAACAACCGAGTTGAACGCTTATGTCACCGGCTTTGGCGCGACCAAGCGTGTGGTGGTGTGGGACACCACCATGGAGCACATGACCACCCCGCAGATCCTGTTCGTCTTCGGGCATGAGATGGGGCACTACGTCCTTGGCCATATTCCCAAGGAGGTAACCATCATTCTGCTACAACTGCTTGTCTTGTTCTATTTGGGATACCGCCTGGCGAACTGGATAGTGGCGCGCTATGGTACACGTCGTTGGGGCATAGACGGTTTGAGCGACTGGGCGTCGCTACCGCTGCTCGTTTTGATCATCAGCGCGCTCACATTTCTGGCGACGCCCGCTTTCAATGCCGTGTCGCGTCATTATGAGCACCAGGCCGACCAATACGGCCTGGAGGTCATCCATGGACCGGTTCCGAAAGCCCCGCTGGCCGCCGCACAGGCTTTTCAAATCCTGGGCGAACGCTCACTGGACTATCCATATGTCGGCAAGCTGGCTGAGTTCTGGGCTTGGACCCATCCGACCATCCGCGATCGCATGATTTTCGTGCAGAGTTATGACCCCTGGGACGAGGGCCGGGAGCCCCAGTTCGTCAAGGGAGGGCCCTAACTTCCATTTGTTCTGCGTGGCCGTCGTGACTTCGCGATTTGCATTACTTCATGCACCTCATACAATGGTTCGGGAATCCAACGGTTGGCGCTCAGACTGCGCATCACCGCTGAACCAGCAAGGAGATCAGCATGTCCGCTTCAATTCCTGAAAACTATCTCGACCTCTTCCAGAAAAAAGCATTTGGCAGCTTTACCACGCTCCTACCCGATGGCAGCCCGCACACCACGCCGGTTTGGGTGGACTTTCAGAACGGCGACATCTGGGTGAACTCGGCGGTTGGACGCCGGAAGGACCGCGATGTGAGGCGTGATCCCCGCGTGGCCATCGCCCTCATCGATCCTGATAATCCGTATCGTTATCTCGGAATTCGCGGACGTGTGCACGAAATTACCGAGCAGGGCGCGACCGAGCATATCGACAAGATGGCCAAGAAATACCTGGGGCAGGATAAATATCCGTATGCGCAGCCCGGCGAGAAACGGGTGCTCTACAAGATCAAGCCCGAGCACGTCCATGCCATGGGGTAACAGATTTCGAGCCGTGGGAATCAGCGGGCCGATGGCCCGCTCTTTTGGGCCCTAATCGGGATCGCAGTTCACTTCCACGCGGTCTTTCGTCACGAACCCGTACGGGCAATGCCGGCATCCGGATTCGCAGCAGTAGCCTCGATTGCGCAGGTATTGTGCGGTGAAGACGATGAACCGGTTCTCGATGTAGTAGTCGATTCCTTCGACGAGTTGCTCCGGCATCACTGCGCCGCAGCCTCACGCAATGTAAGTGTGCGCTCCTGAGCCTCGATCGCAATCCCGTCGCGGAAGCTGACATACTTTCCCGAGATGGCGGGCACGCGTTCGCCGGGAACGATAAAGCCCACGAGGTTGAGCGGATCGGCGGCAGAGATGGTCACGGTTTCGCCGCTGGCCGCGATGTTGCGCATGGCGCGCAGCGATTCGACCGCTTCAGGAAGAGCGAACTGCTCACCGAGGAATCCGTTAACGAACCGTCCGCCGCGCACTTCCCCGCGATCTTCCAGGCGCCGGAATGCAATGAGCAACTCCCGCCACTTGGGCAGGTTTGACTCACGCGCCAGCACCTCGCGGAAGACAACGCCGTAGCGCCGCAGCAGCATCCAGCACGTGGCCTCGATCATCCGGGTGCGATCCGTCCCTTCTGCGGGATAAAGCAGCGACCACCGCCCGGCGGTGTGCCGTGGCCGCGGGAGCTTCGGCGATCCCACAGCATTGCGGCGCCTGGGGTCGATCAGCGCGCGCAGATTGTCGAAGCCATCGGCGGTTACCATTCCCGCCGCCACCAGTTCCCAGAGCGCCGTCTCGATCTCGGCTTTCAGCTTGCCGGTGCCGCGCACGATGTCGGCGAAGAACGACGCCCCGCGCCGCCGCAAGAATTCCAGCACGGTTCGCGCGCCGTCACTTAGCACACGTTCGTAATTCTGTTCTTCTTCCCCGAGGCGAGGCTGCATCCAGTCAGAGTCCTCGCGAACGAAGAAGGTGATGGGCGCAACACTGGTGGGCACCACGCGGCGACGCCCTTCTCCTGATTCCTCCAGCGTAGCCGGATGCGGCGACAAACGTCCCCAACCGGCAGCCCCGGTCAGGCAAAGCTGGTCGAGCGCAGAGGGATCATAATTATTCATCCGGGCGGCCAGGATGTGTTTCTCCCAGGCGTTTGCCGGAATTTCGAATCCCTGCAACTGACGCAGAGCCTCCAGCAGACCGCGCTCGCCGCTCAACTGCGACTGCGGAGCAACGTGCTGCCAGCGCAGCAGCCAGCGCATGAATTGTGCCGCAGTAACAGGCTCAACCTGTTTGCGCAGCGTGGCGACAGTGAGGTGATGGATGCGCGCCAGCAAGCGGCGATCGCACCACTCGGCTGTGTGCGGCTCATTGCCTTTGGCGAGACCAGTGAAGTTGCCACGCAGAATGGAACCGGCGGCTTCCATGCGCAGCAGCGCCTTCTCCACGTCCGCAGTCAGCAGGCCGAGCCAATATCCCAGCGCCTCCGATGTTACCGGCCCGCAATGCATCATCCAGCCAGTCACCATGGCAAGCAGGGCATCATCGCGCGAGGTTGCGTTCGCCGGCAGCTCGGGAGGGGCGACTTCGAACCTGGCTTCCGGGAAGATGAACGCAAAATCCTTTGCCCGTTCCGACGCGACGATATAACGCCGTTCGTTCACCAGCGCGCGCAACACGCGCCACCCCTCGATCAACTCGGCGAGAAATGGCATCCACTCCGAAATCGAGTGCTGCCAGTCGGGATCGGCGATCTCCTCCGGAACGGCGAGCAGGGTCTGCAATGTGTCATGCAGTTCATCGCTGTCGCGAACATCGGGACGCGCCTCCTCGCGGACTCGCGCAATCGCCGCCTGGTCCAGTCTGCCTACCTCCTGCAACACAGCCTCGGGCAACATGCGGCGCATCTGCACCGCGCGCGCGCGACGCTCCTCCAGCGGAGCATCGTCAAGATACGCGTACGGATTGGCATTCAGTATCTCGTGCGAAAACTGCGACGGGACGGGCGTGTCCACGGCGAGGCAGCGAATCTCTCCGCTGCGAATTCCGTCCAGCACCCGTCGCAGACCATCGATATCCATAGCCTCGGTCAGGACGTCCTTCATGACCTCGTGGACGAGCGGGTGATCGGGAATCTGAATGTCGCCCACGATGTTTTCCTGGCAGGCGGCCACGTCGGGAAAAACCGAAGCCAGGAGATCGTCGCTGCGGATACGCTGGATTTGCGGCGGGACCTTCTTGCCGCCCTGGAAGCGCAACAGCGCCAGCGAACGGTTGGCATCCCAGCGCCAGCGCGTCGCGAAGATCGGCGATGCCAGCGCGGCCTGCTCCAGGATCTCCTGCACAGTCTCGGTCTGCAGATAGTGGAAAACATCGCTGAGCGGAAAGCTGTGCTGCTCGGCCAGTGCGATATTCAGCCCGTTGTCGGTTGCGGCAGCCTGCAGCTCAAAATTGAACGAGCGGCAGAAACGCTTGCGCAACGCCAGTCCCCAGGCCTTGTTCACGCGGCCGCCAAAAGGCGCGTGAATGATGAGCTGCATCCCCCCGCCTTCATCAAAGAAGCGTTCGGCGATGATGGTCTGTTGTGTGGGGACTTCGCCCAGTACCGCGCGGCCAGTGACAATGTATTCGATGAGCTGCTCCGCGCCGGCGTCATCGAGGCCACACTCGTCCTTCAGCCACGCGACGGCGGCCTGCACTTCGGGACTGGATTCAATGCCGCGGAGACGGACTGTTGGTTTACCCACCCTATCGCTTCCACCAAAAGAGGGCGGAAGCGATAGAGTGGGGCACCCGCTACTTTCGTCGGCTGCCGGCTTGGGAGAAGAGAAAGCCGGCTCGGACGCGGACCTGAAGGTCCGCTCTACCCAGACACTATCATCGTCCAGTTTGGGATTGCTAAGCGCTGAAAGCGGCGCCGTATTCGGCAGCAACGCGCTGGTGCGCTGGCGCAATTCGGCCACGTGCAGCGATAGCTCGTCCGTGCGCGCTGGGGCTTCGCCGCGCCAGAATGGAATCGTCGGTGGGGCGCCGTGCGCGTCTTCCACCAGCACGCGGCCGGAGTTGGACTCCACGCGGTGAATGCGCCACGAGGTATTGCCCAGCAGCATGATGTCGCCGGCGTTGCTCTCCACGGCAAAGTCTTCGTCGAGCGTGCCGACGACAATCTCATCCGGCTGCGCCACCACCGTGAACAGCGCCGTCTCCGGAATTGCTCCGCCGCTGGTGATGGCCGCCAGCCGCGCTCCACGCCGCCCACGGAGGCGCCGGTTCACCATGTCGCGATAGAGATATGCGCCGTATCGTCCACGCTTGGCCGCGATGCCGAGCGATAACATCTCCAGTACCCGGTCATACTCCTCGCGCTGGAGTTCGCGATAAGGATAAGCACGGCGTGCGCAATCGAAGAGCGCGTCTTCGTCCCAGTCTTCGCAACTGCACATGGCCACAATCTGCTGCGCAAGGATGTCGAGCGGCGCGACCGGAACCTGTATGCGATCCAGGTCGCCGTGCTTGATGGCGCGCACTGCGGCAGCACATTCCAGCAGGTCGTCTCGCGTGGTGGCAAAGAGCCGTCCTTTGGGAATGGCGCCGCGCCAGTGTCCTGAGCGGCCAACGCGCTGCAAAGTGACCGCAATCGAGCGCGGCGAGTTGATCTGGCAGACAAGGTCAACGGTGCCGATATCGATGCCCAGCTCGAGCGAGGCCGTTGCAACCAGCAGGCGGATCTCGCCGTTCTTCAGCTTGCGCTCGGCGGCCAGACGCAGCTTGCGCGCCAGGCTGCCGTGGTGCGCCGCGACCAGTTCTTCGCCGATGCGCTCGCCGAGGTGCAGCGCGACCCGCTCGGCCAGCCGTCGCGTGTTCACAAACACCAGCGTGGAGCGATGCTGCAATGCCAACTCAGCAATGCGGTCGTAGATTTCTCCCCACATCTCGTTGCTGGCAATCGGGCCCAGCTCTGACGGCGGCACTTCCACCGCCAGATCGAGCTTGCGCTTGTGGCCGACATTCACAATCGAGGGATTGGGCCGCCCCGCTCCGGTGAGGAAATGTGCAATCTCCTCGATCGGCTTCTGGGTGGCGGAAAGTCCGATGCGCGTAGGCTGGTTTGCCAACAGATCGAGACGCTCGAGCGACAGCGTGAGGTGCGCGCCGCGTTTGTCGTCGGCGACGGCGTGGATTTCGTCCACAATCACCGTCTCCACATCGCGCAGGATCGCGCGGCTACTGTTGGCGGTGAGCAGAATGTACATCGACTCAGGCGTGGTCACCAGGATGTGCGGCGGACGCTTCAGCATTGCTCGCCGCTCTTTCATCAGCGTGTCGCCGGTGCGGACCGCAGTGCGAATCTCGGGCATCAGCAGGCCGCGCTCGGCGGCGAGCGCGAGAATTTCGCCCAGCGGCACTTCGAGGTTCTTCTGAATGTCATTGCCGAGCGCCTTTAGCGGCGAGACATACAGGACTTCCGTGCGATCGGAGAGCTCGCCTTGCAGCGCCTTGCGTACCAGACGGTCAATGCAGATGAGAAATGCCGCGAGCGTCTTGCCCGAGCCGGTGGGCGCAGAGATCAGCGTCGTACGGCCCGCGAGAATCTCTGGCCAGCCTTGCTCCTGCGGTTCGGTGGGCGTGCCGAAGCGCCCCACGAACCACTCCGCGACCAGCGGATGCGCCCATGCGAGCACGACCGGAATCTCCCCCACAGCCATGCAAAGATTGTAGACGGTTTTCAGACTTTCGCCAATCCTTCGCCTAGCCAGACTTACACGCGAGGCTTACACCGTCATAATCCGAGCCTTGACCGTCACGGCGCCGACGCACCACAACAGGGCGTCCTCCACGTGCTCGCGAAGAGCATGGCTGCTGAAGATTTTCCCCAACTGCAGGCCCTCGGTCAGGCGCGCGGCCAACTCGGTCAGGATTCCCTGGTAGCGATCGGGCATGTGCAGCCTGGTGGCACGCACCAGATCGTCAAAGACCAGCAGACAATCCAGGATGACACCCTCTGGGTCGGTATTCTGCGAGTTCACGCGGTACAGTGTTTCGGCCACATCGCAGAAGGTTTCCATCTCTTCCGGCGGCGGACCCAACGACATCAGGCTGGCATCCAGCGCCAGCGCCTTGGCCGCCAGTTGCGGATGAGTGAAGAAAAGAATGTGGCCGTCGGCCGTCAGCGGACGTTCATTTTCTCCGCCGACCGACAGCAACGTGTAGAACTGCGGACCGTCATGGCGGGCATCCAGACGAAAGCCGACGAGGATCAGCTCTTCATGAGAATGCAGGTGTGGCGGGTGAATGATCGGAAGCTCAGGCATGCAGAAATACTACAGTTGCCAGTTGCCAGTTGTCAGTTGTCGGTTGTCGGTTGTGCCCGTTGTCGATAACCAGTTGGCGATTACGAAGTTGCGTTAACGTTGACGAATCAGTTCTTCGAGCCTTGGCTATCCACAGGTGACCACTGCTACCGACAAGTGACTGACAACTGCCTTCCAGCAACCAGCGGCTTCGCATATCATCTTATTAGTTATGGAAAACACTTTTAAGACCGCGTTACTGCTTACGGCCTTGACGCTCTTCCTGCTGTTGATGGGACAAGTCTTCGGCGGCCAGCGCGGCATGGAGCTGGCGCTTGGGCTTGCCGTCGTCATGAATTTCGTTTCCTATTTCTTCAGCGACAAGATCGCTCTGGCCATGTACCGCGCGCAGCCGGTCACGCGCGAACAATTGCCGCGCGCCTATGAAGTCGTCGAGCGCCTCACCCAGAAGATGGGCATTCCGATGCCCAAGATCTACGTGATTCCGACCGACTCGCCCAACGCCTTTGCCACCGGACGCAATCCCCAGCATGCCTCGGTTGCGGTAACGGAGGGGATTCTGAATCTGCTCAATGACGAGGAGCTTGAAGGGGTCCTGGCACACGAGCTCGGCCATGTGAGAAACCGCGACATCCTCATCAGCTCGGTGGCAGCCACACTCGCTGGCGCCATCACGTTGCTGGCGCGCATGGGCTACTGGGCCTCGCTGTTCGGAGGCATGGGCGGCGGCCGCGATGATCGCGACCGCGGTGGCGGCTTCGCCGGACTGTTGATGCTGATCCTTGCGCCTATCGCGGCCACGCTCATTCAACTTGCGGTTTCGCGTTCGCGTGAATATCAGGCTGACGCCACTGGCGCGCAGCTTACCGGCAATCCCTATGCACTGGCCAGCGCGCTGAAGAAGCTTGACGCGTACTCGAAACGCATTCCCATGCAGGCGTCGCCATCGACCGCGCACCTGTTCATCGTTGCGCCGATGCTTGGCGGCATCAGCTTCGCAAATTTGTTTTCCACCCATCCCCCGATCGCTAAACGCATCGAACGTTTGACCGGACGTCCTGCGGAGTTGGACTACTGAATCGTTAGGCAGCTGTAGCGGCGCCTGCCCTTAATCTTGCCAGAATGCTTATATCCCACAATGTATGACACTTGTTTTTTGCGGTCCACGAATCGGTTTGGTACTCCTCTGAACCCCAAGCCAGACTTGAGTTTTCCACAGGCAACCGGTTAGCACGCCGACTTCCACGATGCAATTCACGCTGCGAAGAACCATGGAAAGATATAGCTGCCCTTGTGCTTTCTTGTACTTGCGCAATTTTTGGTTTCGGTTTGGGCGGCGTCCGGAATTTGCAGATCATGTGCGCAGTTGGGTGGTTTACAAACAGCCGTCCGAAGGTTGATAATTTTACTTGGATCATCGTTCAGTCCCAGGCCCTTAACTCTACTAAATTGGCGTATCTGACACTGTGGGAGGAGCCGTCATAATGGAATCCGTCGCTGATCATCCGGCCGAAGTTAACCATCGCGAACGCATCTGGTTTTTCCCCGACAAGTTCTGGCAGGCAACCAAGAACATGCCTCGGGAGCAGGCTGAAGCCTTGATGGAGGAAGTTGAGCGTTATGCTGAAGCGCATAATGTGCAGGCGCTCAGCAAATATTCGTTCGTCTTTGTGGGAGATCCCTACAAGAGGGGCGCGCGCAAAAGAACGCCGGCGCCCGCTGCATAGTACAACCAACATCTTTACGAACCGGCGGCCACTTGCGTCCTGCGACCAGCGACGCGCGATGAGGCGGCCGGTTTTGCGACTAGCGGACGGATCCGGACGTTCACGCCACTGACCGCTTCCAGCAGGTACCGGGCTTTGGCTAGCCGCTCCGCCGCCGGACTGATTTCTTGCAGACCCTGCCCAGAGACAGTCAGCGTTCCATCGTTTTGCTCCACTGAAAGTCTCCTTACCTTTCCGTCGTGCGCAGAATCGAACGCATTTGCCAGTCTGAGAATTCCGATGACCGGCAGAAGGCCCGAACGCCGTCTTGCGCTGAGTCCCACAAAGTAGGAATCCGTTTTTTGCGGTAACCCGCCGCGATGGTACCGTGCAACCGCAGCGACACAACACAACTCCTCATCGCTCCAGCCCAGCGGCGGCTTCAGTTTGCAGATCATGCGATAGCCACGCTTGAGATGGCCGTTTGCACTTTTCTTCCGTCCCACATCGTGTACGATGGCCGCTGCCTCCAAGATGCGCCGGTACTCAGGCCGGCCTGAGAGCACGCCGTGCCGCGACAACGCGTCGTAAAGTTGCAACGCGAATCGCGTCACACGATGCGAGTGACCAATATCGGGATCCAGAAACGAAGCCCAGGTCCGCAATTTCTCCAAGGCCGCTTTTTCGAGGGCCGGCCCGCTCGGCAACTCAGCGCGCCACACTCGCCAAAGCGAACTTCTTCCCAACATTTTCTTGCGGTAGAGGTCCAGCCGTTTCTGCCGCTCGTCCGCAATCCTCTGCTGCCAGCGCGCGGCGTCTTCGGGACTAATGTCGTCATGCGCCCGGATAGCGGCGCGCAAAACATCAAGGTCATGCACCTCGCCGAGCGCGTCCTGCAACTCTCGCAGGTCAGGCGCCCACTTTTCATGACGCTGCGGCAGGAAGTTCTCCACCGTGTAGCGGAAGCGCTTGATACCGATGCGCAGCTGGTGATAGCCCGCTTGCGTGCGGTTCTTCAGCGCTTGCCGGTGTAACGCCTGCGCGTCAAGCAATCGCTCCAGCGCAAGATGCTGAAAGACCAATCCCTCCAGCGGCACCTTGCCGGTCCGTTTCGCTAGGTTCGTATTTAATGTGAGCCATCGTTTGCGGTCGAAATTCCGCAGCGCCTCCTGCGCAGCAGCCTTTTGCGCGGTCTCTTTATGCGCGAGCGTATGTAGGAGTTTGTGGCGAACAGAATCATGGTCTTCAGAAAGCTTGGCCACCCACTCCATCATCACCTGCGTGTCGCGCAGTTCACCCAGGCTGCTGAAAAGCGACTTGCCCAGCTTCTTCATCTGTTTCCACTCCGGATCGGGGTCGACAGAGAGGAAGCCATCGGCCAGCGAACGGCAGCGGCGAATGGCGACGCGAAGGTCGTGCACCGGGTCGGCAGCGAAGTCCTGGCTGGCCTTGTCGCACTCTTCCAGCGCGCGCTGCGCCCAGTAGAGAAGCCCGGCCTTTTTTTCGCGTGTGATGGCTGGTGCTGGCATCTGCATCATTTATACAGCGAACCGGAGAGGAACGGCAGAGCAGGAATGTTCCAGAGAGTCTCTTGCGCCACGGCTGAAG
>Ga0209039_10001892_pt1 | contig 18631 bp, 15 predicted proteins | sample BogFormECP12_OM1_FD_188238 | JGI IMG/M metagenome (GOLD analysis project Ga0209039, IMG submission 188238) | Bog forest soil microbial communities from Calvert Island, British Columbia, Canada - ECP12_OM1 (SPAdes) (version 2) | ecosystem: Environmental > Aquatic > Freshwater > Wetlands > Bog ...
CAGTCCCTGATCGCCAAGCAGCGGACACTGCTCGGAACACTCGCTCTGCGCCAGTGACTTCGGTCATGGCACGCGGTTCTTCCCGGCCAGCTACACTATCCTTTGTGCGTTCCAAAGCCATTGCCGCGGCGGTTGTTGTCTGCGTACTTGCGCTGTCCATGCTCGCCGTCGCCCAAACGCAACGAGTCGAAGGAGTGGTACGCGATTCTGTCGGCAAGTTGGTCGTTGGAGCTCGGGTAAAGCTCGTCAGCGGGACCTCAGAGCAGACTACTACCACCGATTCGAACGGGGAGTTTGTATTCGCCGCCGTGGCCGGCCGGTCCGGTACCATCACCGTTACTTCGAACTACACCAAGGGTCTGCAGCGCCCGTGGAATGGCGAAATGGTGTTGGAACTTGTGCTCCATGCCGGATTTCCCGGCTTCTGTTGTGAAACCTGCCTCTGCATTGTCCCGGCTCAGGTCGTCATCGTAACCGCAACCAGAACCAACGTCGCACTGGAGGACTCACCTGCGGATGTCGTCGCGTTGGACTCGGACCAGCTCGCCGCGACCCCGGCGCTCGCGCTCGACGATGTGCTTCGCGAAGTTCCGGGTTTCACGCTGTTTCGCCGGGCCAGCAGTCGCACCGCGAATCCGGGCACGCAGGGAGTTTCCATGCGTGGAGTCGGCGCCAGCGGCGCCAGCCGCGCTCTCGTCCTGGTGGATGACATTCCGCTCAACGATCCCTTCGGCGGCTGGGTGTATTGGGACCGCGTCGTCCGCGAATCCATCAGTGACGTCGAGGTGGTGCGCGGAGGCGCCGACGCCAGCCTCTACGGTTCGACTGCCATGGGCGGTGTGATTCAGTTCCGCACGCGCCAGCCCGACCAGACCGCGATCTCCGCCGAAAGCTCCTGGGGAAGTGAAAACACGCCCGAGTTATCGCTCTGGGCTGGGACTCGCTTGGGGCCGTGGTACGGCTCCGCATCCACCGATCTGTTCCGGACGAACGGCTATGTTCCGGTGCCGGAGTCGCAGCGCGGAGCGGTCGATTCGCCCGCCAGCTCCCGTCACGAACTGACCGAGGTCGAACTCGGCCGCCGTTTTGGCGACTTCAGCCGTTTCTTCGCTCGCGGGTCATTTTTTAACGAGGATCGTCACAACGGCACCGTGATCCAGTTGAACACCACGCAGTTGGGTGATTTCGCGACCGGCTGGAACTATGAAACGAAAAGTTTGGGAGCGATTTCAGCGCGCCTCTTCGGACTCTTCGAGTCGTACTACCAGACTTTTTCAACGGTTCCATTCGGCCGCGATTCCGAAACGCTGACCGACGACCAGTCTGTTCCGTCACAGGCACTCGGTGGCAGCGCCCAATGGTCGCGCCCGGTTGGCCGTATGCAGACGCTGGTTGCAGGTTTTGAGGGCCGGGAGGTGCATGGCGAGAGCAACGACGTCCTCCCCGCCGTAAGCGCGACCATTGCCGGCGGAAGAGAGCGCACCATGCGGCTTTTCGGGGAAGACATTCTCCAGCTGAATCCCAAGCTGATTGCGAATTTATCGCTCGGCTACGATCACTGGAGCGATTTCAGCGCGCGGCAGATCGCAATTAATTCCGGCGGCACAACACTGACGCCCTACCCCGATCGCAGTTCCGACGCGCTCAATCCGCGCGCCTCGCTGCTCTACCGCGCCGGGCACGGCACCTCGCTCACCGGCTCGGGTTATCGCGCCTTCCGCGCGCCCACCCTGAACGAACTCTATCGCAATTTTTATCAAGGCAACATCCTGACCTACGGCAACCCCGCTCTGGTTGCTGAGCGACTGACGGGAGTGGAAGCGGGAGTCCGGCAAAGTTTGCTCTCCGACCGCCTCAGTTTGCGGACAACGTTCTTCTGGAACGACATCACCAATGCTGTCGTGAATGTCACCCAAACGGTCAATCCGACCACGCGCAAGAAAGAGAACGTGGACCGCATACTCTCCACCGGCGTCAATCTCGACGGCGAATTCCGCGTCAGCAGCACGCTTCAGTTCGCCGGAGGCTACCAGTTCGCACATGCCGTGGTATCGAGCTACACGCCGAACTCGCTGAACCCATCGCTCGTGGGAAATTGGATACCCGAGGTTCCGCATCAGCAATTCACGCTGCAAGCCCGCTATGTCAATCCCAAGATCGTCACCGCCAACCTGCAGGGAACCTTCGTCGGCCAGCAATTCGATGACGACCTGAACACGTTATTGCTGAAACGGTTCTTCACCGTTGACCTGTACCTCGGCCGCTCGCTCGGTCACGGGGTGGAAGTCTTCGCCGCCGCCGAAAACACGTTCAACGAGCGCTACTACACGGCTCTAACCACTGTGCGGAACCATCCAACGGTCCCCAGCCTCGGCCCGCCCATCCTCGCGCGCATCGGCCTGCGCTATCAGTTCCCGAAGCGTTAATTCCAACCCCTCTTGCCGATAGAGCGCGTCCCTTTGCAGGAAACTGCTAATGCTCATGGCAGGGGCTGTGGTTTAGAATAACTTGTTCGTAGTGCACTGATAGGAGGACTTATGAAACTTACCGCCGGCAAACTTGCCGGAATGAAGGCGGTATCGAATGCAAGTGGCGTGATCGCGGCTGCCGCCATGGACCAGCGCGGCTCACTGCAAAAGTCTCTCGCCAAGGAAAAAGGCACGGCCGTTTCTGACGCGATGATGGAGGAATTCAAGACGCTGGTGAGCGAGGTCCTGACGCCACATGCCAGCGCCATCCTGCTCGATCCCGAGTGGGGACTGCCGGCTTCGAAGCGGCGCTCGAAAAACGCTGGCCTGCTGCTGGCGTATGAGAAGACCGGCTACGACAAGACCGGACCGGGACGCCTGGGCGATCTGCTGGATCATTGGTCGGTGCGCCGCTTGAAGGAAGCGGGCGCGGATTGCATCAAGATTCTGCTCTACTACACGCCGTTTGATCCGCAAAACATTAACGACCAGAAGCACGCCTGGGTGGAGCGGCTGGGCGATGAGTGCCGCGCCAATGACATCCCGTTCTTCCTGGAGTTCGTCACTTACGAAGAAGGTGTGGACGAGAAAGGCTTCGACTTCGCGAAGAAAAAACCGAAGGCGGTTCTCGAAGCCATGCGCGAGTTCACCAAGCACCGCTATGGCGTTGACGTAATGAAGGTCGAAGTCCCGATCAACATGAAGTTTGTGGAAGGGACCAAGTCCTACAAGGGTGAAAGGGCCTACTCGAAACAGGATGCGATGAAGCTGTTCCGTGACGCAGCCGCGGTCGCCACCAAGCCCTTCATCTATCTGTCGGCGGGCGTGAGCAATGCCGAGTTCACCGAGTCGCTGGAGCTGGCGGCCGAGTCGGGTGTGAAATTCAACGGCGTGCTCTGCGGACGCGCCACCTGGAAAGACGGTATCCCCGTCTACGCCAAACACGGCGCCGATGCTTTCCGGAAGTGGCTGGAAGATGAAGGCGTAAAGAACATCAATAACGTAAACAATCGCTTGAAGGCCGCAACCTCATGGCACTCGATCTACGGGGTGTAACGGAGAGCAATGAGCATTCAGCACAAGCAGGGACCGTTTTTGTTCGTGCTGATTGCTGAGTGCTGAATGCTGAGTGCTGAATGCTCAAAACAAAACCGCTCTGATCACCGGCGCCTCGTTCGGCATCGGAATGGAATTCGCCCGCATCTTCGCGCGCGAAGGTTACAACCTGGTTCTCGTCGCCCGCAGCGCGGACAAACTCCGTCAGCTCGCTTCCGAACTCGAGAAGGCGCACGGCACGCGCTCGCTGATTCTCGCGGCCGACCTGACCGAACCCGGAGCGTCCGCGTATGTACTGGATCAGACCACACGCGCGGACCTTCAGGTGGATGTGTTGGTCAATAACGCCGGATTCGGACAGTACGGTCTGTTCGCCGAGAACGATCTGGAAGAATGTCTGCGCCAGATCCAACTCAACGTGACCACTCTCACCCATCTGACGCGCCTGTATCTTCCGGCGATGATTGAGAGAAAGACCGGGCGCATCCTGAACGTGGCGTCCACCGCGGCGTTTCAGCCAGGGCCGCTGATGGCCGTATATTTTGCGACCAAGGCGTACGTCCTGCATTTGTCGGAGGCGCTGGCCAATGAACTCAGCGGGACAGGCGTCACCGTAACCTGCCTCTGCCCGGGCGCGACGGCCACGGAGTTCCACAAGCGCGCGAATGCAACCGGCATGCGCCTGCTGAAGATGGGTTCGATGGATGCGCGCACCGTTGCCGAAGACGGTCATCGCGCGTTGATGGCTGGAAAGCCCGTGGTGATTTCGGGATTCAAGAATTGGCTGTTCGCACAGTCGGTGCGGTTCTCCCCGCGCCGGCTGGTTACGGCGATTGCGAGGAGAACGCAGGAACAGTAGCCGTTTATCGCCTAAGGAACCGAAAAATTCCTGCAGCAGCGATATAAGTAAACCAACAGCCTACGACACATATGACCATGCCAGCCGCACGGCTACCCAGTTTTATGATCGGAGCCAGACCCTTCGGGCCGGGATACATCCATTGAGGAGTAGGACCGCCGATGGCCGTTGTGAGTCTGTCCCATCGGGCGGGCAAGAAGCACATCACGAATCCCCAAATTCCGCCGAACAGCCCCGTTAACAGCGTGCCCAGAAGAATCAGCATAGAGCCCTTGCGACCGCCGTGAGACGCGGCAAGCCGCGTCTCTACAGGAAGCCTGTTCTTACGGTGTCTTGCGGGCGGATAGTGCCGCTTGTACGCGACTGTGATAACGCCCGTAGCCGAAGTAAATCGCCATACCGATTGCGAGCCAGATAATCAGCCGCAGCCACGTATCGCGCGGCAGACTTACCATCATGAGCCCCGCCACCAGAATCCCCATAATTGGCACGAACGGCACCCACGGCGTTTTAAACGGACGAGCCAGTTCCGGCCGGCGCACGCGCAGAATCCACACGCCCACGCACACGATCACAAACGCCAGCAGTGTGCCGATGCTAACCAGTTCGCCCAGAATGCCGATCGGAATCAGCGACGCAAAAATTGCCACGAAGATTCCCACGGTGATGCTCGAGATCCAGGGAGTCCGGAAGCGGGGATGCACCGCGCCGGCCCACTGCGGCAGAAGACCATCGCGCGACATGGAGTAGAACACGCGGGACTGTCCCAGCAGCATCACCAACATCACGCTGCCCAGGCCGGCAATCGCCCCCAACTTCACGAGCACGCTGCCCCAGCGCACGCCGGTGTGATCAATGCCAACTGCAACCGGATCAGGGACGTTCAGAGTGGTGTAGGAAACAACTCCCGTGAGAAGTCCAGAAACGAGAATATAGAGGATCGTGCAAATCACCAGCGATCCGAGAATGCCGATCGGCATATCCCGCTGCGGCGTTTTCGCTTCCTGGGCTGCGGTGGAGACGGCGTCAAAACCGATGTAGGCAAAGAAAATGACTCCGGCCCCTCGCGCGATTCCGGACCAACCGTAATGTCCAAATTCCCCGTTATTCGGTGGTATGAACGGATGCCAGTTCCGGGCGGCGATGTCCGGGTGCTTCAGAAGAAAAACACCCGCAATCGCAATAAACGTGAGCACGATTGCAACCTTAACGATGACGATTGCCGAGTTGAAGTTCGCCGATTCTTGAATGCCGATGACGAGAATCGTGGTCACGAGAACGATGCCAATGAAGGCAATCAGGTTGAACGAACCATGAACATGCGTCAGCGTGGCGGGATCGACTCCGTGCGCCTGCAGCGTTGGCAGGATCGTGGCCAGGCGCTCCCATCGGTTGTCGTACATCACCATGTCCGTGCCTGGAGTCGCCGTCAGCGACGGCGGCAGATGAATGCCATAGTCCTGTAGGAAACTGTTTACGTAGCCGCTCCAGCCGGAGGCGACGGTGGCGGCACCAAAGGCATATTCGAGGATCAGGTCCCATCCGATGATCCAGGCAAAGATCTCGCCCAGGGTCGCATAGCCGTACGTGTAAGCGGAGCCGGCGATCGGAATCAAGGCGGCGAATTCCGAGTAACATAGCCCCGCAAACGCGCAGGCGATGCCTGCAAGAATAAAGGAAAGCACAATGGCGGGTCCGGCATACTGCGCGGCCGCCGCTCCCGTCAGAACAAAAATGCCCGCCCCGATGATGGCGCCGATGCCAAGCGTAATCAGGTTCGTGGCACCCAGCGCCCGCTTCAGCGAATGTGCCCCACCTTCGGCGGACTCATCCAGGATCATTTCGAGTGGCTTGGTAGCGAGCAGATTGGCCATTTCGTGGATCTCTCCTTAACAGCCTGTGGTGAAACGCAAACACCCAAATCCAGCGCCTAAAGGCGCTCTCATGACACGGCACTTATGGTATGCCTGAAGGCATACCCTGATACAACTCGCACTCGCACCACGGGCTCTTAAACTCCCTCGTTGCGCGGCCGCCAGATGTAGTACACCGGGATGCCCAGCAGCACGATGAACAGCCCCGGCCAAGTGTATTGCGGTTTGTAGCGTAACAGCACAACGTCGATAAACAAAGCCATCACGATATAGACCGCGGGCAGAATGGGGTATCCGATGGCTTTGTAGGGACGCTCGGCCTCGGGATGCGTGCGTCGCAAAACAAAAAGTCCAAAGATCGTCAGCACGTAAAACACGAGCACCGCAAAAATGATGTAGTCCAGAAGCTGGCCGTAGCTGCCGGAGATGCAGAGCACGCAGGTCCAGACCATCTGCACCATCAGCGAAATCGCGGGCGTCTTGTGGCCGGGGTGCAGCCGGGCAACGCCGCGAAAGAACAGACCATCCTTCGCCATGGCGTAATAGACGCGCGCCCCGGAGAGAATCAGGCCATTGCAGCAGCCGAAACCGGAAATCATGATGGCGACGGCCATCAGCCCTCCGCCGGCGGAGCCGAACATCTGGGTCATCACCGCGGTGGCGACGCGGTCCTCGCGGGCGTACTGGATGCCGCGCTCCACGAGCGTCGCTCCGGTCGGACTGCCCACCAGCGGCAGCGCTCCCAAATAGATGAAGTTGCACCCAATATAGAGCGCGATCACCACGCCGGTGCCGAGCGCCAGCGACAAGGGAAGATTCCGGCTGGGGTTTTTCACCTCGCCGGCCGTGAAGGTAACGTTGTTCCAGGCATCCGCGGAAAACAGCGAGCCGACCTGCGCAATCGCCAGCACGGTGAGCGTCGAGACCAGCACGCTTCCGCCGACTCCGACATCGTGCAAAGTGCCGAGGCTGGCGTTGTGCCAGAAGTTTGCGCCGAAATTCGCCGCCAGGGCCTGCGCGTTGCGGCCAAGCAGTACTCCGAAGATGACCAGGCCGAGCAGCGCCGAAACTTTCGCGGTGGTGAAAATGTTCTGGATGAAAGCGCCCGTCTTCACGCCGAAAATATTGATGACCGAGAGCGCGATCACGACCAGGATGGCGACGAGGTTCTGCGTGTTCAGCCCAACATCCATGCCGCCGAGCATCATGGGGCCGACCGCGAACTTCGGTACTTTCCACAGGTGGACGATCCAATGACTCGAGGAAACAGCCGGCCAGAAGATGCCGAGGAATTTGCCGCAGGCGACGCCCACGGCGGCGATCGTGCCCGTCTGAATCACGAGAAACAGAGTCCAGCCGTAGAGAAAGCCCCAGAGTGGACCGAGCGACTCGCGCAGATAGACGTACTGCCCGCCCGCCCGCGGCATCATGGCAGCCAGTTCGCCGTAGGTGAGCGCGCCCACAATGGTGAGAAAGCCGGTGATGACCCAGGCGCCAATGAGCAGCGCGGGCGAGGCGACCTCGCGAGAAATCTCGGCGGACACAATAAAAATGCCTGATCCGATCATGGAGCCCATCACCAGCATGGTCGCGCTGGTCAGGCCGAGACCTTTGACGAGCTCTCTGTCCTGATGGGTATGGCGCTCCCAATCGCTGGGGGTAGGCGTTTGCGCTGAAGCCCGAACGTCAGTGCTCACGTATCTCCTGGTTGCGTGTAGCGCGGACACTCTTGTCCGCGCAAGTATCGGGTGCCGAAGACGTTCGCGGACAAGAGTTTCCGCGCTACACCTGCAGAGCTTTCAACTTTACCGCAGAACCCTCAAAAATTCCTCTGCTGATTTGCGGGGATCCCGTAACAAGTCGGATATCACCGCCACGGCGTTGGCGCCAGCCTCGATGACGGAACGGGCGTTGGCGCGGGTAATGCCGCCGATCGCAACCAGTGGCTTGCGCGTCAGTTCCCTTGCCCGGCGAACGCCTTCGAGTCCCACGACAGGATCGGGATTGGCCTTGCTGGCTGTCGCAAAGACGGGTCCGATGGCAAGGTAGTCGGCGGAAGTTTTGTCGGCCTCCGCCAGTTGCTCTGGATTGTGGGTTGATACTCCCAGCCAGCGCACGGGGCCAAGAATCCTCCGAGCCGCTTCGGGAGAGAGATCATCCTGCCCAACATGGAGGCCGTCATATTGCGCGGCCAGGCAGAGGTCGGCGCGATCGTTCATGATGAGCGTGACGCTCGCTCCAAGGCGCCCCCTAAGTTCACGCGCCTCATCGAGCATTTGCCGGGCGTTGCCAGACTTGTTGCGGTACTGGAGCAGAGTGCAGCCGGCGGCAACGATCTCTTCGGCGGCGGCGAACATTTCGGCAGCGTCGGGGAAACAGGCAGCGTCGAGAATGGGGTAGAGTCGTGGGATTTGCAGCATAGTCTCAACCGTAGAGACGCGGCAAGCCGCGTCTCTACGAAACCGTTTCTTTTTTCGCCAGGAATCTCTCGATGAACCCCGTATCGAAATCTCCCGCGCGAAAATCCGGGTCCGCCAAAATACGGCGGTGCAGCGGAATTGTCGTGTAGATTCCTTCCACGATAAACATTCCCAGCGCACGGCTCATCCGCGAGATAGCTTCGCTGCGATCCTTGCCACGCACGACCAGCTTGGCAATGAGCGAGTCGTAGTACGGAGGAATCGTGCCTTCGGCGTAGGCGGCGGTGTCGATGCGTACGCCCGTCCCTCCCGGAGGATTGAACGTAGTGATCTTGCCCGCCGAGGGCGTGAACTTCTCCGGATGCTCGGCATTGATGCGGCACTCGATGGCGTGTCCGCGATGCACGATGGGGCCTTGCAACACGTCGGCCAGCTTTTCGCCCGCGGCAATCATGATCTGACTCTTGACCAGATCCACGTCCGTGACCATCTCGGTGACCGGATGCTCCACCTGAATGCGCGTGTTCATCTCGATGAAATAAAGCCGCCGGTCCTGGTCCATGAGGAACTCGATGGTGCCGGCATTGCGGTAGCCGACGTTGCTGAGCGTTTTGCCGATGATGTCTCCGATTTCCTGGCGCAACTCGGGCGTCATCTTTACGGACGGCGACTCTTCGATCAGCTTCTGGTGGCGCCGCTGAATCGAACACTCGCGTTCTCCCAGGCTGACGACGTTACCGTGCTCGTCGCCCAGCACCTGGAATTCGATGTGGCGCGGGTTCTCGACATACCGCTCCAGGTAGAGATCGCCGTTGCCGAAAGCAGCCGAGGCTTCCGACTGGGCCTGCCGGTAAAGCGCGGGCAATTCCTCTTCATTGCGCACAATGCGCATGCCCCGCCCGCCGCCGCCGGCCGTGGCCTTGAGGATGACCGGAAAACCGATCTTACCCGCCCACTCGCACGCTTCTTCATCGGATGCGACCACGCCGTCCGAGCCGGGAAGGATGGGCACGCCATGCTGTTTCATCGCGGCGCGAGCTTTTTCTTTTTCGCCCATGAGCCGGATGACCTCCGGAGTCGGCCCGATGAACTTGATGTGACAGGCTTCGCAGACTTCCGCGAAGTTGGCGTTTTCCGAAAGCAGGCCATATCCGGGATGGATGGCGTCCACGTTGGCGATCTCGGCCGCGCTGATCACCGCGGGAATGTTGAGATAACTCTGCGCCAGTTGCGGCGGGCCGATGCAAATCGCTTCATCGGCAAAGCGTACATGGAGCGAATTCCGGTCCGCCTCACTGTAGATTGCGACCGAGCGGATGCCGAGTTCCTTGCATGCGCAAATGACGCGCAGCGCAATTTCTCCGCGATTCGCTACCAGAATCTTCTTAAACATTAGGAATTTCTTTGAATGTCGGAGAATCGGGTCATCGGATGATCGGGTGATCGGGTCATCTAAGAGCAACACCCCGCTTTTCGATCATCCGATGCCCCGATCACCCGATGGCCCGATCCACTCATTTTGCCGGCCGGAGGGCGAACAGTTCCTGGCCGTACTCGATGGGCTGGCCGTTGGCGACGAGCTTCTTGACCAACTCTCCCGCCACGTCGCATTCGATTTCGTTCATCAGTTTCATCGCTTCCACAATGCACAAAACCTGGCCCACTTCCAACACATCGCCGACTTTGACGAAGGGCGGCGAGCCGGGCGAGGGCGACTCGTAGAAAGTGCCCACGATCGGCGAGCGCACAATGTGCAGATCTTCTTCCGGCTCAGGGACCGGCGCGGCAGCCGCGGCGAGGTCGACCCTGGCAGGCGCGGAAGCGGGATGGTGGCCGCCCGAGTCAACCGAGGGGGGGTGAACCGCGATATAACGCGCGTCCGGCAACGCCGCGGGCAATGGTTCGGCGGCGCGCTTGATCTTCACCTTGACATCGCCGCGCTCCAATTCAAACTCGGCAATGTCTTTTTCGATTAAGAACTCGATGAGTTCTTTCAGCTCTTTTTGATTCATGGATAAGGCGGGTCCGCTTTGCTTGTGTGGCGGGGGGCTTTGCCCCGCCATGACGGGGCAAAGCCCCGTCACCACACGATGCTAAATCACACACTGCTAAATAATCACCAGCTCTTTATCTGTGGGCGTCAGCACTTCGCAACCCGAAGGCGTCACTACCACGACATCTTCGATCCGCACCCCCCACTTCCCAGGAACGTAAGCGCCCGGCTCAATCGTAATGACCATTCCCGCTTCCAGGTTCTGGGTTTGCCCCGCTGCCAATCTGGGCGCCTCGTGTATCTCTAATCCTAAACCATGCCCGGTGGAATGGGTGAAGAACCGGGCCAGCTTCCGCTTGCGAAGCACACGACGCGCCGCGCCATCTACTTCGGCGCAAGTCACGCCCGGACGAACCAGGGCAATGGCGGCCTGCTGCGCTTCCAGCACCGCCTCATACAGCTGTCGAGCTTCTGGCGACGGCCGTCCAACGTGCACAGTCCGCGTGCGATCCGAACAATAAGCGGCGAGTATAACACCAAAATCGCAGACCACGAACCCGCGCCGGGGAATGCGTGCGCCCGAGGCACGGCCATGCACGATCGCCGAGCGAGTTCCGGAAGCGAGGATCGTCGGAAAGGACATGCCTTCTGCCCCGGCACAACGAGCCTGGTATTCCATCGCGGCGGCGACTTCGACTTCAGTTACACCCGGCCGAATTTTCTTGCGTGCAATCCGGAAAAGACTGGCGCCGAGTTCCACCGCCCGCCGGATGCGCAGGATTTCGGCAGCGTCCTTCACCATGCGGGCGCGCTCGACCAGCGGTGGCGCCGAACGCAGGCGCGCCTTCCCTTTCAGCACAGAGGCTAACCGGTCGCGCATGCCGGCGGTGATCGACTCCGGTTCGATGCCCACTGATATTCGCGTGAAAGATGCTGTCGTCGAACTTCTTCGCTGCGCGGCCAGCCACTCGGCCGCCGCCACCAGCGGTGACTTGCGAGCGATGACAATGCTCACATGATCGACGTTCGCACGGTTGACTTCCTCTTTTGCCTGGGCACCATAGCGGCCGTCGGTAAAGAGGATGGAACCACCATCAGCGACAAGCAAAGCAGCCGCACTGCCGGTAAAGCCACAGAGATAGTGGACATTGGGGAGGTGTGCGATCAGCAGCGAGTCCAGATCGTTCTCTTCGAGCCCAGATCGAAGACGACTCAGGCGGCCAGCGTGATCCATGGCAGGAGTGTAGCAAGAACCAGTTGCCAGGTCTCAGGTCCCAGGTCTCAGGAAATCCAAATTCCCATTAGATGCGAAGTCAACAATATTATTCTGCAGAGCCGCCGACGATTTTCCTGAGACCTGAGAGCTGGGACTTCAAAAGCGAAGCCGCCGGGCTCTCGGCAGGTTCTCCGAGAAAGCCGGCGGCTTGGGCTGTTTTAACTTCGCGCTTATGTCTGAATGATGCGCGGAGTAATGAAGAAAATCAGCTCCTGGTTTGAAGTGGTTACCGTACGATGTTTGAACAGATTGCCCAGGTACGGGATATCCCCGAGCAAAGGCACCTGCGAGACGGCCAGTGAATTCTGGGTCTGGATCACGCCGCCAATCACAACCGTGCCGCCGTCGGTCACCAGGACTTGCGTGGTGGCCTGCTGGGTGATCAGGGCGGGGTTGCCATTGATGGAGTTGCTATAGTCAGGCAAGGTGTTTTCCACATCCACGTTGAGGAAGATGGTTCCTTCCGATGTGATCTGCGGAGTCACCGTCAGTCGCAGGAAAGCATCCACGTAGGTAATGGTCGCCGGAACGCCTAAGGAGGCCGCGGATTCGATCGGTATTCTCACGCCCTGCTTCACCACCGCCTGAATGTTGTTCTGGGTGACGATACGCGGACGGGAAAGAACTTTCAGCAAGCCGCGCGACTCGGCCATGGTGAGAATCACGTCAAGCCGCATGTTGTTGGTGGCGTTGACAAATGACAGACCGCTGGTCGGGCCGGTTACACCCAGGTTCGAAAACAAAGGAATCTGAGTTCCGGTCGAGGTCGATCCTCCTGCCATGACCGGGTACAAGGGTTGCAACCCACCGACAATAATAGGCGAGGCCCCAGTGCCGCCGGTGCCTGGCACGCCGCCAATGCCGGTTGGGCCGTTGCCCCAGCCAAAGCCAAGTTGCACGCCGATGTCGCGAGCGAAGCTGCGGGTGGCCGCCACCACGCGGGCTTCAATTTCGACTTCCTGCGTCTTGCGGTCCATCTGTTGAATGAGGCGGTCAATCTGCGGGATAACCTGCGGAATGTCGGAGACAATCAGCGCGTTGGTGCGTTCGTCGGCGACAATGTCGCCCCGGCGACTCAGGAATTTCTTGATCGGCAGTAATAGGTCCTTGGCGTGGGCGTAGCTGAGGAAGCGGGTGATGCTGACTTTCTCCACCGCCAGCGCCTCGGCATCGATTTGGGCGCGCCGGTTCTCGGCTTCTTTCCTCAACGTGTCAACGGTGGCGATGCGCAGTACATTGCCGTCCAGTTGGCGGGACAGATCGTTGTTCTTGAGCACGATGTCCAGCGCCTGATCCCACGGCACGTCATCGAGCACGATCGTCAGGTTGCCGTGGACCATGGGATCGAGCACCACGTTCAAACCGCTGATCTCGTGAATCAGGCGGAAGAAATCTTTCAGATCCACATCCTTAAGATTGACCGAGATGGGCTCGCCGGTGTACTTGGCCCCGCTCACCGCCGGTTTCTGTTCTAACTGAGACTTCTGCTCGGCCGCCAGGTTCACGGCCGGCTGGACACCGCGCTCGTTGCCGCCCGCTTGCGCGAGGGCGGCATTGGAGTTGGTAGCGACCAGTTCCGCCGCCGTCTTGTCGGCAAAGCGATCCGCCGCTTCCTGGGCCTTCGCGGCCGGCTGGGCGGCTTTCTCGTCCTTCACCGAATACTTGGGCTCGACGAAGGCAAAGTCCACCGGTTTCTGGACGTTCTCTGCCGTGGCCGGAGTGGACACAACCGCCGCCGCCGGAGTCGCCGGCAATGAAGCGATCGGGGTCGACGCCGCGGGAGCCGAAGCCAGCACCAGTTTCGGCGCGGCGCTCGCGGCTACCGGTTTCACGGCCGGGGCTGGCTGGCGATGCGCCAGCACCGCGTCGTGGATATTGAGAACGAAGGAGCCGTCCGGGCCCGCGACCAGTTCATGCTGGCGGCTGGCGGCGAGATCGCTGCCGGCAAGATCAACGACCACACGAGTGGTGGGCGGCGTTTGCCCGTCCATCCCGACGCGGACGTCATTCACGCCGTCTCTGCCAACACTGATGCGGCTCTGCGCCGTGGCCATCACGGTGTTGGGAAAGTCGACGACGATGCGTGCCGGTGAATCGAGCGTCGTCACTTTGGGCGCCAGTGTGCCCTTCGTTTTGAACTCGACCCGCAATCCGTCCTGGCTGTGAGTGACCTCGAGCCTCTGCAATGCAGCGGTCGTTTCTTTGGCCACCCCCTTGCCCGTCGTGTCAGCCGCGGCTGCGATCAGTACGAAGGTCAGCAGCGGAACCAAGATGCCCAGCAGTTGCTTTCGCATTTCCCTATCTCCCCATGCGAGGCCGTTTTCGCCTCCATGTGCTTCTTCGAAGTCTTTGGGCTCCAGGCCTAGACTGCCGGAGTCGTAATCTTCTTCACTACTTCCCGCGTAAAGGTCTTGCCCAACCGGTCCTGCAGTGTTTCCTGGAAAACGATGGAGTCCCCCGTGATTTTCATCACGTAACCGTTGAACACCGGGTCGTTTTCCCGCAGAAAATAAGCTTTATTCATGCTGTTACTAACCACCGCGATGAAACCGCTTTCGGCGCGCACCACACCTCGCAGGTTGATGGCCCCGATTTCCAGACACTTCTTGCCCGTGCTGCAGCCCGAACCGCCCGCGTGGCTCACCACCGGACTGATGAAAGGATCCCGTCTCCCGTTCGCGGCGTATTTGCTGTCCGGGGCGAGCTCCCGCTCGCTCGCCGCGTTCTCACCCGCTCCGCTTTCCGAAGTGCCATTGCCGGCTGCTGGCAGGTTTTCTTCAGGAGGCGCAGTGGGCGCTGGCTCCGCGCTTTGCCCGGCTAAGACTGCCCCACCCCGTTTCGCACGGCCCTTGTTTTTTGCACGCGCCGAACTCGCAACTGGCGACACCGACTTCGCCGGCGTAACCACCGCCGCTTCGCTCGACCGGGCCCGAACATGGGTGGCGCCCGGCGCCGCAGGAGCGGTTTGGTGAATGCTCAGCGCCTCATTCGAAGCAGCCGTGACATGATTGCTCACCGCGTTCATCGTGTTGCGCGTGTTCTGGATAATGCTGGGACTCTGGGCCCAGGCCAAGCCCGCGCCCAGTGCCGAAACCAGAATTGTCGTCGTTATCGTGATCGCTGGCTTCATCGTGTCCCTCCTGATTTCTTCACCGGTGGTCCGGGCTTGCTGGCCGGCGGCGCCGGATCCAGATCATGACTGAAATAGGTGGTGGTCAGGCAGGTGGCCACCACACTCTCACTGGGCGCGTACTGGTAGGTATGCTTCGCCTTCGCCTCGGATGGCTTGCGGGTCGAGGCCACCAGCAGGTTGGAGACGTTGATGATGCGCTCCACTTTTCCCAACCGATCGAAAAACCCCAGCATCGAGTAGTACGGACCGTCCAGCTCAATTTCGAACGGCACTTCGGTATAGAACTCTTTCGCACCGTACGGACGGGCCGTATAGCGGCGGATTTCGACTCCCGACTTGCGCGCTTCTGCGCTGACCATGCGCATGAAATTGTCCACTTCTTTTTCATCGGGCACGATGCGCCGCTCGATTTCGAGTTGCTGCTTTAAGCTGGCGAGTTGGCGCTCGATGTCGGCCAGTTTCGGCCGGTAGGCTTCGAGTTCCGCGTTCTCCCGCCGTTTGGCCTGCAGCTTGATCTGGGCCGCTGCGTTTTCGTTGCGCTGCGACTTGAAGACCGTGTAGTAGAGAGCGCCCGTGCCCACCCCCGCCGCCAGCAGCAGAACTCCCAACAGCTTCGCACCTGATAATTCGCCAAGATTCATAGTCGGTTCCGCCTTTACGACTTCGCCTTTTCGCAGGTCAGCGTGAACTGAAACGCCTGCATGTCCTTCACCGTTTCGTCCTGATAACTTTCCTTGATCTCGATGTTGCGGAAGAAACCCGTCTTCTGCAGGTTGGAAATCAGATTGGCCACCGCATCGCTCGACAGCGCCGTGCCGTCAATGGCAACGCTGGCGCCCTGGTCCTGCATGCTGTTCAGCCACACCGCCTCGGTGCCGTTGACGGTATCGCCAATCATGGCCAGCAGGCCCACCGGGCCCGATTGGTTCGCGCGCAACTGGTCGATCACATCCACCCGCCGCTTGTAGGACTGGGCTTGCCTCTGCCGCTCCATGTAGCGCACCTTGATGTCGGCCAGTTCGCGATTTTTCTGTTCCGCCAGCCGGGCTTGCACCTCGATCGATTTCTTTTCCCGGTCGAGCTGGTACCAGTACCCGAAATTGAGGGCGCCGGCAATCAGCAGCACCGCAGCCACCTGCACCAGTGGCCCGCCTAAATTGCCCAGCTCGAAGCTCGGCATGCTCAGGGCAGGACCTTTCTTGCCTTTCGGTTTCGCACCACCCAGCAGATTGATTCGGATCATAGCTTTTCAAAGCTCCTCAGGGCCAAACCCACGGCCACTGCCAACTGGCCCGCGTTCTGTTCGACCAACACCGCGCCGGCGCCTTCCGCCGGAGCCAGCACTTTCTGAAACGGGTTGAACAACTCCACCGGCATCGAGAACTCCTGGCGCAGCGCTTCCACCAGGCCCGGAACCTTGGCCGAACCCCCGGCCAGATAAATCTTCTCGATGTGCTCGCCCGCGGCGCTGGCGCGGAAGAAGTCGAATGTCTTCTGAATTTCCAGCACGATAATTTCGGTGACCTGCTGCAGGATCGGCGTCTTCGCGTCGTCGTGCACCGTCCCCACCTTGCGCCCCAGCTTGAGCGATTCCGCGTCGTCGAAACTGAGATCCAGTTCCTTCTGCAGCGAATCGGTGTACTGGTGTCCACCCACCGAAACGTCGCGCGGGAACAGCGGCGTCGTGCCCTTGACGATGTTGATGTTCATCACGCTCGCGCCCAGGTTGAGCAGCGCCACCACCTGCGTCGGCGCCGGTTCGTAGTTGAACTCGTAGCAGTTCTGCAGGGCCAGCGCATCGATATCCACAATAGCCGGTGTCTTGCCCGCCATCGAGAGTACGTTGGTGTAGTTCAGAATCTTGTCTTTCTTGACAGCCACCAGCAGCACATCCATTTGCGGGCTGCTCGCGTCGTCGGAAAGAATCTGGTAGTCGAGGTTCACATCCGCCAGATCGAACGGAATGTGCTGCGCCGCTTCCTTCTGGATGGTCTCGGCCAGTTCCTGATCGCTCATCGAGGGCAGCGAAATTTTCTTCACGATCACCGAGTGTCCGCTGACCGCCGTGGCCACCGCCTTGGAATTGATCTGCGTGTCCGTGAACAGCTTGGCGATGGCCGCCGAAACCGTACCCGAATCCACGATCATGGAATCGACCACGATGTCGGGCGCGATCGGCTCCAGGCCGAGGTGCGCCACTTCGATTCCAGTGCGTGTCTTCCGGAGCTCGACCGCCTTGATGCTCGAAGAGCCCACATCCAGACCCACTATCGTCTTCGATCCCATTCCAAACATGTGCCCGCCTTTGCCTACGGAGTTCCGGCAGCTTTCACCGCTGCCTTGATTTTCTTCTTGCCCCGCGCTTCCGTTGCCATCGACTGCTCTTCCATCCACTCGTCCAGCTTCGATTTCTTGAAGCGCCAGCGATTGCCCAACTTGAACGCCGGAATCTTCTGCTCGTTCACGTACTTGTACAGCGTGTCCGGACTCACTCCCAGATACTGCGAAGCTTGGCGAATGTTCATCACTTCTCGCGAGTCGGCCATTAACCTTTTCCTCCCCCACAAAATCCAGCTCTCAGCCCAGCCTTTTCTTCCCGGCAACGCTGAGGAAATTGGGAGAACCAAGTCCTCGATCAAACGCGTTCGAGTGTATTTTGGTGTGCTGAGCATATCTCAACCGGTCCCGAGGGCCTCTCCACGTGAATCTCCCGGTTTCTTTGGGTTTTATGCCGGTTTTCTGGATTCCACAAAAAGTGGACTTGCAGTTTGTCTCTGCTAATTGTGTTTGGCGAGGACTATACCACTATAAGTAGTAGTCTCGACCCAGGTAAGGCGCCAGTCACACGAGTTGGGGTAACTAAGGTACTAGAGACGGTACGGAAGTACTTGAACGGGCGCGCAAGCCGCTGAAAACACGTACACGGAGCCTGCTCACGCTGGCCACAAGCAGCGCTTCCCGCATTACTTTTCCATGGCGAATTTCGAAGGCTCACGCCGCTTGCGCAATTCAGCAGTCGGGGCGGAGAAATAGCCTTTTCACCGCGGAGACACAGAGAAAATCGCTCTTGGCTCTTGGCTTTTGGCCTTTAGCTAAAAGCCAAGAGCTAAAGGCCAACAGCTAAGAGCGCTTTTTCTCCGCCCGCTCCAAACACTCCGCCCGGAACAACCGCCCATCCACCCGATGCAGCCGTTTCACCTGCGCGCTAGAGATCAGCCGATAATGCGAAATGGTCAGCAGATACTCCGCCACAAACCATACCGGCTTCTCCGAACTCATCCAGTTCAGAGGATCGAAGCGCTTCATCTGGACGGGCCGCGAGAAGGTCCGCAACGTCCGCTCCCCGCGCAGATTGAAATAAAGGTTGAAGTAACTCAAAGCCAGCTCGCGCAGCGACCGGTAGACGGGCTCGCGATACCGGCATCCTGTGAAATTCGACTTCGCCACCGCTCCCCAATGGCCATCCACCTTATACACGGCAATCACGTGGTCGGTATCGTGCTCGGCCTCCAGATCGACAATGAGCGGAGGATATCCGATGACCCGCAGCGC
>Ga0209039_10001893_pt1 | contig 18630 bp, 18 predicted proteins | sample BogFormECP12_OM1_FD_188238 | JGI IMG/M metagenome (GOLD analysis project Ga0209039, IMG submission 188238) | Bog forest soil microbial communities from Calvert Island, British Columbia, Canada - ECP12_OM1 (SPAdes) (version 2) | ecosystem: Environmental > Aquatic > Freshwater > Wetlands > Bog ...
CCACAAAATACCAGACCCCTACAACCACCAGCAGAACTAATACAAACGGGACGATGATCCTTCTTGGATTGCGTTTCATAATAGAGTTCCTTTCCTAAAAAATAATCATGCAAATCAGCCTTTGAATGGTCTTGAAAGTTCAGCCCTCGCTGGATCATCACCGGGCTGCCGGAGGTATCTTAACCGACGAGATAAAGACATCCTCCAAAGTCGGTGCGATCCATTCGATCGCCAGGACCTTGACCTTTTCCGATTCAAGCAGTGCCTCCAGCAGCCCTCGATACTTTTGCGCCTCCGGTACGACGACATGAATTTGTGCACCGTAGAGCGCCACATCATCCAGATCCACCAACCCTCGTTGTTGAGCTGACTTAAGCGTTCGCATGGCTCGATCTGGATCAGCGGTTCTGATCTCAAGCACCTGTCCGCGCATCTGTGTCTGCTTCAACCTGCTGGGAGAATCAATGGCCACCAACCGACCCTGGCTGATAAATCCGACCCGCTGGCAGAGCTCTGCTTCGTCCATATAGTGGGTCGTGACCAGGACCGTCACGCCCTCTTTGGCCATCTGATAGATCAGCTCCCAGAACTGGCGGCGGCTGATCGGATCCACGCCCGCGGTCGGTTCATCCAGGAAAACGACCTTTGGATGGTGAACGATGGCGCAGCCCAGCGCCAGCCGCTGTTTCCAACCTCCGGACAGCCTGCTGGTCAGCGCCCGCTCGCGCCCTTCCAGACCGGCCATCTGCAGGATCTCGGGAACACGCTGGCGCAGCTCTGCGGAAGACATCCCATGTACACCGCCGTAAAACCGAATATTCTGCCCAGCCGTCAGATCGTTGTACAAGGTGAACTGCTGGGACATGTACCCGACGCGGGCGTGCACTTCCTTGGTTTCCGTTCCAGAATTAAATCCCAGGATCCGCGCCCCTCCCGATGTTGGCTTGACCAGTCCAAGCAGCATCCGGATGGTGGTCGTCTTGCCGGCCCCATTCGGTCCGAGCCAGCCGAACACTTCCCCCGGTTTGACCTGAAAGCTGACATGGTCCACCGCGGTAAATTCGCCAAACCGTTTGGTCAGTTCCTGGACAACAATGGGGAGAATCGGGCTGCCAGCCGCGAACTGTTCGGAATTCATCGACGGGCTCCTGACGACTGGGGTGGTTGAGGCAGTACGGTTTCCTCCAAAGAACTTTCCTGCTCCCGACGGATCAGGCTGATGAAGGCTTCTTCCATGCGTACTTCGATCTCGCGCGGGGTGTCATGGCTGATGCCTTGTGCATCCAAGGAGGATTCGATCTGAGCCCGGCGCGAGGGGACATCATCCACAAAAACATGCACTTTATCGCCGTAGGTTTGGACTTCCAGCACCCCGTCCATCCCCGTGCAGAGCTGGATGGCCGGTGCAAAGACGGAGGGGCTGAACTCCAGGAGGTGGCCGGGGATTTTCGTTTTTATGCTTGCGGGGGTGTCGTCCACGATCATCCTGCCTTTGTAGATTAATCCCACCCGAGTGCAACGCTCGGCCTCGTCCATGTATGGCGTGCAGACGAAGATCGTCAATCCTTTTTCTGCGCGCAGATTTCCGAGCAGACTCCAGAATTCCCGGCGGCTGACCGGGTCCACTCCGAGGGTCGGCTCGTCCAGCATGACCACCTGAGGTTCATGGACCAGGCTGCAGGCCAGGGCCAGTTTCTTCTTCATCCCGCCTGAAAGCTTTCCAGCCAGCCGGGAGGTGAAATCACTCAGCCCCGCAAACGAAAGGAGCTCGGGGATGCGCTGCTTCTGGTTTTCGGGGCTGACCATATGCACGTCGGCAAAGAAGCGCATGTTCTCCATGACCGTCAGATTCGGGGGTAAGGAGAACTGCTGGGCGATATAGCCGACCCGTTCCCGGATCTGGTACATATCCCGCATGGAGTCAAAGCCCAGCACGCGGCTCTCCCCGTCCGTGCGTGAAAGCAGACCGAGGATGACCCGTGTGGTCGTCGATTTCCCGGCGCCGTCCGGGCCGATCAGGCCGTAAGTGTTGCCCGCCTCAATTTGGAAGGACACATGGTCCACCGCAGTGATCACTTCCCGATTGGTTTTGAACTCTTTCACCAAATCCCTGGTAGCGATGGCAAATTCATTCACGCCGACACCTCCATTAATCGAGCCGCATCCTAAATCGCTTGGAAACAATAAAGACCACCACCAGGATATAGAGAACCAGGACCAGGGCATCATTCCACAGGAAATTCAACCCGATTCCCTTCAAATAAATGCCGCGGGAGATGCGCAGGAAATAAGTCAGGGGGACCAAATCTCCAATTAATTGTGGAATCAGCGGCATGCCAATCCTTGGATAGAAGAGACCCGTTAATAACAGGCCGAACAGCATGAATATCAGGGCGGACGTCTCTGCTTCAAACTGGGTCATCGCCCGCGTGGAGATCAACAACCCGAGCGCCAGGCAGGAGGCAATAAAGAGTACGGACAACCAAAAATACAGCCACAGACTTCCCTGGAACGGGACACCGAACCAAAAAACGCCCAGACCAACACTCATGCCCAGTGCCAGCAGGCACAGGCCTAACAAGGGGATCATCTTGCTGAGGATCAGTTCCAGCTGGCGGATCGGCGTGGCAAGAATTTGCTCCAAGGTTCCCCACTCGCGATCGCGGACGAGGAAGATGGCCGCCTGTTCGATTGCCAGGGTTTGCAGGATCATCCCGATGATCCCCGGAAGAACAAACCACCGGTCATTCAGATCCGGATTATAGAGAACCTGAGCGGATGCCACGATCGGTAAGGAGGCCCCGCTGGATTCAGCAGGCAGCCCCCCGCTGCGGGCGAGGCTCTCGGCAGTGAGCTGCAGACCGAAATTCTGGGCTACAAGGCTCGCGGCATTGTAGCCAGAGGCGACCGCAAACTGGTCGGAACCATCCAGGATCATCAGAAAATTGGCAGACCCTTTATCGATATCGGCGGCAAAATGCGGTGGAATGATGAGGTCAGCCTTTACCTGACCCAGGTCGATCGCCTGGCGTGCCTGGGCTTCGCTGTCCATATACACGGTTGCATCGAAGTATTGGGAATTGACCAATGCCTGGATCAAGGCACGGCTCGAGGGGTCTCGGCTTTGATCCACCACGGCCATGGGGAGGTGATACACCGTGCGGGAGGCAGAATAGGAATAAACAAACAGCTGGACGAAGGTCAAGCCGAGGAAGAGCAGAATGAACCGCCGGTCCCGTAAGATCTGGATCGTTTCCTTGCGAATAAGTGCGGTCAGGCGTTGAAAATTCAGCTGCATGGAGGCGACCCCTAATCCAGTTTTTTTCGAAAAGCCCAGGCCCCGAAGAGGAAGATCACGATGGTTAGCGCGGCCAGGGACAGGATGGGCGACCATAGCTCGTTCAACCCAACTCCTTTGGTAATAATGCCGTTCACGATCGGCAGGAAAAAGGTCATGGGCATGATATAGCCAAGCATGCGGAGGAGAGGCGGAAGAGCGGCGATCGGAAACAAAAATCCGCTCAGGAACATCACGGAAATATTCATCAAAGAGGCCAGCTGATTCGCCTGAACCTGGCTCTGGGAGATGGATGAGATCGCCAGCCCCAAACCCAGACTGCCGGCGGCGAACAGCCCCGACAGGACCGAGAATAAAAGCAGGCTGCCGCGGAACGGAACACCGAAGAGTACGATTCCAAGGGTAAAGGTGAAGATCATGTTGACCACCGCAACGCAGAGGTTGGGAATCATCTTGGCCAGCATCAGCTCAAGCGGACGGATGGGGGTCACGAGCAGCGCCTCGATGGTCCCTGCCTCGCGTTCCCTCACGACCGAAAAGGCGGTTAATTTGAGGGCAATGCCGTAAAGGAGGAATGCACCGAACCCGGGTACCAGAAACCAGATTTCTTGCAGCCCCGGGTTGAAGAGCACCTGGATGCGGGCATCCAGGGGGCTGAGCTGCTGATGGGCCAGATGGATGGCATAAGTTTGAGAAATGGCCTGGGCTGCACTATAGGCAGTTTGGGTGACGTATGAATTGGTGCCGTCGACCAGCAACAATACCTGCGCATCTTTTTGAACCACTTGCCGGGCAAAATCCGCAGGGATCACGATGCCGATGCTTGCCTGGCCGCTGTCGATCGCATGGACGACGCCTGCCTGATCAGGCACCGAGGCGACAATATCAAATGACCCTGAATCGGTAAAGGCCGTCAGATAAGACTGGCTGGCGGCGCTCAGGCTCTGGTCGGCGACGACCATGGGGATATGTTGTATGTCCGTGCGAATGGCGGTGGCGAACAGAAGCAGTTCCAGTGCTGGACCCACCGTAAGCCCGATCAGTACCAATGGAAAGCGCAATAATTGAATGAATTCCTTTTGGGTCAGGGCCCAGGTGCGTCGCAGCATGCTGCTTCCCTTCTAGGCCTTCGCTCCCGGTGGGGAGAGCAGAAGGCCGTTGATGATGAATTCGATCACAAATTGGCGGCCATGCGCCAATTCCACCGCCGATGAGTAATTGGACTGTGGGATTAGCGTTTTATACAAAGGCAGGGTGGACAGGTAAACGGCACAGACGAAAAGGGCCGGCGAAAGTTGGAGCAGAGGGTCGAGATTTGAGCGCAGCAGGCCGGCATTTTGAATTTTGGCGAGGACAGGACCGAATTGATCCACATCATCAAAATCGCGCTGTGAAAGGATCTTCGAGAACGTCTGCCAGCCTTCAGCCATTTCCCACATGTAGATCCGGTGAATGCGTTGGTGTTCGACCAGATAGTCGAAGTACCAGCCGACGTAATCGGCCAATAACTCCCGGATCTGGGTCGGGTGAGATTTGGTATCGACCTGCAGCAGGGCGTCCAAGGCTTCGTTCTGCATGATGCGGGTTTGATCATCCGCCCGGCGGATCACCTCGCCGTACAGCGACAGCTTATCTCCAAAGTATTGAAAGATCAGGCTTTTGTTATAGCCTGCCGTCCGCGCCACGGCATCGATCCGGGCACCATCAAATCCGTGCTCGGCGAAAACTTCTTCTGCGGCGTCCAGGATCGCCTGTCGGGCTCCTTCTGCATCGTGCATTCGGCCTCGTCTACTTCCAGGTTCGGTACTATCAGACTTCGAACTTCCAGTTTCGGTACTTTCAGAATGGGCATTGCTGGTTTCAGGCATGGTATTACCTCCTACAAATACTAACTAGTTAGATATCTAACCAACTGATTAGATTATATAAAGAGTCATTGGATATGTCAAGAGGCCAAAATGGATCGATTTGAATCCAAAATCACCGGCCAAACCTGGCGATCGATATCACTTGTCCACCCCTGAAGCTCTGAAAGCACTGAGTCCTCTGCCCTGCCCGCCCCTATTGTCCATCCGGTTCGGTGAATTTACCTTTCAATCTTGACTAATCCTTCCGAATGTATTATACTGAAGGTATAATACATTCGGAAGGATGTTTATGGAACCTACCGGCATCGAAAACCTGCTCGGCCAATGGGAAGAAACCTACAAAAAGGGATTGCTCAGCTTCTGGCTCTTATTGCTGCTCGCCCAGCGCAAGGCGTATCCTTACGAGATCCGTGAGGCCATCAACGCAATGAGCCACAACACGATCAATGCCGACGAGAACAGCATCTACCGGGCCCTCTATCGGCTGGCCAGTTCCGGAGTCGTCGACAGCGAAGTGCTCCCCTCTGAGACCGGTCCCAGCCGGCGCTATTTCTTCCTGACCGACCTGGGACGAGATCTCCTCCGCCGCTTCACCACCCGGAATATCCTGATCTTTGAAACGCCGGACATCGCCGAGCTGATCCAAAAAACCCTCTCATCCATTGGAAACCAGAAAGGATAACCCGATGAGTACCAACCCGATTTCGCCTAAAGAAAAGAAACTAAGGAACCTGCGGACCATCTTGTGGGTCGTTTTTGGCGGCGTGACCCTCACCATTGTCCTGGTGGGATTCCTGTCCATCCCTGTGGCGAATTTGATACGGACTCCGGGTCTCTCCGTTCCTGCGGGCCTGAATATCGGAATGATCCTGCTGGCCTGGGTGATCCTGATGCTCATCAAGATCGCCGTTACCGGGACCATCTGCCTGGCGGTCTATTTCATATTCAAATATCGTCTCGATAAAGATGAAGACCTGTTCCTTTAGAGTTTCACCATGGACCATTAAAGAATGACGATTAAATTACACCATCCTCATGCAAAAGTCTGCGATCCACAAGCGGACAGGATGTTTGTTTTGGATCTAAGTGCTCAGACCCGCGGTACAAAGAAAAAGGCATACCATCATGAATTGGACCATTGAAACCGAAGATCTTGGTAAGCGTTACGGGGATGTCGCCGCCGTAGAGGGTCTTTCCCTGCGGGTCGCCCAGGGGGAGATTTATGCCTTCCTCGGTCTGAACGGGGCTGGGAAAACAACCACCATCCGCATGCTCTTGGGTATGATCAAGCCCTCCCACGGTTCCGCCACCGTGCTTGGGAAGCACGTCCATCTGGGCAGCCGGGACCCCTGGGCGCAGGTCGGCTATCTGGTCGAAACACCCCACGCCTACCCGGAGTTGAGCGTGCGCGAGAACCTGGAGGTCGCCCGGCGCCTTCACCCAGGCACGGAGAGGAACGCCGTCAGTCAGACCATCGAACGCCTGGGACTGGCGGCTTACGCGGACCGGCGGGCGGGCATCCTGTCCCAGGGGAATGCCCAGCGCCTGGGATTGGCCAAAGCCCTCCTGCATCATCCGTCATTGCTCCTCCTGGACGAACCAGCCAACGGCCTCGACCCGGCCGGTATCGTCGAGATCCGTGCCTTGCTGCTCGAACTGACCCGCCAGGAGGGCGTGACGGTCTTTATGTCGAGTCACATCCTGGCTGAAGTGTCGCGGCTCGCAAAACGCATCGGCATCATTCATGAGGGCCGCCTGCTTCAGGAGATGGACATCCAGGAGCTGGAGAAGAACCGCCGCCGGCGTTTGCTGGTGCAGGCGAGAGAGCTGGAGACCGCCCGACAGGTGTTGTCCGGCGCAGGGTATCCGGGGGAAATTCTTCCCAATGGAATCCTGGAGTGTACTCAAACCCTCGCCATCGAACGTCCTGACGATATTGCCAGCCTGCTGGTACGGGCCGGATGTCCGCCCACGCGATTGTTTGTGGAAGAGGAAGAATTGGAAGCGTACTTCCTGCGCATGGTTGGATCGACCGGAGATGGAAAATGAACAACCTGTCGAATATGATCTGGATCGAGCAGCGCAAAGCCATCCGTTCGAGAATGCCCTTGTTCACAGCCCTGGGGTCGCTGGCCCTGCCGCTTGGGGTCGCCTTCCTGCTTTTCATATCCAGAAACCCGGAAATCTCCCGCCAGCTGGGTCTGATCAGCACCAAGGCGAACCTGATGGCAGCCACAGCCACAAACTGGCCCACCTATCTGGGATTGCTTACCCAGATGCTGGCGATGGGCGGGTTGATCTTATTTGTACTGATCATCAGTTGGGTGTTCGGGCGTGAATTTGCCGATGGCACCGTGAAAGATCTGCTGGCCGTGCCTGTCCCTCGTACAACGATCCTGTTGGCAAAACTGCTGGTCGCCGCGGTCTGGTCGATTGCGCTGGCTATCCTTATTTTCTTGCTCGGTTTGGTCATGGGCGCGCTCATTCAGCTCCCGCAAGGCTCCACCAGCATCGTCCTGCAGAGCAGCATCCGGGGGGCGATCACGACCTGTCTAGTGATCGCGGCCATGCTGCCCTTCGCCTTCTTCGCCAGCTTGGGGCGGGGCTACCTGCTGCCGATCGGCTTGGTCTTTCTGACCCTCATCCTGGCCAATCTGATGGTCGTCGCCGGCTGGGGTGAGTTCTTTCCCTGGTCGGTGCTGGGTCTGTACGCTCAGGGAAAAGAAACCCTGCCGGCGGTCAGCTACGGGCTCGTGATCCTGACGGGCCTGGTCGGAATGATCGCGACTTATCTGTGGTGGAAATACGCCGACCAGAATCGTTGAAACCCTGGAGGGGTAAGCAAAATCACCCCACCAGCTTTCTATTCTCTGGCTGCTCCACATTCTTCGCCTGGCTTTTCCGCGATATACTTAACGTTAGAGATTAGTGGATTTTTCGACAGTGAAATCGTCAGGTTGCGAAAATGAGCGTATTCACTCCCGCTGAGATCAGTTATCTGCAGAGCCAGCACCTGGGCCGTCTTGCCACCTCCGGTCCAAACAACCAGCCCCACGTAGTGCCGGTGTCATTCCGGTACAACCCGGATCTGGAGACCATCGACATTGGCGGCCACGACTTTGCCAAAAGAAAAAAGTTTCGCGATGTCCAGGCCAATCCCAAGGTGGCTCTTGTCATCGACGATATCGCCTCCATCAATCCATGGACGGTGCGCGGGATCGAGGTTCGAGGCGAAGCCGAGGTGCTGGAAAGCGGTGGCAGAGAACTCGGTCCCGGTTTTGATCATGAGATGTTTCGCATCAAGCCAAAGCGGATCATCAGTTGGGGGATCGATACAAAAGGTTTTCCCCCCAATGCCCGGTCGGTCAGCTAAAAGGTATTAAGCGTTTCTTCTTTAAGCATTCTTTCTTTTCCGGAAAGGCCCCGCCCGGTTCGATCTCCTTTTCCCACACCAACCCTTGGCCTTGTATTTTTTCCGCTGGGTCCTCTCTAAAGGCTTGGGTCTGCCCCAAGATCTGACCGGTCTGTATAACGGTTAGCCAGTGGGTTATACTAGCCCTGCTCATCACAAGCAATCACCGCCTGGCTCTCACCAGGACCTGGAAAGGAATAAGGCATGGAAGTCTACGAAGCCATTCGCACGGTACTGGCAGTACGCACTTACCGGGATAAACCCGTGCCGTCTGAGATCGTCCGTCGGATCGTCGAAGCGGCACGCCTCACCGGAAGCAGCAGGAATGGTCAGCCCTGGCATTTCATCATCGTGGAAGATCGGGAAACGTTAAAACAACTCGGCACCCTGGCCCGCACAGGGCCTTACATCGCCCAGGCTCCACTGGCGATCGTTGTTGCCATGGAGAAATCCGTCTATGCGGTTTCCGATGCCAGCCGCGCCATTCAATCGATGATCCTGACTGCCTGGTCGGAAGGAGTCGGTTCGAATTGGGTCGGCTTCGGGAACCTGACCGAGGTCAAGCCGCTCCTGGGCATCCCCGAGCAGATCGATGTGTTGGCCATCCTGCCTTTCGGGTACGCCGCCAAGGTGATCGGCAAGGGCAAGAAGAATCGCAAATCCCTTAATGAAATTGCCCACCGCGAACGCTTCGACCAATCTTTTAATTAATCATCACACCCAACGAAGAGGAAAAATGAAAATTGGATTGCAGGTTCCGAATTTTACCTGGCCAGGCGGGCCGGCAGGGATCAGCAAAAAATTGGCGGATATTGCCTCTGCGGCCGACGAAGCTGGTTTCAACAGCCTGTGGGTGATGGACCATTTCTTCCAGATCGGCAGCAGGAATCCTACCTCGCTACTGGGCCCGGCCGAGGACGAGATGCTGGAAGGCTACAGTGTTCTTTCCTACCTGGCGGGCCTCACGAAAAACGTCAAGCTGGGTACGATGGTCACCGGTGTGATCTACCGCCACCCGGGAATACTGGCTAAAACTGTAACGACCCTGGATGTGCTCTCCAACGGCCGCGCCTACCTGGGTATCGGCGCGGCCTGGAACGAGCGTGAGGCGCTCGGGCTGGGCATCCCCTTTCCAGAGGTGGCCGAGCGTTTCGAGCGACTGGAGGAGGCACTCCAGATCATCCAGCAAATGTGGTCCGGCGAGCGCGCTCCCTACCACGGCAAGCACTACCAGCTCGCCGAGACATTGAACAGCCCGCAGCCGCTGTCCAGGCCCCATCCACCGATCCTGATCGGCGGTTCAGGTGAGAAAAAGACGCTGCGCCTGGTCGCCCAGTATGCGGACGCCTGCAATCTCTTTACCGGGATGGATTTTGAGGCTCTGCGCCATAAGCTGGACGTGCTGAAGCAGCATTGCGAGCACCTCGGCCGGGACTACACCACGATCGAGAAGACTTCGCTGGACACGGTCGCGCTTGCGCCCGGCCGGATGAGCGCCGCGGATGTGATCACGCAGTGCCGCACTCTCTCCAGCCTCGGCATCCAGCACGCCATCTTCAATATGCCCAACGTCCATGAAATCACACCCCTGAAGACGTTCGGGAAGGAGATCATCCCGGCCGTCGCAAACCTTTGAGCCAACGTCGGTCGATCCAATCTCTGTCTTGCTACTATGGTTTAGAGAGTGAGCAGCAGCCAGGGGCTGGTTGATGTCCTGCCTGGCTTTTTCAACCTGCCGCAATTCCGGCCAGCCGAATGCCGGTTTACTTCGCCGGCGTGTCCGACTGCGCCTGTTGTAGGCGATTCTCCCTCCCGCGCACAAACGAAAAACTTGCTGCAACCAGGCAGAGAACTGCGGAGACCAGGAACGCGTTCTGGATACCCAGAATGAACGCCTGCATCGCTTGAGAGCCGAGCACCACGTTCGTGCCGATAAAGAGATCCATCACGACCTCGCTCGGCAGGCTGCCCGCGGCGACGGCCAGTGCCAGGGCGAAACTCGTCACCATTCCGGTCTGCCGCAAGGTGGCGAGTGTCGCCGAGGCAATGCCGAGTCGCTGCCGTGGCGCCCCGTTCATCGCCGCACTGGTGTTTGGCGACCAGAACAAGCCTCCACCCAGGCCCATCAGCACCAGACCCACGACAATTTCCCAATATGGCGTCCCCGGCGAAAGCCGGGCGATGAACCATGCCAGGGCAGAAGCCTGAAGCAGAACTCCGAGCGTTGCAGGAATCCGCGCCCCGATGTGATCGGCGAGTATCCCACTGAGAGGCCCCACCACCGCGCTTACCAGAGGCATGGGGATGAGCAGCAATGCGGCCGTGAGCGGACTGTAGCCGCGCACTCCTTGCAGGTAAAAGACGATTAAGAAGTCGACGGCGAACATCGCCAGGGACTGGAGCATCGCCGCAAGAACCGAGAAGTTATAAACGCGATTCTGAAAGAGCGAAAGATCCAGCACCGGGCTCGCCGCGCGTCGTTCCCATGCGAAGAACACGACGAGCATGACCACGAACAGCGCAAACAACGACAGGATCGGCAGAGAAATCCAGCTGAATTGGATGCCGAGCGTCAGCGCAACCAAAAGGGCGGTCAGGCCGATGCTGAACGTTACTGCGCCAACGGTGTCAAAGCGTTCACCCTGCCTGGGGCTGGACATTTCATGCAGGGCGCGGTACCCCCACACCGTGCCGATGATCCCGATCGGCACATTGATGTAAAAGATCCAGCGCCAACTAGCAAAGGCGAGGATGATTCCGCCGAGGATGGGGCCGGCGATCCCGCCGAGTGCCCAGGTGATGCCGTTGATGCCGAGGGCGCGCCCGCGCTCATTCGGCGGAAAGACCTCGGTGATGATCGCCACACCGTTCACCATCATCAACGCCGCCCCCGAGCCCTGAACGAGGCGGAAGAGGATCAACTGGGTCGCGCTCTGCGAGATGCCGCACAGGGCTGAGCCGACCGTAAAGACGACAAAGCCGAGGTTGTACATCCGCACCCGGCCAAGCATGTCCGCCACGCGGCCGAAGGTCATCAAAAAGACGGTGCTGATCAGGATGTAGGCCATGATGACCCACGTCATCTCGACCAGGTCTGCGTGCAGCCTTACCATCATGTCCGGCAGCGCCAAAATCACGATGGTGCTGTCGATCGCCGACATCAGAGCGCCGATCGTTGTTACGCTCAGGGCGATCCATTTGTAGTCGATACGGCCGCGTGCCCCCGGTTGCATGGCTGAAGTGATCTTGTCTTTGTTTTCCGTATGGGTATCCTCTTAAACTGGAATGTGAACTGCCACCCCGCTTAGGCGGGAGGCTGCCTGCTTCAAGGTCGAGGTCTTACGCTGCCCTTGATACTTCTCCCGGCGATCCGGGAGCGGTCAATCCTGGCGGATGCCTTTGGGCACATAATCGAAAAAACGCTCCGTCATACCATCGGAGGTCCACTCGGCATGCAACGCGGTTTTCTTTTCGATCCGACGCAGAGCAGAAAGGAGGGTTCGATTCAACTCGCGGGCACTGGCGCCTCCCAGTTCGGCCTTGACGAGAAATCCTTCCTCGGTCTGAGTGATGGAATCCTCGGGGACAAGCTCCAGGAGCGCCTGCTTGACCCCCCGGAGGTTTGAGGTACGGACTCGCCCGAGCAGGGAGAACTTGCGATTTGCCAAAAGACCCTCCCTCAGCCGATTTCCAGCCATCCGATTAAGGTGCCATGCGGTAGAATCACACCAGGTTGCTTGACCCTCTGGCACACTCACGCGGGCTGTTCAGCACCCGCGATCCAGCATCCATGGAACGCACGTCGGGTGAAACCGATTTTACTCAAATATACTTGCGTTGGGAAGTATCAGGTAACAACGCGATTCGAAGAGGATCGCCTTCATGACCATCACAGCACGGGAGATCTAAATGGAAAAAGAAGAAATCCGCTCCCTCACTGATCTTCAGGCGCTCGAGCAGCTTAAATCTTCACCAGAGGGATTGAGCCAGCTGGAAGCCGAGGCACGGCAGGCTTCCCTTGGCCTCAATGTCCTAACCAAAGGCAAGCATACAGCCTGGGGCATCCTTGGCCGGCAGTTGAAAAGCTCACTGGTTTATTTATTGGCCTTTGCCTGCATCTTCAGTTTTATTCTTAAAGATAGTTCGGATGGGATCATTATCGCCGTGATCCTGGTCATCAATACTCTGCTCGGCTTTTTTCAGGAATATCGCTCGGAGCAAGCTGTTGAGAAACTTTCCACTTTCATCAACAAGCGCGTTTCCGTGAAAAGGGATGCGAAAGACATCCTGCTGGAAGAATCCGGGCTTGTCCCCGGAGATGTCCTCTTCCTGGAAGAAGGCGATATCGTCCCCGCAGACTGCAAATTGCTGACCACCGAGAATTTGCAGGTCAATGAATCGCAATTAACTGGGGAATCGGTTCCTGTCACGAAAACGGTCCAGGTTGTTGCGGGACAGTCCATTCCCGGCGATAACTCCCTTCTATTTACCGGCAGCGTCATTGAGAAGGGGGAAGCCAGAGGCGTCGTTTATGCCATCGGCAACCAAACCGAACTGGGTAAGATCGCCTCCCTCTCCACCGGTACGCACAAAGTGACCCAGTATGAACAATCCCTGCAGGACTTCAGCTCCTTTTTATTGAAAGCCGTCCTGATCATCCTCAGTCTGACCTTTCTCCTGAAAGTGCTGCTTACGCACAATGTTTCCAATATCCCGCACTTACTACTTTTCGTCGTCGCACTGGCCATCGCCGTAGTCCCGGAAGCCCTACCGGTGATCGCCACCCTCACCCTTTCCACCGGGGCGGTTCAACTGGCGAAGGAACAGGTCGTGGTGAAGCGCCTTTCGTCGGTCGAAGACCTTGGGAACATCACGATCCTGTGCACGGATAAGACCGGCACCCTGACCGAAGGGAAAGTGTCCATTCAGAAAATGCTGACGGATGATCCGGCCCAATTCCAGCTCTTTGCCTGTGCCAGCCTTGAACCCCAAAGTGGGGGTGCAGCCCCTGCGCGCAGCTTCCTGGATGCGGCATTTCTGGCCTATATTCCCGCCGAAATTCAGGCCCAAGCCCGTGTGTTCAAGCAGACTGAAGCGCTGCCTTTCGATCCAGAGGCCCGGCGCAGGAGGGTCGTCATCGAAGATACCCGGAACCACACCGGCTACCTGATCGTGATCGGGGCCATCGAAACGCTTCTTGAGCTCTCCGATGGCGAGGGACAGAGGGAGCCTTATCTGGCAGAGGCCGCCATTGCCGGCAAACAGGGTCTGCGGGCACTCGGCCTGGCATATCGCCAATTGCCCACCACGGATCATATCAATATTCTGGAGTACGAGCAACACCTCACCTTCCTGGGCCTTGTGACCCTTGTTGATCCCCTGCGGCCCACCACCAAACAGACCATTGAACAGGCCGAACGTCTGGGTGTCGCCATTAAGATCCTCAGCGGGGACAGCAGAGAGGTCGCTGCCTACGTGGGCGGCCAGCTCGGTCTGGGAGAGATGGTTTACACCGGAGATGAGATCGCTCATTTATCGCCCGAGGATTTAAGAAACGTGGCGGAGAAATGCAACGTATTTGCCCGCCTGAATCCCGCCCAGAAATACGCCATTATCGAGGCGCTTAAGCACAGCCATGTGGTAGGCTACCAGGGAGATGGGATCAATGATGCTCCGGCCCTTAAACTGGCGGATGTGGGTCTGGCTGTGGACAGCGCCACGGATGTGGCCAAGGAGAGCGCCGATATTGTGCTCCTCAACCCGGACCTGGGCGTGATCATCAATGGCATCCACCGGGGACGCGCCATCTTCCATGATATCGATAAGTATATGAAATACACCATGGTGGGGAATTTCGGAAATCTTATTGCCATGGCCGTGCTCTACCTCATCTCCCTGGATTTGCCTCTGCTGCCGGTGCAGCTTTTATTGACCAGCCTGATCACCGATGTCCCCCTGCTCACCATTGCCTCCGATACGGTTGACCTCAAAGAGACGATGATGCCGGAGAGATACAAACCACGTTCCCTGATATTGATTTCGGTGGTCCTGGGCTCGTGCACGGCGCTGTTTGAACTCCTTTATTTCGCCCTGATCACCCGGCGCGCGCCGGGATACATTCAAACCAGCATGTTCCTGTTCCTGACCCTGCTTCAGCTGATCGTGATTGTCTCCATCCGACACCGTTACTCGTTCTGGACCGGCACCGGTCCGTCGCCGATCCTGGCCCTGGCCATCGGTTTGGCGTTCGTGATCTCGGTCGCCTTGCCCTATCTGCCTTTCACTGCGCACCTTTTCAGCTTCTCACCCCTACCTTTGCAGGAACTGGCGATCGCCTTAGGCCTTGCGATCGTCTATGTCGTGGTGCTCGATCTGGTAAAGGTCTGGTACTATCGTAAGATCGAAAAAGAGACCCCGTCCGGCCCGCCCGTGAAGGTTGCTACGGGTGCTTAATTGGATGCCCCCTCTTCAAGTTTGTCTTTCAAAAAGAGTCAGTGCAGCAGGGTGAGCCAAACACACCCGAGTCTGGGGATTTCAAGACTCGTTGTCTGAGGCGGATCTTCGTAATTCCATCATCCAGAAACATAACGGACTTCTTACCTAACATTTTTGGCAATCCGCTTTCATGTTCCTGTAACCAACCGGACCGCCTCAGGGTGATAAGATTTTTTTAGCGTCCCTGACACGATCCAGATCTCCGGTCCGTGGTCTCGCCATTTCCCCCAGCGGCATCCGCCCAAACATCACCTGGACCAACAGGAAATCATTGAATGAAACCTGGCTCCTTCCTTGGGTTGGCGTTTATTGTCCTCATGGCGGCAGGTTTAGCCTGCAGTTCTAGCGCTGCCCCCCTCCCCGTGACCCCCTACGACGACTACATCGAGGCCAATCCAATGGTCCATCAAGTCGGCAATTCCATCGTGGGTGCGGACGGCGAGCCCCTGCGTCTACGCGGTGTCAACCTGGGTGGCTGGCTGCTGTGGGAAGGATGGGATTTCAGCAAGGGAAGCGACCTATCCGAGAATAAGATCGATCAAGGGCTGGTCAATCTGGTCGGCCAGCCAGCCGTGGACCAGTTCCACCAGCAGATGTATGAGAATTTCATCACCGAAGCGGACATCCAGGCCATTGCCTCCCTGGGTTTTAACTTGGTGCGTCTGCCGATCAACTACCAAATTCTCGAAGATGACGACCATCCATATGTATATAAAGATACGGGCTGGGGAATGATAGACCTAGCTCTGACCTGGTGTGAGAAATACAACCTGTACGTGATTCTGGATCTGCACGCCGTCCCCGGCGGGCAATCGGGCCTGGCGCCTTCCAATCCCAACCCTGCCGAGCCGCGCATCTGGAGTTCGCCCGATGATCAGGCCCGTACTGTTGCACTCTGGAAAGCCATCGCCGCCCGCTACAAAGACCGGAAGATCGTTGCCGGATACGACTTGATCAACGAGCCCCTTCCGGGGAACGGAGACAAGGTGGTGGCGCTGTATCAGCAAATCATCCCCGCCATCCGCCAGGAGGATCCGGACCATATGCTGATCCTCGAGGGGACCGCTTTTTCATGAAATTTCAGCATGTTCAGCGGCCCTCTTTCGGAAAACGAGATGTACGGTTTCCACATGTACAATTGGCTCGGCGATAATCGCCAAAAAAAGCTAAACGAGTTCAAGCAGGTCTCGCAGTCCCAGAGAATCCCTCTGTGGGCCGGAGAATTTGGCGACAACACCTACGCCATGATCGGATCCACCGTAAACCTGTTCGAAGATCCAGCCAATGGAGTCAATGCCGGCTGGTCCTTCTGGACCTGGAAAAAGGTCCCTGGAAAATATCCAGCCCTGGCGGCCATCAGCATCCCGGACCGCTGGCAAGCGATTTTCAACTGGATCAACAACCCCAAGAAATATCCTCCGCCCGCTGCTGCGGATGCCCTGGCAGGCATGAATGATTTCATCCAGGCAGTCCGGCTTTCCAATACCCCCATCGACCCGCAGATGCTGCAAGCCCTGACCGGCGGCTGGCATTAGTGCCCCTCTAAAAAATTGGGACCAACGAAGCCAGGCTTTTGGGAACGAACCCGTAATGGTAGTTCTCCTTCTTTTCCAGAAACGAGGAAATGCGCACTTGCTTTTCCCTTGCCCATGCGCAATTTTTTGAAACCAGGAACTTCCCCTGATTATCAGGAATTTGCTTGGATTTTACAATCCGATAATAAAGACGCGGTAGACTCATCGATGGGAGAATTCAGCATGAAACGACCAAGCCGAATCAAGTTGTTCTGGGCAGCTGCCCTGCTTGCCTTGCTCTTCATGGCCTGCTCCCTGCCCAGCGCGCCAATGACGGCTACCGCATTGCCGGCCATACCCGCCACCGCCACACCGCTAGCGGCACCAACCCTGGTCCCGGCGGCCGTGACCGCCGTCGCGGGAGCCCGGCCTCTGATCCTGACCGCGGATGGCTCGAGCCGCCAGCTCCCGGCAAATATCCTGGGCGCGTCGGTCGAAGCCATGATCGAGCACCTGCTGGACAATCCCCAAAAGACCGCCGCCATCCAGGAGACGGCCCCGGGGGTGATCCGCTTCCCAGGCGGCTCGCAAAGCAACTACTATAACTGGCAAACAGGCCTGTTGGAGTTCAGCCCCGAACCGAACAGCAGCTCGTACTATAAGTTCTGGGCGGGGGTCGCTCCGAAAATCGCCCAGGCCTTTCCGAACGGCGTCCACATGGAACAGTACCAGACCCTGGCCACACAAATCGGTGCAGATGTGATCCTGGTGCCCAACCTGGAAACCTCCTCGGTCAACCAGCAGGTGGCCTGGTTCACGCAGCTGGCCGCGGATCACGCCCTGCCCAAAACCATCGAACTAGGCAACGAGTTCTATATTGCCATGGCTGGCGACCCGAACGTAATGCGTATCTGGCCCGATGAGCCGACTTCGATGGCGGTCATGAAACAATATGAGCAGGCCCTCCAACCGGTTGTAGGGGCAGGCGCCAAATTCGCCGTGCAGAGCTCCGGCGCGGCTTTTTACATCCCGCCGAACACCACTTCCAAGTTCCAGCAACGCCTGCTGGCCTGGGACCAGGCGCTGGCCCCCGCGGATTGGTTCCAGGCCGTGACGATCCACCTCTACCCCGACCCGGCCCAGATCATCCAACAGGCCGGCAATCCTGGTCCTGATCAAGAATTTCAACTTTTTATGGGACGCGCCGATGCAGGCGCCGACCGCGCCTTGAACGACCTGGCTGCCAGGCTGCCGGGCAAGGAGATCTGGATTACCGAGTGGAGCCCGCGCGGCGGGAATTTCGCCAACACCTTCGGACAGCCGGATCTGATCCCTCCCCAGATGAACGCCCAGCTGGTCGCCCGTGAGACCCTGGCATTTCTCCGTCACCCGGCGGTGACCCGGGCCCTCTATTTCACCCTCAATGCGGACAGCAACAGCGTCTTCCGAATGTATATTCAGGATCCCAGCGGGAATTATCTGCCCATGCCGGCCACGGTGGTCCTGCAGTGGTTCGACGAGGCGGCTAACGACAACAGCTCCTTCCAACGGGTGATCGATAGTAACAGCGAGCCCGTTACCGGCCTAGGCGAATTCTCCGAAAGCTACCGGCCGGTGGAGGGCGGGTTATTCAATTCTGCCAAAGGCACGACCCTGATCATCCAGAATGCCTCGGCGGAGCAGCGGTGGTACGATCCAAGCACCTTGGGCCAGAAGACTCACCCGACCCGTGTGGAAATCCTGATGGCGGACAACTTTACCTCAACAGCCCATGCTCCGGCCCAGGTGCGAAGCCTGGATCCGACCGCCCCGATCCTGATCCCCCCGTATAGCATCGCCCACCTGGTGTGGGCTGCGCCGTGATCGCCCGCAGGGCCAGCTCGCCTTCAACCGCTGCGGAGCGAGCCTTTCCCGGTTTTACGGATAGTTAATTCAAAAATAATGGTGCTACTAGGCGTTGGTGCATGAATAGAAAGTGGCGTGAGACGTATAATCTTGGGTTATGCGGACCCAAAAGAAAACACGCTCACGCCGGAAGGAATT
>Ga0209039_10001894_pt1 | contig 18627 bp, 35 predicted proteins | sample BogFormECP12_OM1_FD_188238 | JGI IMG/M metagenome (GOLD analysis project Ga0209039, IMG submission 188238) | Bog forest soil microbial communities from Calvert Island, British Columbia, Canada - ECP12_OM1 (SPAdes) (version 2) | ecosystem: Environmental > Aquatic > Freshwater > Wetlands > Bog ...
GACGAGGACGGGGACTTCCTGGCGTGCGACGAGTGCGGCGGCACGGGGACCAAGAAGGAAAAATGAAGATCACCAAGATGGGGTCGCTGGAGTTCGTGGACATGGAGCTGAAGGACATGATGCGCCTCGGCCTCATGGACCTGGTCGCCTGCGGGGGCCACGCGGGGCGGATGCCGGACTCCGAGAGCACCTGGGACCTGTCCTGCCTCAAGTGCGCCCTGCGCTACGAGACGGCCGAGAGGCTCGCCGGGCGCATAGCCACCCGCCTGCGCAAACTTGGCCAGGCGATTCCCGAGCCTGAGAGGCGCGATGTCTAGCCACGAGGACATCATGCGCCAGCTGGAGCATGACATGAGCGACAAGCCCGACCTTGACTACACGATAAACGACGACACCGAGGTGGAGTGCCCGTACTGCCACCACAAGACGTACCTGGTGGACACCATCCACGAGGCGGGGACCAACAGCTTCGACCTTGAGTGCGACGCCTGCGGGAAGATGGTGCACTACGACGTGGACTACGACGTGACGGTGCTCGCCTGGAAGCCGGAGGCGCGGCGGTGAGGCTGCTCCGGGACAAGTTCGGGGCCGGGCCCCAGGTCAACGAGTACGGCATGTACCAGCACGGCATATTCTGCTCCGGCAGCGACCGCCACCCGCGCACCCCCGGCAACACCTGCTCCTGCCACTCCTGTGACCTCTGGTACAACCGCCTCGCCGTAACCCGCGACGGCGCGGACGCCAAGCGCACGCTCTGGGCCGCCGCCTGCCCAGGCTGCCACAAGCGCACCGAGTTCCCCTTCCGCGAGGAGCCGATCCCGTCCGAGGTGTTCTGCAACGAGTGCTCCCTCTGGGCGAAGGTCGAGGAGCTCTCCTGGGAGGGGCTGGACTTCGCCAAGCTGCTGCCCGTCAAGGAGAGGAAATGAGGCTGGCGCTCACCGGGTTCCTCCTGGCCCTGGCCTGCGCGGCGCAGGTCTACTACCGCTCTACCGGGGAGAACTGGGCGCTCGCGGCGGCCATCACCCTCGCGGCGGCCTCCATCGCCTGCTCCGTCGGGGTGCTGAGGACCTACAAAGGAGGGAAGCGACAATGAGCACGACGCTCCTGCGACTATCGGAATCCCTGAATAGAACCTCCCGCAAGCGGAGCGCAGTCATGGCGAAGTTAAAGGGCGACCGTCTCGAAGAGCGCGTCTACAAGTCGCTCTGGCACGTCCTCATCGCCGGGGTCGGCGTCTACGAGCTCCGCAACCACAAGACCAAGTTCTCGAAGTTCCTCGCCTGCGGCCTGATAGCCTTCCACGCGGACGCGGCGATCGCCGACGCCCTTGACGTACCCCCTCTGTCACGCCGTATACTTGAGGTGATCCGTCCGTGCCCTCATGACGACCATATTCCTGCCGACCACCGACCACCTGCGTGCAAGGGCAAAAAGCCACGGTAGCGAGCCGTACTGGTTCGGGCTGGGCTTCGTCCAGCTCAAGCTGAGCGACACGGAGCGGATGCACTTCTGGCTCCCCGAGATACCCCACCCAGAGCGCGAGGAAATCCACAACCACAGGTACGACTTCAGCAGCGTCGTCCTGGCGGGCGAGCTCCGCCACGAGGTCTACCACCTGGACGCCACAATTTGCACTTCTTCTGTGCCGTTTGAAACCGAATGGGAGATTTTCGAGACCGACTGCGCCCCAGGCAAGGAGGGCACCGTCGAGACGGTCACGCCCTGCATCGTCACCAAGGTCGGGACGTTCGAGCTCGCCGCCGGGTCGGCCTACGAGTTCCCGCACGAGTCCTTCCACACCACCGAGGGCACCCGGTTCGCCGTCACGCACCTGACCCGCGTGCTGCCCAAGCCGCTGGAGTTCGCCTCCGTCATCAAGAGGCGCGGGGCCGAGACCACCTGCCCGTTCAAGGTCAAGCTGCCGCCGGACACCTGCTGGCAGTACGTGGACGCGGCGCTCCAGCGGGCCAGGGGGGAGCATGGACGGTAACACCGTGTTCCTGTTCGCCTACGGCACCCTGAAGCGCGGGGAGCCGGGCCACGAGCTCATGGTGGGGGCGCGGTTCGTCGCCACCGTCCTGAAGACCGGGCTGAGGTGGGTGCGCGACACGGAGTACCCCTCCGCCGTGCCGGGGGACACGCTGGACTACGTGGTCGGCGAGATATGGGAGATCGCCATCGGCGACCTGCCGCTCCTCGACTCGTACGAGGGCGAGAACTACGAGCGCGTCCTCCTGCCGGACTCCAACCTGTACGCCTACCTCCTGAAGGACGACGCCAAGGACAAGTTCGTGGAGACCACGTGATCGTGCCGCCGGAGCAGCTCATGACCAGCGAGAAGGCGTTCCGCCTCCAGCAGTTCTACATCCACATGAAGGCGTGGCGGGACTCCGAGCGCCTCCGCCGCCGCTGGCGCGACATCAACGAACACTACTTCGGGGGCAAGCTTGAGCCCGTCCGCATCGGGTACAACCCCGCCATGCTGTGGAACCCCGGCCTGCGCATCGCCGCCGGGTGGACCCTCCAGAAGGGCAGGTACGGCAGCCGCAAGTACTGGGTGTGCCTCCACCCGTTCATGAAGAAGCATTCCGGGACGGTCAGGGAGCTCAACACCCTGATCCACGAGGGCATCCATGTCCTCCTGCACTCCCGCGACAAGGGCCACGTCGGGCACGGCGGGGACTTCAGGCACGTCTTCGAGCGCCTGCTCTACCGCCAAGGCGCGTTCTCCCCGGACTACGCCGCCAAGCAGTACGTCCGCTACGGATGGAAGAAACCCGCCAAATTCTCAGTATTTACTGAGAAATGGCACCGAACATATTCTTCACCTCCGACTACCACATAGGCCACCACAACATCCTGACCCTCGGGAAGGGCAGGCCCTTCTCGTCCACGGAAGAGATGCACGCCGCGATAGCCGACCGCCACAACGCCGTGGTGCGCCCGGGCGACATCGTCTACAACCTCGGGGACTTCGCACTCAAGATACAGTGGGAGGAGGCCTACCGCTTCCGCCAGCGCCTCGTCGGCAACCAGTACTTCATCGAGGGCAACCACGACTCCGTGGCCAGGGAGATGTTCCGCAACAAGCCGGACTGCTTCGTCTGGTACCGCCACCTTGAGACCATCAGGCCCAAGATCGAGGGCGTCCCCCCGATCACGATGTGCCACTACGCCATGAGGACCTGGCCCGGGTCGCACAAGGGCAACTGGCAGCTCTACGGGCACTCGCACAACATGCTGAGGGAGGAGCCGAACTGGCTCGCGTTCGACGTGGGCGTCGACTGCTGGGATTTCTGTCCGGTCAGTATTGATCAGATACGGGCGAAGATGAAGAGCAAGATGCCCGCTTGGGAGGCCTGGAAGGCCACCCTGCCTGAGGGAAGGGTCGAATGAGCACGGTCAACGGCAACGCAGCTACGCAAGATCAGGTCTTTGAGGCCATCTCTGACGAGGTGGAGTACCAGTACGGGCGGTTCGGGTTCAACCCGCACGAGATTGACTCCTTCGCGACCTACATCCGGCAGTACAGCAAGGAGCTGGACGAGGTCGCCACGAAGGGCGACGGCCCGATCCTCAAGCTGGACACGGTGCGGAAGATCGCGGCGCTCTGCGTGCGCTGCATGGAGCAGCACGGAATCACCTACAGGGGGAAAGCGTAATGGCGGGTGAAGACGCAGCGAAAGTGCAGCCGATGCCCACGGGCGACGGCGTGGACGTGGCGGTGGAGGCGGCCAAGGACCTCAGGGCCCTGGGGCTGGACTACATCGCGGAGGACACCGAGGCCAGGATCAGGCTCGGCGAGAAGAAGTACGGAACCAGGCTCAAGTCCCACAACGGGCGCGACGCCATGCTTGACCTCTACCAGGAGGTGCTCGACGGGATCAACTACGCCAAGCAGCTCGTGATCGAGAACAAGGACGACGACACGTTCTTCAGGTGCCTCGTGGACCTAGCGTGCCTCATCAAGGTGAAGCTTGACCACCCTGCGAAATAACGTATCCTGCGACTGCAACGAGCCTAAGCCGTGCTGCGGCTGCCTCAAGGGCGGCGACGACGGCATCTGCGAGAAGGTGGGGGAGGACGGGAAGTCCTGCGCCTGCCACTCCGAGCCTGGGGCCGACTTCGAGAAGCGGTACTCCTGCCCCGTGTGCATAGAGGCGGAGCGCCTCTCCGACATCCGCTACGAGGCGTACGACAAGCTGGCGCGGAAGAAGGCCGAGCTTGAGTTGCCGTCCAAGGCGGAGATCGAGCGCACCTTCAGCGGCCGGGGCATCCTGGAGTGAGCCACCGCTGCGAGTTTTTCTCGTCCTGGTTCTCCCCAGGCTGGAGCGGCCTTCGTGCCGATCGGGCCTGCGACGCCCCCGCCGTCGCGGACATCCCCTACGCCGACCGCAGGAAATGGTTCTGCGCCGAGCACTTCGACATCGTGGCCGCCCACTACCGCAGCATGTACCGCGAGTATGGCAGTACGTGGCCCGCCCTTGCGGAGGTCGCCAACCTGTGAGCGGGCACCCCTGCCACTTCGTCTTCCGTGGCGCTCCCTGCGCCCGCCCGACCGCGCACAGCTTCTACCGGGCGACGGTCATAGACGGCAAGGAAGTGGAGAAGCAGATGCACTGGATGTGCGAGGAGCACTACGCGGCCTTCGTGCAGTACGCACGCGAGGTCGGGAACGACTGGTCCTTATGAACGAGCTATACCACCGCGTGGCCGTGCACTTCGCCGCGCTCATCGACATCCTGTTCGCGGACGAGAAGACGATGGAGACCGTCTTCAAGCTGCACCACGAGGGGCTGCCCTTCGACCGCACGGAGCACTGGCAGGGCATCATCAACAAGGTGCTCAGCGACGCGTGGCGCGACAAGGGGCCGGAGGTCAAGTGCGAGCCGACCGGGATGGACAGGCTCCAGATTCTCAAGCACGCCCACCCGCTGATGGACTACAACATCTTCACCCAGGTCCTCCTCAACCTCCAGGGCTACACGGGCATGCACTACATGACGGGCGACGCGGCGAAGGAGATCGAGCGCGTCAAGGCGGCGTGGCCCAAGGAGTACAAGTCGGACCCGTTCGCCCCGAAGGCCAGGATGGTCAAGCAGGCCGAGGCGGTCACGCCGGAGCAGAAGACGTTCAACGAGACCGTCTCCACGCTCCGCGCCCTCCGCATCATCACGCAGTTCACCCCGCTGATCAGCTTCCGCGTGTCCCCCAAGGGCAGCACGCCCGCGTTCGCCGACTCGCGCAACATCTCCATGATCGGGATGGGCGGGGACAAGTACCTCAGGACGATGCCCACGCTCAGGACCTACTACATCACCTGGGACACGGTGCCGAGGATGGCGGTCCACGCGCTGAACATCCTGGAGCCGGGGAAGGCGGGCGTCCAGGGGCACGTCTTCGAGGCACCGGGCATACCGTACTCGTTCGTCAGCAAGTCCGGCGGCGAGACCCTCCAGGAGGTCCTGTTCGCCCGCAAGATCATGTACGAGATATTCAGGGACGTGGACGTGACAAGGGAGACCTGCATCATGGTGCCCCGCATGAAGTCCATCCTGGTCGTGGCCGACGTTGTCGCGGAGAGCCTGCACAAGTCCTTCGAGCGGCTCAAGGCGCAGTGGCCCATGCTCCAGCTCACGGAGGGGCCGAGGCATGCGTAGGACCTGCCAATGGTTGGTGCTAGACACGGATGATGCGGAGGTGCCCTGCGGCAGGCCCGCCGTCGCCCACATCACCTGGCCTGGGAGCACCAATACCGCCCCCTACTGGAGCAACGGCACTTTCTGGTACTGCGCCCGCCACTACGACGAGCGCATGGCCTTCATTCGGAGCTGCGGGCGCACGGATGTCCTGAGGGCCAACGGAGCGGCCTGAAAAATAATTTCCGCTAATTGGACGAATTTCCCGGTTTTCCGGTATAGTAGTCAGAGAGCAATTATGAACCGCGCCTATCTAGCCACGTTGCTGTATTCCCCGCTTAGCGGGGTTGGCGGGCGTGTGCGCGGGTAAGCGAATTTAGACCTTGCGACACGAGCCGCCCAAAAGGCGGCTTTTTTGTTTTTGCACTGAGCATGGTTGGGTGAGCGGCAAAGCCATCTGGCTGTAAACCAGACGCCCCTACGGGGCTCCGCAGGTTCGAGTCCTGCACCATGCACCAGATTTCGCACGTCTGGCCGATGCGGTAAGGCAGCGGGCCGTAACCCCGCCTCTCCCCGAGTGGGAGACTCGATGTAGGTTCGATTCCTACGGCGTGCACCAAGTTCAGAAAGTTTGCGGTCGTGGTGGAATTGGCAGACACACCGGACTCAGAATCCGACGGTTAACAGCCATGGGGGTTCAACTCCCCCCGACCGCACCAAAGTTTGCGAGCGTGGTGGAATCGGCAGACACACCAGGTCGAGAGCCTGGCGGTTAACAGCCATGGGGGTTCAAGTCCCCCCGTTCGCACCAGTTTCGGGCGGCTCCGTGGTCGCACCACGGGGCGTGAGATGTGGCGGAATGGCAGACGCGGCCCCTCCGGGGGCGCTTGTGGGTTCGAGTCCCACCATCTCCATCGCCCGACGCGATTATGGCCAAGTTCGACGACCATTGCCGGGACTGCGAGAGGCTGCTGGGCGACAGGCACGAGAACGTCAACCGCTGGATGGACGAGCTGTTCGCGAAGTACGCGGGCAACCACAGGCGGCATAGGCACTGCTGGAAAGGCGTCAGGGAGGCCAAGCACCTCTTCGGCGAGGCGGGGGCCAGGGCGGCGATCGTCCACATAGTCCGGGACTGCGGCGAGGTGCCGAGGCAGAGGGACTACGACAAGCAGAACCTCGGGATAGTGATCGCGCCCGAGTATCTGATGTACGACGGCACAGACGAGAAGGCGTTCGACAAGTTCAGCAAGGCGGTCTCCGCCGAGTGGGGAAAGTACGATACGGAGATCGGTAGTGAGTAGCATGTGCGGCTATGGCGGAATGGCAGACGCGCTGGCTTGAGGTGTCAGTGTCGCAAGACGTGGAGGTTCGACTCCTCTTAGCCGCACCAAGTTTTGAAAGAAGTTTGTTACAAACTTCTGACGAATATGGGGGAATAGCATTGTGGAATGCGCCTGGGGTCCAACCCAGGGGAAGCGGGTTCGACTCCCGTTCTTGAAACACGTCGGTGGCATCCTGTTCCCGGCGCGACCTTAGAAACGCCTCTCCATGGAAAAGAGGCCGTCGCGGCGCGGTGTTTTGGCAGCGATACTTCCCCCACCAAGTTTGCGACCGTGGCGTAATTGGCAGACGCGCATGCCTTAGGAGCATGTGCCTTCGGGCGTGGGGGTTCAAGTCCCTCCGGTCGCACCACCTTCGCCGGGCTGGCGGAACTGGCAGACGCACCGCACTCAAAACGCGGCGGTTAACAGCCATGAGGGTTCGACTCCCTCGCCCGGCACCAACTCCCCTGTTTGCAGTCCCTTGCAAGGCAGACAATTCCGCCCCGCCCACCGTATACTGTTGACATGGGAAACCTCGACGACCGCCTGAACGCCCCCTTCCTTTTCAACTGGCGCGGGCACTACCTCCAGCCGGACAAGTTCCTCGACCGCGAGGGCATCATCAACGCGGCCAAGAAGAAGGGCTACCGCATCGCCGAGAAGCCCATCGACGCAGTCCGCTCCCTCCGCCTCGACATCGAAATCCGCGAGCAGCTCAAGGACGGCAAGGACCGCCTCCCGCCCTACCTCGGCTCCTGCCACGTCTGCGGCGAGATGATCTACCTGGAACGCGCCGTTCTAGGCGGCGAGAACTATCAGGTGAGCACACCCTGCGCGTACCCCAAAGGCATCAAGCCGTTCGACGTCAGGCTGGAAGTCCCGTCGGGCAAGATCGTGTTCACCAACGACAGCCGCGACCTCTTCGTGCGCTACAAAGTGGAGGACGACTTCAACGTCAACGCGATCATAGGCGTCGTCAACACCGTGAAGGCGTACGAGAAGGTAGGCATGGTCCATTTCCTCGTGGGCAACTCCTGCCCCAGCATCTACAAGGTGAAGGGCGGCGGCCTGCGCGTCGCGCCCTACGGCGGCGGCAGGGGCGGCAAGCGCGTCGGCTCCATCTGCACCGACCTGTGGTGGGTGTGCGCCGTGGACCACGACAAGTACATGGCCCTGTGCGCGGAGAGACACGCCGCCCCCGAGCTCGGCAACGTGGTCGCCGTGAAGCCAGGGACCTACGCCTTCAAGTTCGACCCGAGCAAGGGATGCGACTTCAAATTCTGTGAAGCGCGGAAGGTCAGATAGGCATCAAACGACTATGACTCAGAACACCGCTCAGACCATCGTCAAGCGCACCCTGCAAGGGCTGGGGATCGCCGTCGGCCTCGCCGCCGCGTATTTCCTGATCCGCCTCCTCTTCCACTGGCTCGGCGGGGCGAAGTGGAGCGACCTGCCCGAGCTGAGCCAGCACGACTTCGAGTGGCTGGTGCTCATGTTCCTGTTCTTCATTTGGATGAAGGACACGGACGTGAAGGTCGAGTGCAAGTGCGAGAAGCACAAGGGGAACTGATGGCCCAGGAAAAGCATATCGGCGTGTTCACGGCGCTGTTCGTCGTACTGGTCGCGATAGGGATACTGTTCCTCATCGCCCAGGCGATTTTGCCACCCAACACTATCCCGTCCGCATACTGAGGTCCAATGAGAGTACCGCGAGTCCTGATCCTTCTGCTTCTGTCCGGGGCGGCCTACGCGGGCACCGGAGCCATCACTCTGGACAACAAGTCAACCGACGTCCTCACCATGTACGGCGGCGACTCGGACCATTCCTGCGACGCTGACCCAGGCAAGCAGTGCACGATCGAGCTTCAGCCAGGGGAGTACAAAGTCCTTGTCGCCTACCTCGGCACCAGCCACGTAGTGGCGAAGGCGACGGTCACCGTGGAGGACGGCAAGGAACAAGTTCTGACCATAACCGACTAAGGAGATCACATGAAAACTTTGAAAATACTCGCAATCGTTACGGTACTGGCAGTCGCAGTCTCCGCTCAAGTCGGCGGAAATGACTGGGCGAAAACCAACGGCGTGAAGTTCGGGCCGCAAACCTTGACCGCAGCCGATGGGACAAAGTCCGAACACTACTACGAAATCCTTTACAGCCCGTCAACCCTGACGCGCACCGGAGACGTGGTCACCTCCATCATCGACACTGTCTACACCGATTCGACTCCAACCAAGTTCTACACCATCCAAATCAACTGCAAGACGATGCAGTACACGTTCTCGCAGTTTGACGTCAGTACCACGCCTGCGACGCCGGGTGCAACCAGCCCGTGGAAAGACATTCAGGCAGGCAGCCCCGGCGCAGCGGTGGCACCTCTTTTCTGTAAGTAACAGGTCCTAACCGTCACCGACGACAAATAGGAGGTTCAATGGCCAACAAGCAGGCGCTCATGCTGTTCGACGTGAAGAAGGACGGCCGCGGCGGCAGCGTCGTGATCGACGTTGATCGCGGGCAGGTCCAGGCCTCCATCTGCGTGTTCGAGACCACGGACGACTCCAAGGGCTCCTGCAAGCGCCTCGCCGAGAGCCTGAACGCCGCGATCGAGACGGCGCTCAACGAGTGCTAGTACCTTCGTTCGGCCCGGAGCCAGCCGTTCCGACCCGCGCCGCGTACACTGTATGTATGACTAACCCAAAGGACCAACCCACGAAGGCGCAGATCAAGGCGTGGTATGAGCTCCAGGCCGCGCTCGCCAAGGCGGCGAAACGATGAGAATCCTCGTGGCGGACGACGACAGCGGGATGCAGCACCTCTGGACCGACATGCTCACGGCCCTCGGCCACGAGCCCGTGGTGACGAAGGACGGCGAGGAGGCCCTGCTCGCCTACCGCACGGCCGACGAGGGGCATTTCGACTTCGTCCTGACCGACTACCAGATGCCCAAGAAGAACGGCGTGGTGCTCCTGATGGAGATTCGCGCCATGCGCCCGAGCCAGAAGATGGCCCTGGCGTCGGCGGACCCGCCGACCTCGCAGATGAAGACCTACGGCCTCGGGGACGTGCCCGTGCTGACCAAGGGCTCCATCCGCCTCAAGGACCTGGAAGCCGTCCTCGCGAAATAAAAAGCATCCTTTTTCCTTTCGCCGCTGACGAATTTGCCTTCCGCCGCCGCCCTCAAGTATTATGAGGGCATGGCGAACTCAGGAACCCGCAGGTCCAACTACGACGAGCCGGAGACGGCGTCCACACCCAGGGGAGTAGAGGCGGCGAAGGGCGCGTCCGCAGAGGACGGCGAGGACCAGGCGTACTTCCACTGGTCCAAGCGCAACGGCCTGTACCGCCCCGTCGGCCACACCCAGGACACCGTCCCCGCAGGAATCTACGAGATCGACAACGACAACGGCGGCTGGTTCCTGTCCAAGGTGAAGTTCCCCTCGGACACCCTGCTCCGCCTGCCGGGCATGCCCATCGAGTTCATCCTCAACCAGATCGACACCTTCTGGAAGCGCGAGGAGCTGTTCCAGCAGACCGGGCTCCTGCACAAGCGCGGCATCCTGATGTACGGCCCCGCCGGGTGCGGCAAGACCTCCATCATCCGCCTGCTGTGCGACGACATCGTGAAGCGCGACGGCATCGTGATCATGGTCACGAACTGCCGCCTGGCCGAGACCGCCCTCGGCGGCATCCGGCAGATCGAGCCGCGCCGCCCGATCCTGACCATCATCGAGGACATAGAGACCTTCATGGGCCAGAGCGACGAGTCGTCCTCCGCCCGCGCCCTGCTCGCGCTGCTGGACGGCGAGACGCAGGTAGACCACATCGTCCACCTCGCGACCACGAACAAGCCCGAGCAGCTCGAGGACCGCATCGTGAAGCGCCCCGGACGTTTCGACCTCGTCGTCGGCCTGAACCACCCAGTCGCCGACGCCCGCAAGGCGTACCTCCACAACATCCTGAAGGACCACGTCACGGAGGAGGAGCTCCAGGACATGGTCGACCAGACGGAGGGCCTCGGCCTCGCCCACCTGCGCGAGCTCGTCGTGGCGAACTACTGCCTCGGCCTGGACCGCGAGGAGACGCTCAAGCGCCTCAAGAGCGGCTTCAAGAAGCAGCTCAAGATCAAGAAGGGGGCCCAGGAGAACATGGGCTTCACGACCAGGTTCCCCGAGGAAGACGGCAAGCTGAAGCTGGCGGACTGACATGGACTGGAACGAGGCGCTGGACGCCTTCATCGGGCTCCCCCCGGCGGAACAGAAGGCACGCGCCGCCGCGCTGGGGCTGACCCGCGAGGGCGACGAGAAGCGCACGAACATGACCGAGCTGTGCCTCTGGTTCGTCCGCGCCCAGGAAATTGAGGGCCTCGAAGAGAGGCTGCTCGGCATCAAACAGGAATGAGGAAGAAGGGCTTGAACCTGCCTACGCGAATCGACCATTTCAAGTACGAGTGGGCGTTCCTGTCCAACTTCTACGCCGTCACGGTCACCTACGAGGGCGTCCTGTACGCGTCCGTGGAGCACGCCTACCAGGCGGCCAAGTTCCTAGACCCCGAGCTCCGCTCCAAGTTCGCCCTTGAGACCAACCCGCGCCTCACGCCGGGCCAGGCCAAGCGCCTCGCCCACTCCCTCAAGGAGAAGGGCCTCCAGCGCCCCGACTGGGACAGCGTCAGCCTCGCGGTCATGCGCGAGCTGCTCGTCCAGAAGTTCTCGGCGGGCATCCTGAAGAAGAAGCTCCTGTCGACCTTCTCCGCGCACCTGGAGGAGGGCAACTGGTGGCACGACACCTTCTACGGCGTCTGCCACGGCAAGCTGGACGGCATGGTCTGCAAGCACATGGCGGAGCACCTGGTAGCGGACGCGGACGGCGAGCTGGACCCGGCCAACATCCTCCGCATCGGGCAGAACCACCTCGGGCGGCTCCTCATGGAGGTCCGGTCCGAGGTTGCCGGACTCGCACCTGTAGTAGACGCTGCCCCCGCCGTCGAGTTATAATCCCCCAAGCGGTCATATCATCTTTCAAAAGGAGCACCAGTGTCCCTTATCACGATCAAGGAAACGGTCGCGGGCAACATCGCCAGCCTCAGCACGGCGGTGGAGGCCAGCGTCGTTGGAGTACTCACCGAGCAGGTGAAGGAGAAGCGCGTCAAGGCGATCCTCTCGGGGCTCGACCTCAAGGAAGCCGTCGAGAAGGACCTGAAGAAGAGCAAGCCGGACCAGCAGTCCTTCGGCCCGGACAACAAGCTCCTCTCCGAGACCTACTCCAAGAAGGCCATGGAGGACAAGAAGAAGCTCGAGGAGAAGCTCGCGAACATCGAGAAGGCGCTCAACGCCGCGCTCGACGCGACCGCCCCGGACTACAAGAAGCTGTTCGAGCTCATCAACAACAAGGGCAACGCCCCGGCGGCGGACAAGCAGGCTCCCGCAGAGGAGTAACGCTTGAACGCCTCAGAGCGCCTTGCGTCACTGGCGGAGGAGAAGGCCAGCAGCCCCGAGAACATGCGGGACATGCTGGCCCTCGTCATCGACAGGGGCGTGGCGGCCGAAGTCAGCAAGATCAACAGGGAGCTGGGCCGCCTGGCCAAGTACGAGAGCCGCGTGCGCTGGGTCTACACGTCGCACGAGGACTACTCCGGCCTCCTCAACGAGTACATCGGCCTCAAGCTGCGCCTGCACGTCCTCCGCAAGAGCCTGTACCACCCGCACGACGCCTACCTCATGGTGGACGACGCCCAGCGCATCCTGGACCGCTGCGAGGAGCTCCGCGCCCAGGTGGACGAGGCGAAGGCCAAGAAAGACGCCGCCATCTGGGGCAGCCTCGGCCCGCCCGCCTGCGACTGGCCCAACGGCTGCGGTCAGGCCGGGGAATTCCCGTTCAAGGACTGGCGCTTCTGCCGCGAGCACATGACGTGCGGCCCCAAGGCCGTCTGCCCGCCGCCGGACGCCACCCGCAGGTGGGTCCGCGATGCCTACCAAAACTGGGAGCTGGAGAAGCGCATCTGCTGCCTCTGCCACCTCGACGCCGTGGGCTGGCACCGCGGCCTCGCGCTCTGCACGGCGCACAGGCAGGCGTCGTTCGACCGCACCCGCAGCGATCGGACGGCGAGGAGGCGCGACCGCTACTTCCCGCGCACGGGCGGCGTGCTGCGCCCCGTGAAGTGGGTCGACAGGATGGCCGACCTGTTCGGCGAGCACCAGAAGTCCGACAGGATGGTGGAGCGCGTGTACATGAGCCCGCAGGACGCGAAGGACTGCGCGGACCCGAGGTTCCTGTGGGGCGCGGTCATCATACGGGACCCGAAGATGTTCCCGGGCAGGGTCAGGCTGGACGACGGCCCGGAGGTGACTTTCTACTCCGCCGGGGAGTGAAAGAATAATCTGGACAATTTCTCCGACTTCGCAGTATAGTATGTAGAGACGGCAGAGGCGCTGGACAGAAGTCGTTACCCAGGCGAAGCCGCTCAGGAGCACCATCTTCAATGAACTTTACGCGACCAATGCCGACGTTCCGACCGTGCATGCCTACCATGCGCGGGGTCGCTGGACTCTAGCTTTTAGGGTCCGCCCCGCGCTCAAGGCGTCGGGGCTCTTTAGTTGTGAATTTCCCAACAAACTGAGCAAATCGCAGCCCCGAGCACGCGTGTTCCATCCGTCGGGGTGTAAATCGGTAGACGGTAGCCGACCTGCCTTGGAAGCAGGAGATAAGATCACTGGAGGTTCGAGTCCTCTCACCCCGACCAATTTTTCGCATGTCAGGGTGTAGAACGGTAACTTGGTAGCCGTCCAGCCTCGGATGCTGGTGCCATCATGGCCCTGGAGGTTCAAATCCTCTCATCCTGACCAAGCTTAGAAGCACGAGTACGAGGTGGAGCGGTCGTTCTTGGTCGCCCGGTGCAGGGTTGACGGCCGTGCTTGAATGTCGATGGCGGGAGACCACTCCGGCACCGGAGCCCGCTTAGGTCGCCTCAAGTTTTTCGTTCGGGCTATAGCGCAGCCTGGTTAGCGCGTCTGTCTGGGGGACAGAAGGTCGCGTGTTCGAATCACGCTAGCCCGACCAAGTTCGACCGTGTGATTGTCATTTCAGCAGGAAAATGAAATGACCCCGGCAGCAGGGGCCCGCGAGGGACTGCGACAGATTTCGGTGATTAGCGCAGCCTGGTAGCGCACGTGCCTTGGGCGCACGGGGTCGGGGGTTCGAATCCCTCATCACCGACCAAGACCGAGGAAGGTGTGTGAATGCTGGGGCGGTGTGCGCACACGCGAGTTCAATGCTCGCTTCATACACCATCGGATTTCGGGGGGTAGCTTAATTCAGCCGCGAGAGCGGCAAGAGCAGCGGGCGCAGTGGCCCGCAGGGTGGGGGCGGAACTCCCTCTCCCCTGACCAAGTTTTGCGGATTGGACTGGAGAAGGTTCCAGCGTGGCCTCATAAGCCAATCACGCAGGTTCGATTCCTGTATCCGCAACCAGTTTAGAGCGGGACGCCGGGTTGCTGGCACGCGTAGAACGGTACAACGGGCCTGGCCGCACAAACCTGCGGTCGCGGAAGCGTAAAGGCCAACGGGGCCGAAACCCATTCCCGACTCAGTCTTTCAGGAGGCAGTATGATCATAGAGATAAGGGCAGCCGAGGGCGGCGACGACGCGAAGATGCTCGTCGAGGACCAGGTCACCATCTACGCCAGGGTGGCGACGCGGAGGGGTCTTTGAGTTCGACGTCGTGGAGCAGTACTCGGGCCTGACGGTCCTCAGGATCACCGGGGACGGGGCGAAGGAGACCTTCGCCAACGAGAGTGGGGGACATCGCTGGCAGCGAGTTCCACCAACTGAGCGCCACGGCAGGCGTCAGACATCGACGATCACGGTCGCGGTGTTTGACGAGCCGGAGGCGGCGGAATTCAGCGTCGCGGCCAACGACCTCCAGTGGGAGACCATGCGGAGCGGCGGGGCGGGCGGCCAGAACGTGAACAAGGTCGAGACGGCCGTCAGGCTGACGCACAAGCCCACGGGGCTGGTGGTCAGGGCGGAGTCGAGGTCGCAGTACAACAGCAAGAAGATCGCGCTGGCCACGCTCACCGCGAGGCTGCACGCGGCGCACCTGGAGCAGATTCAGGACGCGGCGGCCCTGGCGAGGCGGGCGCAGATCGGCACCGGGCAGCGCGGCGACAAGCGCAGGACGGCGAACGAGAGGCAGGGCCAGGTGACGGACCATGTCACGGGCAGGAAGTGGCGCTACTCGGACTACGTCAAGGGAAACTGGTAATGGAGCAGTATCCGCATATCGTCGGCGGCACCAAGGCACCCACGGGCGTCCCGTGCATCGCCTTCTACAAGTACGACGGCAGCAACCTGCGGTGGGAGTGGAGCCCCAAGAAGGGCTGGCACAAGTTCGGGACGCGGACTGAGCTGTTCGACGAGAGGCACCCGCTCTGGTCGCAGGCCATCCCGCTGTTCGCGGAGATCGGCGACGAGATCGTGGAGAGGGTGAAGAAGGCGGAGTGGAGGAACCGTGGCATCCAGCGGATAACGGCCTTCACCGAGTTCTTCGGGCCCTCCAGCTTCGCGGGCGTCCACGTGCAGGACGAGCCGAAGGAGCTCAGGCTGTTCGACGTGTACCTGTTCAAGCAGGGCTTGATGAAGCCCAAGGCGTTCGTGGACACGTTCGGGGACCTGCCCTACGCGGCGCAGGTGGTGTACAAGGGCAACCTGAACCACCAGTTCATCGCGGACGTGCGGATGGGCCTGTACCCGGTCGTGGAGGGCGTGGTCGCCAAGGGCGACGACTTCATGGCGAAGATCAAGACGTACTCGTACCTCAAGAAGCTGAACGAGGTGTTCGGCTCGAAGTTCAAGGACCACTGGGAATGACCTGCGAATGCGGCAAGGAGATGGTGGAGGTGTTCAGCGTCGAGACGGGCAACTGCCCCGACGGGTGCTGCCCCAGCTACACGAGGCTCTACCAGTGCCCGGAGTGCAAGACGGTGAGGGCGAAGGAATGATAGCGTGGATCAGGAGTTGGTTTTCGAGGAAGTACCGTCCCGTGGGGACGTGGTAGGAATCGGGGAGTAGCACAGCCTGGTAGTGCGCTCGCTTCGGGAGCGAGAGGTCGCGGGTTCGAATCCCGCCTCCCCGACCAGAGCCTCGGTAGCATAGCGGCCCAATGCGTCCGGCTCATAACCGGAAGATCGGTGGTTCAAATCCACCCCGAGGCACCAGTTTAGTGGTAGAATCAACTTTGCAGTTCAGGAGTGAGGCGCGGTTGATGGCCGCGCGGAGCACCCGGTCGCGGCCCCCATCAGGACGCGGAAACGCCAGTGAGACCCTGGGGACTGCAACCAAAATCTGACGACGGAGGACAGCATGGCAGCTCGACTTAAGATCGCTCATACCGCATAAGGTGTGAGCGGCTGGAGGAAGCACATGCTGTCAATCGACAAGCTCCGGGCGCGGGTGCGCTCGGTTCTACAATTCCGTGTCAAGCGTTGGGGCTATGGCATGCGGGGATGGGACGAGCAGACCACGCGCCTCGTCGTCCATCTGGAAGACAACGTCTGGTACTGGGTCGTCCTGGAGTGGTTCTTCTGGGACTGCATGACCTGGGTGTGCCACTGGACGGACCTCGTCAAGGTCCCGAGGTTCATCCGCAGCTGGAAGCGGGTGTGGGACAAGGAGGAGGAAGCCTGCACCTTCGAGGAGTGGTACGGCGACAGCATCCACTCGATCTGGCACTGCAACATCTGTGATCCGTGCCTCCAGTGGGTGTGGAAGCACAAGCGCCAGCCGGAGCCGCAGTGGGAGCTCACGCTGGACGAGGCCCGCAAGGTCTTCGCGCACGACCCCGAGGTGTACCAGTGGGTCGAGAAGGAGCTCGCGGAGCACAAGGCTTACGACGCGGAGCGTGCTGCCAGGGAAGTTGCGGAAAACTCGCAATAGCAGTATCTTTAGGTAGGCGGACGTTTAAGGAATCGACGACCGGAGACCCGCGCAAACATAGAGTCAGTGGCGGGGACGAGCGGCCGCTCTTTCGATGCTAGTGTAGCCGGGCGAGAGCCGCGTGATCAGGGTACTAGCGGAACTGATGTTCCGGTCGCCGTAGATTTTCTGTACGAGTTGTGGGGACCCCAGTTGGAACCCGACGGGGGAGCATGTCTGAAGGCGCTGGGATGATCTGGATCGCGAAGCTACCCGGCGGTGAGCAGGGCAAGGGCGGCAGCCCGGTTACCTGGTCACTTCACCTAGACTCATGAAGGGCCTTAGCGGGCCTGAGTCGTTGGCATCGGGGTCCCTACTTAGATTCGCCGCTGTGTCGCGGCAACGAGTTGCGGGGTGGAGCAGTCTGGTAGCTCGCTTGGCTCATAACCAAGAGGTCGCAGGTTCAAATCCTGCCCCCGCTCCCATTTGTAAAGTTTGAGCGCGGAGAGCACGCAAGTGCGTTGACGGATGCCCCGACTGGTAGGCATGCTCCTGAGGGGTTAGCGGTCGCGAGCCGAGTGTGATCACCCAAGCCGGAGTTAGGCCCCGGAAGGGAAGTATCCCAAACCGCCTGTAATGTTGCTCGCCTTCGCGTTCAATTCGATTTCATGTTGCGGGGTAGTGTAGAGTGCACGCAAGGCTCATAACCTTGCAGACCGGGGCGGCTCCGGCGACCGCAACCAAGTTCAAGGCCCGTAGGCTTCGAGCCGTATGTGGAAGGGCCAGCTGGGGAATACGACCTTATGGGACGGGAATACCCAGCAGCAAGACATAATCCCGCCGCCTAACTCGACTTGAAGCGGCGGGGAGGAACCGAAGGGGAGTCGTGCAAGGCAGCGGGCGAGGTTGCCCGGCTGCTAGGGAGTAGCCTTCCTGTTCCGAATGATTTTCGCAGCGGTGTGTTGAACGGTTACTTCACATGAACCCAGAGGCGCTGGTCCGATTCCAGCCACCCCGACCAATGACGGGGCGTAGCTCAGTGGCAGAGCGCAGGGAAAGAAAACGCCGTCCAGATTATGTTCCCTGCGGATTCAGTTTTGAGGTCCCGTGGAGTTCGTAGGTCACTGACCCAACTCTTGAGATCGGCAATTCTCGGGAGCCAGTTCGAGCGGGTTAAGTCGGCATGGGCGCAGCCGAGCCTCAAAGGATTCCGGTCGTGGCGGAAAAGACACGATCCATAAATAGAGACGCTACGCCCTTCGCGATGCAGTAGGCCCTTCGAGCCTTTCGCGTTCGGATAGACTCTACGGTATGCGAGTGCGCTCTTAGGGCGCAGTTGCCCGACGCCGTGAGGTTCGGGTACAAGAGTCATGCCGGGGTGGAGAATCGGGAATCCCTGGCCGACCGGATAAGTTTTGGGAGCCATTATGCCTGACTGGTTGCCATACGTGATCGCTTGGATTCTGATATGCCCGGTGTCCCTGGGCCTGTCGTTCTGGGCGCAGGCGCAAGAAGCAAAAGAGAAAGCCATGAACACGACCCTCCAACTCGACCTGTTTACCAGCCGCGAAAGCGGCCTGTAATACGTGTGTTCGGTGTGGGTCGGTAGCTCAGCCCGGTAGAGCGCAGCCCTGAAGAGGCTGGCGTCGGGGGTTCAAATCCCTCCCTTCCCACCAAAATTTCCAACCAAAACTGAATATGGGAAGCGAGCAAGTGCGGCCATTGCGCTGGCTTGAAACCCCAGAGAATCGGGTTCGAC
>Ga0209039_10001895_pt1 | contig 18618 bp, 17 predicted proteins | sample BogFormECP12_OM1_FD_188238 | JGI IMG/M metagenome (GOLD analysis project Ga0209039, IMG submission 188238) | Bog forest soil microbial communities from Calvert Island, British Columbia, Canada - ECP12_OM1 (SPAdes) (version 2) | ecosystem: Environmental > Aquatic > Freshwater > Wetlands > Bog ...
TGTCTTCCTCCTTTTCTTTTTCAAGAAAAAGCAGGTTAGATCATGACCTTAGCCGTGGCAGAGGTCAATGAACTTTTGTTACGTATATCAGGAAGTACTAAACGGCGAGAGGTGGGTAAATGCTTACCGCCGGGGCATTGCAAATAGTTTCTAGTTATGCGTGTTTCGGGCAGGTCTGGCGCCCATTTCAAAGGCCTTGTTACGGTCACGTGGAAATACTTCCGCCCTTTTCCTTGCTTCTTTCTCCGGATCAAAGCGGACCGCAAATACTTTTGAGTAGTGCGATCTGTCGATCGAAGCCGCGTTCCGTGGGGGCCCTCATCACTTCTGCACTGCAGGGAGCATCTTCTCAAAATAATCGAGCGATTCAGGGTTGACCAATGCATCCCTGTTGGTGACCGGCCTGCCATTGATGATATTGGTGATCGCGCTCTCCACCTTTTTCGCGTTGAACGTATACGGTATGTCAGGTACGTCAAGGATAAGAGCGGGAACATGGCGCGGAGAGGCTTTGTCTCTCAGCGCCTTTTTCATCTTATCCTTCAGATCATCGGTGAGACTCGCTCCGGGGGCGAGTTTCACAAAGAGGAGCACGCGCTGGTCGCCTTCCCAGTTTTGTCCTATGGCCACGCTGTCAGCCACTTCATCAAATTTTTCCACGATGTTGTATATTTCCGCGGTACCTATGCGCACGCCGGATGGCTTCAGTATGGCGTCGGACCGGCCGAAGAAAGTGACACCACGGGTGTCGCTGTAGAAGGTCACATAATCTCCATGGCGCCATATATTCGGAAAGACGGTAAAATAGGCATCCCGGTATTTCGTGAACTCGGGATCGTTCCAGAAATAGAGCGGCATGGAAGGAGCGGGGGCCTCGCAGACAAGCTCTCCCTGTTTGTCGTAAACGGGGTTTCCCTTCTCGTCGTATGCTTTCACCTTCATCGCGAGTCCCGGGGCTTGCAGTTGTCCTGCATATACCGGCAGCGTGGGAGAGCCGATCGCAAAACAGCCGTTTATGTCTGTGCCACCGGCGAGGGAATTAAAATGAACATCGGCTTTGATGGATTCGTAAACAAATTGGAATCCCTCGGCAGAGAGGGGAGAGCCGGTCTGACCGATTGCTTTCAGCGAGTCGAGCCTGAATTGCTCTTTCGGCTTGAATCCCTGGCTCTTCAGGAGATTGATGTATGTGGCGCTTGTACCGAAGAAGGTTATTTTTTCATCGTCTACCAGCTTCCACATGGTCCCAAGGTCCGGATAGCCGGGATTGCCATCAAAGAGGACGATTTTGGAACCCACGCCGAGGGCTGCCATCAGCCAGTTCCACATCATCCAGCTGGGCGCGGTCATATACGTGATGGTATCCTCCCTCTTCAGATCCGACTGGAGAACGAGTTCCTTTAGCTGGTTGAGGAGTATGCCGCCGATGCTCTGCACCATGCATTTCGGCTTGCCCGTCGTACCCGATGAGAACATGATGTAAACAGGATGGTTCGCAGGCACCTGCTCGAAAACGATCTTCTCATCTTTGGACAGGAAATCCTGGTAAAGCACCGCGTTGCGTAACCCGCTTACGTTTGGGCGTTCCTCCACGTAAGGAACAATCACAACTTTTTCTATGGACGGGACTGCTTCCACCACGGCTTTGACGTCGGCGAGCATGGGGAACGGCTTGTTTTTATAAAGATAGCCGTCGACCGCGAAGAGCACCCTGGGCGCTATCTGGCTGAAACGGTCGATGACGGCCTGCATGCCCAGCTCAGAGCCGCAGGACGCCCAGGTGGCACCGATGCTTGTGGTGGCCAGCATGGCGATCGCCGTTTCGGTCATGTTTGGCATGTAAGCTACGACGCGATCTTCTTTGGTCACCCCTTGCGCCCGCAAAGAGCCTGCAAGGCGGGCAACAATTGAATAGAGCTCTTCATAGGTGATGCTCTTCGACGGCTTTGTTTCACATTTGAAGACAAAGGCAGTTTCTTTATCCCTGTATCTGAGGAGGTTTTCAGCAAAATTCAATTCTGCTCCAACAAACCACCGTGCGCCGGGAAACTTGTTCAGATCATCTACTATCTTGTCGTATTTTTTTGATGCCTTGATGTCGAGAAAGTCCCACACGCTTGCCCACAAATCCGTGATGTTTGCGATTGACCAGTCATAGAGCTCGAAATAGCCTTTGAATTGTTTGTTGTAGCGCTTGTTCACGAACTCTATGAACTTTGTCATATTGGCATTCTTGCTTCTCTCTGCGGATGGGATCCAAAGTGGTTTATTCATGATGCTCCTCGTGTGCTGAAAATGTCTATCTGGTCTGTCTAGTCTATTTAGTCTATCTAGTCTTTCTCGTTTCTTTAGTTTCTTTAGTTTCTCTGGTTACACTGATTACTGGTCACTGATCACTGATCACCGACACCAGTCACTGGCTGTGCTCCCGGTTCCACTTAATCAAATACTCCAGGAGCTGTTTCCGGCTCCGCTGGATGCTTTCCTGATCCCATTCCTGGAACCCCCGGCCCGTCTTGAAGCCGAGCTCGCCTTTCTCCACTTTCGATTTCAGGATGGGTGCAGGCTCTGTAGATCTGTCAATGTACTTGAGAATGTAATTATGGATCTGTAACGTCAGGTCCAGTCCCACCATATCGGCGGTCTCCAGGGGAGCGAGCACCGGTAGTCTGAGCCCGAAACTATTCTTTATAACCTCATCCACGGTCGCTGCGTCTGCAATGCCCTGATCCACGATGGCGATCGCTTCGCGCCAGAGCGCGTGCTGCAGTCTGTTACCCACAAAGCCGGGCACATCCTTCTTTACTTTTACAGGATGCTTCCCTACCGATTTCATTAGATCATAGGTGAGATTAACTGCTTCAGGCGATGTGTCCTTACCGGGTACCACTTCCACCAATGGGATGAGATAGGGAGGATTCCAGAAATGAGTGCCCACGATCCGGTTCCTGCCTTTGGCCTTCGATGCAATCTCGGTTATGCTGATCACCGAGGTGTTGGTGGCCAGGATGGTATCTTGCGGACAAAGGCTGTCCATATCCTGGAAGAGCTTCTGCTTGAGTTCAAGCTGCTCGGCTACGGCCTCGATGACGAACCGGGCATTTGAGACAGCCTCCTTCAGATCCCGCGTAGTCTTTATCCTGCCAACAGCCCCTTCAATATCTTCGTTCTTGCCGATGCCGTTTTTTGCCAGCAGGGTGAGGTTGGCCCTGACATTTTCGATGGCTTTTGTCAGGAGTTCGTCATTCACGTCAAGCAATGAGACCGGATGGCCATGGACCGCAAATATCTGGGCGATCCCGTGCCCCATCAAGCCCGCGCCGATAATGGCGATACGATCTTGCTTTGAAGTTGTCATGGGCGTTCTACCCCGCAGTATAGCCGCCGTCGACATACACAATCGAGCCGGTCATGAAGTCAGAAGCCTTTGACGACAAGAATATCACGGTCCCGACAAAATCCTCTGGCTCGCCGAGTCTGCCGATGGGGATGCGGGCGAGGAACGTTTTGTACGCCGCCTGATCGTCGAACATCCACTGGGTCAGTTCCGTTCTGAACACCGTCGGTGCAATCGCGTTGACATTGATCTTGTGCGGACCCCATTCGCAGCCGAGCGATTTGGTGATCAGGTTGACGGCAGCCTTCGAAGGACTGTAGGCTGCGTAGCGGGCCATGCCAAGCATGCCGCGGGTGGACGAGACGAGAACCGCTTTGCCTCCTCTGCCCTGCTCGATCATCACGCGGCCCGCTTCCTTGCAAAAGAGCCATGTACCTTTCACGTTCACGTCCATGATCTCCTGCCACTGCTCGACGGGCTGGTCCACGATCGTGTTGACCTTGTTTACTCCTGCTGCGGTGATCAATATGTCGATGCCGCCGAATGTCTTGACTGTATCCCTGACCACCCGCTGGACGTCAGCGGGGTTCACGGGGTCGCCCGCAGAGAATGCTGCCTGACCGCCGGCCTCACGAATCTCCTTGACGATCTGTTCCAGTTTCGGTATGGTGCGACCCGTCGCCATTACCTTTGTACCTGCAGCAGCCAGTCCTTTTGAAGCTGCTTTGCCGAAACCCCCGGTTGCGCCGGTGATGAGCGCAACCTTTCCACTCACGTCGAAAAGTTCTTGTATGTTTTGTTTATTCATGAGTCGCTTCTCCTCTATTAACGTACTAGGGATAGTTGATAACGACTAACATGCTTGCAGGTTTGTTGGTCTTGTTTATGATCGCCCGTTGTTCCCCCGGACCTATAAAGATCGAATCCCAGGGTTTAAGCGTTATCTCTTCCTTGGGGGTCTGGACCGTTACTTCCCCTTCGAGCACGAAATAGATCTTTTCCGTCGGCGACGCATCCATTTCTGCCCCGCCTCCCGGAAGGAAATGAGAAAGCCCCATCCAGAATTTCTGAGCTCCTGACTCTTCCTTTCCGTGGAGTCTCATGGCAGTCATGTTGAAATGCTTCGCCGCATCGTAAGGCTTTACGTCCTTCAACTCGACTTTCTTCATCCTGCACCTCCCTTTCCTTTGGTCTATCTAGTTTCTATCGTTTCTCTGGTTTCTCTGGCATTCCCATGACCCTTGACCCGTGCCCCTTGACCCTGTTATTTATCTACAATCGCAACAAGACGCACGATGGAGCCGTCACCCTTTACCCACCTGATGGGAAAACCGGCAATCGTGACTCGTTTGCCCGTAACCATATCGATGTCCCCGCCGACGTTCTCCCATCCCATGATGCCGTTACCCAAAAGCAGCCGGTGACAAGGCTCCCAATGCGGAAAGTCCTTGATCACGTCCCGTCCCATTTCTCTTTTGTATTCTGCGCAGACATCCGGACGAAGAGGCCCGGGGCCGTGCGGTCCTATGGCCGTCGCAAGAGGGTGATCCAGAGCCTGCTGATCGACGCCAACGGCTTTTACGCCTTTTGCCGCGAACCATTCGCCGGCCTCTTTGTAAAGACCGGGAGAATAGCAAAAATACTTGGTGCTGTCCCCCCAGTACTTATGCCATCCGGTATTGATGATAACGATATCGTCCTTTTCTATCTTGGGCCGCGCTCTTTCAAGGTCCTTAGGTGTGATTACTTCCCACTTGCCCTTCGGGATGGAGACGACCACCCCGGTCCCATAATACTTCTCGAGGGGTATCTCATCAGTGAATTGTGCGCCCTCGATCACGTGGGCAGGAGAATCGGCGTGGGTCGAGCAGTGCATGACCGTCGTAATCTTCTGGGACAGGACCCCGGATTTGGCGTGATAATGGACGCGCTCGATCTTGACGTCCTCGAAATAGGGCCAGAGTGGAACATTGTGCCCAAAAGGCTGACTCAAATCGTAAAGCTTTGTCTTTGCCATTGTAAGACCTCCCAAAAAGTGTATTTTATTCTAGATGGACCTCTGTGTTGAAAAAAAGTGATCACGTTTGTTGTCATGTCAATCTCGCGGGTTACGGGTCCCATTATGCCACTGATAGCCACGATTTTCAAGACCATCTCGGAAACCCGCGCCTCCATCGCCAGGCTTTTTATAGCTTAAACAGCTTCTCTGCGTTCAGGTGATAGATCTTCTCCTTATCCGCGCTGCTGATCGGAACGCGTTCGATGAGCTCAACCGCTTGCTTCGGAGTCACCCATGGATAGTCGCCTGCGAAGAGAATGCGATCAGCCCCCAGCTCCCTGACCGCACAGATGAGAGCCCCTGGTGAATATTTGCCGCTGGTAGTGATCATGATGTTCTCTTTCATATAATCCGAAGGCATTTTCTTCAGCTTTGTCTTATGAAAGGTCATTTCATACCCTTCGTCTATGCGGACCGTCATGTAGGGAAGCATCTCTCCCATATGCCCGAGAATGAGCGTGGCTTTAGGGAAGACATCGAACACGCCGGCGCCGATTATCCGTAACGCATGTGTACCGGTCTCGACCCCCCAACTCCATGCGGGCCCCATAAATTCAGGTCGTCCGTCATAAATCTTTATTTGATCGACAAGGGGTTCGGCCGGGTGCAGGTAAATCGGCACCCCCAGCCCCTCAGCGCGTTCCCAGATTATCCGGAACTTTTCAAGATCCAGATATTCGCCGTTGGTGTGACCGAGAATCATCGCCCCCTTGAACCCAAGCTGTGTCACCGTGCGTTCGAGTTCATCTGCGGCGGCCTTGGGGTCCTGTGTAGGCAAAGCAGCAAAGCCGGCAAAGCGTCCCGGATACTTCCGGATGATTTCAGCCTGGGCATCGTTGATCTTCCTGGCCGTGGGAATCGCGCTGGCTGCGTCTGCCAGTCCCTGAACGCCTGGAGAGCTGGTTGAGAGCACCTGCATGGTGATGCCCGACTCGTCCATCAGCGGCAGGCGAGTCTCTTCAAAATCTTTCAGGCGAGGAGGAATAAGCGGCAGGGCTTTTGGATCCATCGACACGGGAAACCCGGTCCTGGCCCGCCATTCCGTTCTTATCGTCTCCATGTCAGGGCTGCCCCAGTGTTCCTCAACGCAAATTTTTTTCATACTGCTTACCTCCCGTGGAATTTTTTCACAACTTCCTGCGTTCTCATGTGCTGACACATTGCGCCAGGTAACGGTAGTATCTGCTGCGACGTAGCATCCCGACGATGCCTTGCGGGGAGAGCAACATGAGGCCGATCAGTATCATGCCCTGTATCAGGAGACTGTAGCCGGCGTACCTGGCCAGCAGGAAATACAAGAAGACAACGACGATGGTGCCGATGAAAGGGCCTTCTTCTGTGCGTATACCACCTATGACCGTGGCCAAAAGGAGGGTCATGGTCCACCTCACATTGAACGTGGCTGAAGGCTCTATGTATCCCTGGTAAAGATAGTAGACAGCACCGGACAATCCGGTCACGAGCGCAGCGATGATGAACGTGTACAGTTTGAGTTTGAAAACGCTTACTCCGCAGCTGGCTGCGGTCCTTTCATTGTCGCGGATTGCCGCGAGGCCCAGCCCCAGCTTCGATTTCAAGACTCTTTTCATCAGGAAGATTGATCCTATGCCGAGGACAAAAGCAAGCCAGTAGATCAGATGCGTGGAAACACCGCCGGTACCCTTGATCATGTAACCTGCGCCTGCACCTTGCATTTGGCCTCCCACGGGCCTCCACAAATAAAAGACCATCCTCAACGCTTCGGGCACGACGAGCGTGCCGATAGCGAAGTATATACCGCTCAATCTGAAAACGGGGACGGATATGAGAAGGGCAAATAGAGCAGCCACAGTGGCTCCGCCCAGCAGGCCTGCCCACCACGGAAGACCTACCCATGTTCCGATTGCCAGAGTGTATCCCGCGAGCCCGAGGAATGCAGGCTGGCAGAGGGAGATTAACCCCGAGTAACCCGCGAGAAGATTCCACATGTTAGCCATGGCCAGATAGATGAAAAAGAGAAAGGCGTAGAGCAGCCAGCTTTGAGGAGCCCCGATCAGCGGAAGCAAGGCTAGGACCAGAATCAGCGCTGCCAGCGGGATCAATGTTAGTTTCGATCGTGTTGCCTTCAATTTCATCTTGCGCCTTCTTGCGTCTTAACCTTAACCTCAACCTTGTATTACTCTACATCTAGCGTCCGAACAGACCCTGAGGTCGTATGGCCAATACTACCAGCACGATTACGTAGACAATGAGCATCTGACTGGCCGGGCCGAAGAAATAGCCGCCCAGTGTTTGAACGATCCCTAAAATAATGCCCCCGATAAACGTGCCCAGCATGCTCCCGAGGCCGCCGATAATGACGGTCCCGAATGCGATGGTAAGAAAAGAGACGCCAGACGTGGGCGTGAAGGGAAAAGTCATTCCGAGAAAAACACCGGCTATCGCAGCCGAGATCATGGCGATGGCAAAAGCATAACCGTACACCCGTTTCGTATTGATGCCCATGAGCTGGGCAGCCTTCTTGTCCTGCGAGGCGGCCGTAATAGCCTTTCCCAGGTACGTGTGGATCAGGAACGCCCGCAGTGCGAGCATGACGATGATGCCTGCAGTAAAGTCGAGCAGATAGGTCAGAGGAAACTGTCGTAGCCCGATGCTGAAACTGAGATTCGAATAGGACGTGTTGAGGGCTCTCGACAAAGGTGTCCAGAGGATTTGATTCGCGTTCTGAAGGACCAGGGAGATACCAAAGGCGATGATGAGGGGCGCTTCGGACGAGATCCCGAAGGCACGGCCCATCAGGTATTTCTGTATGGCGAACCCGAGGAGAAACATGAGCGGTATCGATATGACCAGGCCCACGATGGGGTCGAGGCCCAGAAGGGTCATCAGTGCGTAACCGCCGTAGCTTCCGAGAATGACAAGGTCTCCGTGGGCCAGATTTATCAGCCTCATGACACCGAAAACCATCGAAAGGCCCAACGCGATGAGAGCGTACAATCCGCCCAGCAGGATGCCCATTACAAGGGGAGTAATAATGTCGCCGGAACCCATCATCTTCCTATTACACTCCACATACTTCTACACCGAAATAAGCCTTCTTTACCCGATCTTCCTCACAGAGCTCTGTCGCGGTGCCGCTCAGCGCTACGCGCCCGGTTTCGAGGATATACGCCCTGTCCGCCTCTTTAAGCGTTCTCCTTACGTTTTGTTCCACAAAAAGAATGGTGATGCCTCTCTCTTTGATCTGTTCCAATGCCTTGAAAAGCTCATCAATCACGATTGGAGCGAGACCGAGCGACATCTCGTCGATCAGCATCAGCTTCGGGTCGGCCATTAAGCCCCTGCCGATTGCGAGCATCTGCTGCTCACCACCGCTCAAAGTTTTTGCGATCTGCTTTCTTCTCTCCTGCAGCCTGGGGAAGTGTTGGTATACCTTCTCCAGATTTTGTGATTTTTTGGACCGTGCGCTGCCGTTATATGAGCCGATGAGGAGATTATCCAGCACGGACATATCGGGAAAGATTCTCCTTCCTTCGGGAACCTGTGTAATGCCAAGCTCTACTATCTGATAGGGATCCAGCCAGGCGATATCTTTTCCCTCGAATTCGATCGTACCCTTTGCGGGATGGAGCAACCCCGAGATCGTGTCCAGCAGAGTGGTTTTGCCTGACGTGTTGGCGCCGATAAGGGCCAGCGTTTCACCCCGTATGATCTCCACGGATACATCCCACAGGGCCTGAAACGTGCCGTGAAAAACATCTATATTTGTAATCCGGAGCAGTGGCTTGTCAGACATTTTGCGTTACCGACTCCGTGCCAACCAGTAAAATTGCAAATATCAATATCTAAATCTCAAACAATCATTCAATATCCAAATTTTCAAATGAAAGGCCATTTTTTGGAATTTTGAGAATTGACCATTGTTTGATGATTGGAATTTAGATATTGAGATTTATCTTTCATTATGCTCCGAAATACGCTTCCATCACCTTGCAGTCATTCATCACTGCTGCAGGTTGGCCTTCGGCGATTTTTATTCCTTTATCAACCACGACAATTCTGTCCACAACATTGACCAGCACCTTCATGACGTGCTCGATGATGACAATCGTTATCCCCATATCGCGTATTTGTCTGATGGTCTCCAATACCCTCGGAATCTCCACTTCGGTGATGCCTGCTGCTACTTCGTCGAGGAGGATCAGTTCCGGCTCGCGCGCTAAGGCCCTTGCCAATTCAAGCTTCTTGAGAGAGAGGGTGGGCAGGTCTCCTGCAAGCGTATCCCTCTTCTCTGAAAGGTTCACAAGATGGAATATCCTGTCGTAATCCAGTTCTGCGGTTACTTTTTTAAGTTGCCTGCCGAATACTGCAGCCACCTTCAGATTTTCCAGTGCTGTCAGTGTTACAAAAGGCTGGGGGATCTGGTACGTTCTGGCAATGCCGAGATGGCAAGCTCTATGCGGAGGGCAGCCCGTAATATCGCAACCCTTAAACGTGACGCTGCCGCTGTCAGGGGAATATTCGCCTGCTATGATATTGAGGAGCGTTGTCTTGCCGGCTCCATTGGGGCCCATCAACCCTACAACTTCGCCCTTTCTGACCTCAAAGCTTACGTCTTGCAGCGCAACCAGCCCGCCAAACCGCTTGGTTACTCCTCTTATTGAAAGGATTGGTGCTTCCATGATACCAGTAGGTGCGGAAAAGAAGCGGCTAGCTATCAGCCTTTAGCCTTTGGCCATTAGCCGGTAACTAGCCGCTCTCTTGCTTACTTATACGGCTTCGGGAATATGGGTTGACCCGTCGCAGGCACAAAGTCGTGCTTGGAGAAGACCACCTTCAATTCCCATTTCTCCGGCTTGTCCGTTTTGAACCACTGGCCGAACATGAGAGGGCCGCGACTGAAATGGTTTTCGTCAAACTTGACACGATTGCGGACCGTCAAGAGGTCGGTCTGGGCGAGAGCAGCATTCACCTTCTCCGGGTCAAGCGTACCCGCCCTCTGGATGGCGTCTGTGAGGACCTGCACAACCGTATAACCGGGGCCTATGCCCGGATTCAGGGGCTGTTTGGTTTCGTTGGTCCATCTCTCGGCGAGCGCCGTCGGTGTTGTGCCGCCGATGCCGGGCGAATCCTTAAACGATGGATCCCACCAGATTTCCGTACCTACTCCCCACGGCAGGTCGCCACCCCAGGCTGCAATATCGGTGTAGAAGAGCGCTGCCCGACCGATGCAAACCATCTTCGGCTGAAATCCGAGCGTTGTGGCCTGTTTCCAGAATGCGCCAAAGAAGGGACCGGGAGCGTTCCCCCACAATATTTCCACGTTCGCATCTTTATACTGTTTTATTACCGACGAGAAGTCAGTTGTTTCCAGCGGCAGAAGTCCGAGGTTCTTGTCCAGTCCCAGGACGTTATATCCAAGTTTCTTTATGGCCGGCCCGAACAAGGTATACCAGCCTCTTCCATCCGGTTCGTCCGAGCAGATCAACCCGACCTTCTTATTGGTCTTTCCACCGAAGAGATCGAGCATTGCTGTCCAGGTATCCATGACGGTGTAACCCGGTTTAGCGCGGAAATCTCCCTGTGGTGCTGGCATGTCGATGGCAAACAAACCGGTGGCCCAGGTATACGGCCATTTTGTTGGTGTTTCCTGTCTCATGGCCATCCAGGGCTCATAAGGACCCACTGATGTGACATAGGGGACCTTGTACCTGTCAGCGGCAGTCGATACGCCCGCGTGCATGGGCGGAGGCTCATCACCGCTCACGATGAACTGCACCTTTGACTGGGTGATCAGACTCTCAGCCAGAGAGCCTGCTTTGTTCGGATCACTTTCACTATCGACGATTGTCAGCTTGATAGGCATTTTCTTTCCGCCTACGTTTACACCACCCTGTTTGTTGATATCATCCACAGCCGCTTTTATCCCGAATACGCCGCCCTGACCAAATCCTCCAAACATGCCTGTCTGGGCCTGAATGACGCCCACACGGATTTCAGCGGGCGCCTGTTCTTTGCTGCAGCCGACAACAAAAACGCCGATGACCATGAGGACTGCCGAGATAAGACATAGTTTTTTCATTGCCCACCATCCTTTCTGAGAGTTTTACCCGGGCACCATTACCCGAGGGATAGCCACGGTTACCGTTCATCAGGGTCCGTTACGGTCTATTAATAGTTGACCTTATCTCTTCCTTTCAACCCAAGTATTGCCCTGGCTTCGTCCGGCGTTGCGATCTCTCTGCCCAACTCGCGGGCAATTCTCACCACTTTCTCCACCAGTTCAGCATTGCTCTTTGCAAGAACGCCTTTCTCGATGAAGATGTTATCTTCCAACCCTACCCGGGCATGTCCGCCCATCATGATGGAAAGCGTTGCCAGATTAAATTCGGCAGGATATCCAGCACCGATGACTGACCACTTGTAGTTGTCTGCCCCCATCAGCCTGTCCGCAGTCTGTTTCAGATGCATGACTTCTTCCAGGTTGGCTCCAATGCCACCGAGGATACCGGTGACAAACTGTATCCAAACGGGAAACTTGATTATCTTCCTTCTCACCAGGAAGTTAAGATTGTACAGATGGCCGACATCGTACACTTCGTACTCTGCCTTCGTACTGTTCTCCTCCATGATCTGGCAGAGCTTTTCTATATCGCCAAACGTGTTTCTGAAGATAAAGTCCTTGGTGCCAACGGCAAAATCTTTTTCCCATGAATATTTGTAGTCTTCATCCTTGTATCGGTCAGCTATGGGATGGATGGAGAAATTTATAGATCCCATGTTGAAGGTCGCCAGCTCCGGTTTGAGCGAGGGAACTACCTGGGCTCTTTGCGCGGGTGTCATGTCTGCTGTGCCGCCCGTCGTTACACAGACGATCACGCTGCTCCTGGCCTTTATACCCTGGGCGATCTCCCGGTATACCGGAGGGTCAGTGGTCGGTCTGGCTGTCTTAGGGTCTCTTCCGTGAATGTGAACAGATGCTGCGCCTGCGTTTGCAGCCCTTACCGCATCATCGATGATCTGCTGCGGCGTGAGCGGCAGATACGGTGTTTGCGTGGGCAGGGTAATATTGCCGGTCAGAGCGGCCGTGATGATGAGCTTTTCCATTACGATCTACCTCCTTGAATTACAATTACTGGGACACCCACGGGTGACCCGGGGTACCCGGTCGCCCCCTCCAGCGGCAGAGCAGCCGGAGCCTTCCGCACCCGCACGCGGGTACCCGGCTCGCCGTGCTCGCTAGATAGATTCCAACACCCGTGGAATCTATTCCCTGGCCTGCCTCTGTGTCCGATCGAATTATGGATACGAGCAAGGAGACCGGTGGATGGTTTACAAAATAAGACAAACATAAGGTTGACCCGGATACGTTTTCCGTAAGGTAACACCTTCAATGACGGCCATCCTGCGCCATCACACTCAGGCCGTTCCTCACGTAACTTCTACCTGAACCTCCCCCTGTTGTCAAGACAAAACGCGGATCGCGGTTTCTGCTTGACTGCTATGATTATAACATGCTAAAAACGACTTTCAATATATGAAAATCGTCTGAACCAGAACATTTGCCATGTGAGAAGGAGGGTGGTATGGCAGGTATAAAACGGGTCAAAAACTATATTAACGGTGAGTGGGTGGAATCCGAGTCAAGAGAGTTCGGAGACATCTGGTGCCCTGCCACCGGAGAGAAGATTGGCGAGGTCCCTTTCTCGAAGGCTGCCGACGTGGATAAAGCGGTCAAGGCGGCCAAGGAGGCTTACTGGGAGTGGCGGTGCACGCCTCCCTTAACCCGCGCCCGCTATTTCTTTAAGCTGAAGGATCTCTTCGAGGATGCATTCGAAGACATTGCGAGAACGCTGGTGACTGAAGAAGGTAAGACGCTGGACGAATCGAGAGGCGAAGTGCGGCGGATGATCGAGAATGTGGAACATGCGACCGGCGTGACCACCATGATGACAGGCTATAACCTGGAGGACATTGCCCACGGTATCGACTGCACAGCCGAACGCCAGCCCATCGGCGTGTTTGGCGTTATCGCGCCTTTCAACTTTCCGGCCATGGTCCCCTGGTGGTTTATGCCTTATGCGGTTGTCTGCGGGAATACCTATATTGTGAAGCCATCAGAGCAGGTCCCGATGACACAGACCCGGATCTTCGAAATCATCGACGAATGCGGATTTCCGGAGGGCGTGATCAATATGGTCCACGGCGCTAAGGAGGCTGTGAACGCCATGCTCTACCATCCGGATATCAACGGTATCTCCTTCGTCGGTTCGAGTCCTACAGCCCGGTATATTTACAAAGCGTGCGGCGAGACCGGCAAGCGCGTGCAGTCATTGGGTGGGGCCAAGAACTTTGTCATTGTGATGCCCGACGCGGAACTGGACAAGAGCATGCCTTCCCTCATCACCTCCTTTTATGGCTGCGCGGGAGAACGATGCCTTTCCGGGTCCGTCCTGGTGCCGGTCGGCGAGGTTTACGGAGAACTGAAGGAAAAGTTTGTAGCGGCTGCCAGTGCTTTAAGGGTCGGGAATGGTCTCGAGGAGGGAATACAGATGGGCCCTGTTGTGTCGAAGAAGCATAAAGAGAAGGTGCTCGGCTATATCGAGACCGGGATCAAAGAGGAGGGCAAGCTGATCCTTGATGGACGAAACATCAAAGTGGAGGGTTACCCCAACGGTTTTTATATCGGTCCCACGATTTTCGACGATGTCCATCCCGGCATGACGATTGCCAGAGAAGAGATCTTCGGGCCGGTTACCCCCATCATCCACGTGAAGAACCTGGATGAAGGCTTGAAACTGATCGAGCAGAGTGAGTACGGCAATGCTGCCTGTCTTTACACGACAAATGGAAAGACAGCCCGGGAGTTCAAATACCGTGCGGTGGCGAGCATGATGGGTATCAACCTCGGTATTGCTGCACCCATGTCTTTCTTTCCCTTCGGAGGAGCCAAGGGTTCTTTCTTCGGAGACATTAAGGGGCACGGGAGGGAAGTCTTCCAGTTCTTCACCGATACAAAAGTGGTGATACAGAGATGGACATGATGACGAGGGAACGCCGTGGCAATCGCAAGGCGCGAAGGAAACGGTGAAGCTGGCGCTGATTTTGATACCGACGTGATTTAAGGGAGGCAGACATGGCTCTGAGTACTTTCGGCGCAATCATGGGATTCGCCGCTGAGATGGTAGGACAAGCAAGGCTGGCATGCGAGGTGTTGCTCGAAAAGGCCAAGAACCCGGAACTGATAGAGCTGTTGCACCAGCTAGTCACCGAGGAAGAAAAGAATCAAGCTCTGATGGAAAGGACCAGGAGGGAACATGTGACGGAGATGATCCTTGAGCCTATCGCGGGGCTGTACAAGAAAGATTACGACGTTCACCTGAATCAAGCAGAACAGAAAGACGATGCAGACCTCTTAAGAGTCGCACTGATGCTTCAGACGCGAGAGAAGAGATTTTTTGACGACGCATCCGCAAAGGTTCCGCTTCCGGAGGTCGCGAGGATTTTCAGAAAGATCAGTAAAAAGAAGGAGGAAAATCTCGCAAGGCTTCAAGTGCTTCGATCAACGCGGAAGTAAATGAGGGCGCGCATCGCTGCGAACCGGTGCTTCTGATTTTTTTTCTTGACACCATAGATGGACGATTATAGCATGGCAAAAACCGTTTTCAATATATGAAAATCAGGTAAGTGAGAAAAGAAGTTTCTTTGGTTTATCTCGTTTAACAAAGGGAACCAGACAAACCAGACAAACCAAAGAAACCAGAGAAACCAAGACAGATGAGGCACAAGACTCCGAAAACGAGCTCCATCGAAAAAGCGCTGGCAATCCTCATGGAATTCACAGGCAGCAGTCGTGAAATGGGGACCGTGGAGCTGAGCCAGAAACTCGGTTTCCATTCTGCTACGGTGAGCCGTATTCTTCAGATACTCAAGCAGAAAGGCTTTTTGCAAATCAGCAAGAGAACGAGAAAATTCGCGCTTGGGCCCTCAACATTTGAATTAGGGAAAACGATTTTTCGCTCATTCAACGGCAATCTGCTCAACCTTGCCATGCCTTATCTTGTGGACCTCCGCGAGGAGGTGGGCGAGACCGTCGTTTTGGAAACAATGACCGGAAGAAATCCGGTTGTGACGTATATTGCCCAGGGCAAACGTTCCCTGAGCATCTTGCCCAATATCGGAGACAGAGTTCCTATCCACGTGTCACCGGGAGCAAAGGCGATGATCGCTTTTTCCGGTTCCAAGATCATTGACAGTCTTCTGGACAAGAAGATGCAGGCATTCACACCTCACACAATAACAGACAAAGAGACCCTCAAACGTCAACTCAACAAAATAAGGCGTCTGGGGGTTGCCTTCTGCCGGGAAGAGATGGCAATCGGTGTCAATGCGATCGGTGTCCCTATCTTTGATCATGCAAACAGGGCTGTTGCGGCTGTCGTTATCGCCGGTCTCGCACCGAGGCTTAAGCTGGATATGTCATCTCCTGTGGTGGTTGCTTTGCGAAAGACTGCCCGGGAGATCTCTGCTCAACTTTTTCATCAAGGGTCGATGAAGGATGAAAACTAGTCCATACACTGCTGTAAGATTATTGAGGGCTTTTTTGCGAAGGCCAAACCGGAGCGGGTAGATCGTCTGCCAGCTTTACTAAATTTTATAGAAAGGAGCGGCATGCTATGGAGGATCCAAAACAAAGATTGACCAAATGTGCTTCCACTTCTGAACTGGAACGCAGATGGAAGGCAACGCGGGAGATGATGAAGGAGAAGAAGATCGATTATCTGGTGATACAGAATTCAGAAGAGTTCCTGGGTGGGACCTTGCGCTGGTTCACCGATTTTGGTGCTCGGCACCAGTTTCCTATGACGGCTATTTTTCCGGTGGATGACGAGATGACTACGATCGTCTGCGGCGGGGACCCTCCTGCCGAACAGTTTCCACCTGCCTGGGCTGCGCGCGGGATCAAGAAGAGACTGGGGGCTGTCTATTTCCCGACGTATCACTTCACCACTACGTACGATGCGGAGCTGGCAGCCGGTGTACTCAAGGAGAAAAAGAAGCCCACCATCGGCCTGGTGGAGCGCGCCTTTATCCCCATCACCTTTTACGAACACCTCGTGAAGCAGCTGCCCGAGGCAACGTTCGTCGATGCCACGGAATGGGTCGACCAGATCAGGTCGATCAAGAGCCCGGAAGAGATTGAGATGATCAAAGGTACTGCGGCTCTGCAGGACGCAGCCATGGAACACGTGAAGAAGACGATCAAACCGGGCATTAGAGATCTGGATGTCTACGCAGAGGCCCATTGTTTCTGTTCCAAGAACGGTAGTGAGCGTGGGCTGGTCCAGGTGAATTCGGGGCCGCTCGGGACGATGGTGCCGTTCGATGTCTACCACTTTCAGAACAGGGTGATCAAGGAAGGCGACCAGGTCTCGGTGCTGATCGAGGTAAACGGGCCGGGCGGCTATTATTGCGAAGTCATGAGGATCTTTACCGTGGGTAGAAAGCCCACGCAGGAACTGCAGGATGCCTATGCAGTTGCGCTGGAGGCCCAGGAGATGGCCGCAAAGAGATTGAAACCGGGCGCTGATCCGAAAGAGCTCTGGGATATGAACAAGGAGTTCCTTGTGAAGAAAGGATATTTCCCGCCTTCCCGACTTTTCGCTCATGGCCAAGGATCCTCCCTCGTGGAGAGGCCAAGCATCAGACCTGATGAGCCGTGGAAATTGAGGGCAGGAATGAATATTACGGTTCACCCCTCGGCAGTCAAGAAGGACGTCTGGTCCATCGCCTGCGACAACTACATCGTGCGCGAGGACGGAGGGGAGCTACTCCATAAATTTCCTAGGGAGATAATGGTCGTCTGAGAGAGGAGCTAAAACTGTTGCTGGTTACAGGCTTAAAATTCACGTTACAGGTTACAGGCAGAACCCTGTTACATGCTACAACGGGAACGTTGCTGCCGACTAACTGGCCGTTGTCTGTAACTTGTAACCGCGCTTATGCGCACTAACGCGTAGCAAGTCTTTAAGGAGGATGAACGATGAGTGATGAATGGACAATGGTAGGAAAGCCGGCGTTGATATTTATCCACATGCAGTTTGGAATCACCGACGAGCGTGGAACTGTTGCTTTTCTGGGCCATGCAAAAGCGACGAGGGAGTCAGGCATTATTGCCCGTCAGCAAGCCCTGCTCAAGGCGTTCCGCGCAAAAAAACTTCCCGTCATCTTCGTAAACGCGGTGACCGACCCGAAGACCAAGGTCCCGGCGTACGGGAAATTCTGGCCTGGCATCAAGAAGACAGGAGCAAATCTTCCCGGCTCCAAGGACGTAGAGGTGATCCCCGAGCTAGCTCCGCTTCCAGGAGAGCCTGTGCTGGGTAACTGGGTATTCGGTATGTTTTCCAACAACAACCTGGACAAGGTGCTAAAGGACCTGGGAGTGGAAACGTTGGTGCTGGCAGGCGTAGCCACGGACATGGCAGTTCTGTCAGCCGTCTACCAAGCCTCGGATCTATACTATAATCTGATTGTCCCGAGTGACACCTCAACGTCCGCGAATCCCACGTTCCACAAGGTGGCGCTGGAGATGATATCTGTGATGACCTTGGTCACGACAACGGAGGATGTGATAGCTCATCTTTGAGACTGCTCCGAGTAAAAGGTCAAGGTTGAGGTTAAGGTTAAGGTTGCATGATGAATGAAACTTATCGTGAACTGATTTTTTGAAATAATAAAACTGAGGAGGTGCGAAAAATGGGTACGAGGCTGAAAGATAAGATTGCGATCATTACCGGTGGTGGAAGCGGGATTGGAAAGGCCATTGCAAAGGCTTTCGTACAGGAAGGGGCAACAGTGGTGCTTGCAGCCAGGAACGTTGCCAATCTGGAGCAGACTGCCAAGGAGCTCCAGGCGATGGGCGGCAAGGTCAAAACAATTCCAACAGATGTGAAAGTCGAGCAGCAGGTCATTGACATGGTTGCCGAGGCGATTAAAACATTCGGCAAAATCGATATTCTGGTGAATAATAGCGGTATCGGAGGGCCTACCGCGAATGTGGTCGACCTGAAACTGGAGGAATGGAACGAAATATTGATGGTTGACCTGACGGGGAGCATGCTCTGTGCCAGAGAGACCCTGAAGCACATGATTCCGCGGAAAAGCGGCAACATCATCAACCTGGGCGCAGAGGGTGGCAGGTCAGGAGACGGAAGATCGGGCTATCCCATGAGGGCCGGTTATT
>Ga0209039_10001897_pt1 | contig 18612 bp, 14 predicted proteins | sample BogFormECP12_OM1_FD_188238 | JGI IMG/M metagenome (GOLD analysis project Ga0209039, IMG submission 188238) | Bog forest soil microbial communities from Calvert Island, British Columbia, Canada - ECP12_OM1 (SPAdes) (version 2) | ecosystem: Environmental > Aquatic > Freshwater > Wetlands > Bog ...
TCTACTATGAGCACCCGTTGAATTACGGTGTTGGAGAGTTCGTGCTGTCACGGCGGGCACGCGGTAAGGTGGACGAGGCTCGGGAAACGGTAGCGGCATTTGTCGGGGCTTCCCCGGATGAGATTGTCTTCACCAAGAACACGACCGAGGCGATCAACACGGTTGCCCGCGGGCTCGCGTGGAAGGAAGGGGACGGTGTAGTCCTGACCACGCTGGAACACCAGTCGAATATCATTCCGTGGCTACGAGCTGCACAGGAGAATAAGCTTGATGTCTACTACCTCACTCACGGCCCAGATGGCCTGGTCTCGATCAGGGATCTCGAGAAACTCCTTAACGAGCACCGCATACGGATGGTAGCCGTAACCCATGTATCGAACGTCCTTGGAACGATCCAGGATGTCTCCGCCCTGGTGAAGACGGCCCGGCAGAAGGGATGTCTGACGCTCGTCGATGCGGCCCAATCCGCCGGCAGGTTACCGGTAAATGTGACCGATATCGGGTGCGATTTTGCCACGTTCTGCGGCCGCAAGGCCCTGATGGGACCGCAGGGTACGGGCTTTCTTTACGGCCGCCGGGAGCTCCTCCAGGACCTCATGCCGCTCACGGTGGGAAGCAGGGCTGCAAACATCCGGGACGGAACACATTTCAGATACCAGGCGCCTCCGCACCGGTTCGAAGCCGGTGTGCTCAACACGTCCGGATTTATCGGCCTGGCGCGGTCACTCGACTACCTGACCGAACTTGGATTTGAGTTCATAATGGGGCGTATCCGCGAATTGAGCCGCATGCTAGTCGACGAGCTGGCAGGTCGGCAAGGCATTCTCTTTCGCTCTCCGCGGGACCTTGAGGTGCAGGCAGGCATTGTCTCGTGGATGGTTCCCGGTGCAACCCCGACAGACGTGGCTACGTTCCTGGACAAGGAGGTAAACGTGGCCGTCGCTACGGGACACCAGGGCTCGCGCCTCGTCACAGAGGCCCTGTCACCTGACGGCATCATCCGGACGTCCGTTGGCTGGTTTACTGCAAGGGAGGATATCGACGCCCTGACAGCGGGACTTGATCGCCTGGTGGCACGACGTAGGAAATAAAAATAGTGTGACTGACAGGCAGGTGCGCAATCGAAATGTCCCGATTACGCACTCGGAAGCCCGTCATATCTGTCCATGGAGGGGAAAGTGATGAAGCGGATGGCGGTGGTACTCATTCTTGTGCTCTGTTTTGTGACCCTGTCCTCGGCTGCAGGTTTTGCCCAGGCGCCCGACACTGTCCGGCTTCTGACGGCCCGGCCAGGTTGGCAGCACGGCTTCCCGTGGTTTGGCATGGACCTGGGCATCTGGGACAAGAACAAGCTGAAGCTCCAGCACACGGCCCTTGATTCGAGCCGTTCCGTCATGGAGGCCTTTGCGGCGGGTCAGGGGGACCTGGCGACCATCAACGTTTCTATTGTGGCCAACGCCTTTTTTCGCGGCGTACCCCTAGTGGTTGTGGGTGGCGTGCCGCTCTCCGACTACGTCGCCTTTACCATGAACCCCGACGTAAAGACGCTGAAGGACCTGAAGGGCAAGAAAGTAGCGGTCTGGGCCGTCCCGTCGGAGGGCTCCATCGCCCTTGAGCACGTACTGAAGAAGGATTACGGGTACGTGGTGAACAAAGATTTTACCTATGTCCGTCTGCCGGCCCCGAACCTTTGCACGACGCTGCAGCGCAAAGAGGCTGACGCAGGTGTGGTTTTCGAGCCCTATGCGTCGGGGTGCCTGCTGGAAGGGGCTCGCCGGATTGCCCCGCGCGGAGGCATCTCCTTCGACCCGCCCAAGATGGTCCAGTCTTCGGTGATCATCGCCAGCCCGACGTTCCTAAAACAGAAGGCTGAGGTCGTCCGCAGGTTCCTCCGTGCATGCCGCGACATGAACACGCATCTCGCCAAGAATGGGAACGATGCGATCAACATCCTGGCAAAGTATTCCGGTGAGCCGAAGAACGCCGTGGCAAAGTCGTACGAGGACGTGGTTTTTACCATCGCCGTCGATCTCAATTTCCACCGGATTATGCTGGATCAGTACTTCGAGGCCAAGATGCTAACGCAGAAGGTGTCCGACGCGGACATGGCCAAGCTGTATGACCTGTCGTATTTACCGAAGTGAGGTTGTTCGCGCGGATGAAGCAGTCGAATGAAGAGTTCCCTTCCCGCGGGGGCCCGGGGCGGTGGCTTCGGCCCGCACTGACACTGGTGGCGGCGTTGTCACTCTGGGAAATAGCGGCCGTATTGAAGTTGGCCCCCCCGTTTCTTCTTCCGACGCCCTTAACCGTTCTCGAAACCTGGATCAGTCTGGCCAAAGGAGAGGCTATCGGGATGGCGCCTCTTCTTTCCGATATCTGGATCAGCCTGCAGAGACAGCTGATCGGTTTTGGACTCGCAATCCTCATTGCCGTACCCGCAGGCTTTTTCATGGGCGCGTTCCCGAAGGCGACGGAATCGTTGCTCTCCCCTTTTCGCTTCCTTTACCCGGTCCCGACCATCGCGTGGGTCCCTTTGACGCTCCTTTGGTTCGGTCCCGGATGGCGTTCCATCCTCTTCATCACGTTCCTTTCCGCGTTCTGGCCGGCCTTCTTCAACACGTACGAAGGGGTGCGAAACCTGAGCCGTCTCCACGTGCGCGTTGCACGCATTTTCGGTGCCACGCCCCTTGTCTACTTTTTCAAGGTGGCGATTCCCGGCAGCCTTCCGTTTACCCTTACGGGGCTGCGCTTGAGCTACGGGGCAAGCTGGCGAATGCTGGTGGCAGCCGAGATCCTGCTGGCCACCTCGGGTCTCGGCTATGTGATCGATCAGTCCCGGTCCATGCTCCGGACCGACCAGGTCATGGCAGGCATCGCGACCATAGGATGTATCGGGTATCTGACTGAGCGCTTCGTTTTTGATGCCCTGGAAAGTGTCACCATCGCCCGTTGGGGAATACGACGTGCCGAAAGACGATGAACAGGTGACCGAAGCCAGAGTAAAGGTCGATGGGGTGACGAAGGTCTTCACGTCCACGACCAACGGAAGGCGGGTCGAGGCGCTGCAGGAGGTCTCTCTTCACGTAGAGACCGGTGAGTTCGTCTGTCTTCTTGGCCCCTCCGGCTGCGGAAAGAGCACCCTTCTCAATATACTGGCCGGGTTTGAGCGGCCGACCAAAGGGGAGGTGCTGGTGAGCGGCCACCGTGTTTCGGGCCCCGGACCAGACCGGGGCTATGTCTTCCAGGAGCCTGCCCTGTTCGACTGGATGTCAGTCTGGGGAAACGTAAAGTTCGGCCTTGTCTGCAATCCTGACACCAGAAAGCGTTTTCCCGACCCGGACAAGCAGGTGCAGCAGTGCATCGAGCTCGTCGGACTCAAGGGTTTCGAGCACACCTTTCCCAATTTCCTCTCCGGGGGAATGAAGCAGCGAGTCGCCATCGCCAGGGCTTTAGCCCCCGACCCCGACATGCTCCTCATGGATGAACCGTTCGGGGCGCTGGATGCCCAGACTCGCTACCTGATGCAAGGAGCGCTCCTGGAGATCTGGGAGCGCACGCGAAAGACGATCGTCTTCGTGACCCACAGTATCGAAGAAGCGGTCTTCCTCGCCGATCGAGTGGTCGTGATGACGGCGCGGCCGGGGAAGATCAAATGGATAGACCGGATCCAGGTGTGCCGGCCGCGGGATCTCAGTGATATGTCGCTGATGGAGACCAGGGCGAGACTTTTCGAGCTGATCGGCACCGAGATGAAGGAGACTGAGGCGTGAGCTCCGACGGGTCACTTCTTATCGCAGCAGAAAGCGACCTCCTTACCGGCAACCGCCACACGACTACAGGCAAGCATTTGTTCAGGCGGTACTGGCTTGTCATCGCTATCCTGATTGTCTGGGAGCTGGCCGCCCGTTACGGCTACCTGCCCCGCGCCGTGCTGCCCGCCCCCTCGACTGTCGCGCAGAGCGCGGCGTCACTCACGGCCCACCGCGACCCGGCCCTCGGCAGTCTTCCCGATCACCTGCTGAGGAGCCTCGGGAGACAGCTCCTCGGATTCGGCCTGGCGGTGGCTGTCGCCTTCCCGCTAGGCGTATGGATGGGCATGTCGCAGAAGGTCAGGGAGTGCCTGCTTCCCCTTGTTCAGATATTCTACCCGGTGCCGGGCCTAGCCTGGACACCGCTTGCGATCCTCTGGCTGGGTCTGGGCGGTAAGACGGTGATCTTTCTCATATTCATCGGAGCTATCTGGCCCATCCTTTACGGCACCATCGGCGGTCTTCAAAACATTCGACCACACTACGGAAGGGCTGCAGCGTCCCTCGGTGCCACACATTTCTACCAGTTGACGAGGGTTTCCATACCGGCCTCGCTCTCCATGATACTGACCGGTTTGCGGCTCGGCTACGGGGCGAGCTGGAGGACTATTGTCGGCGCCGAGATGATCGCATCCACGAGCGGCCTCGGCTACATGCTGAGCGTGGCAGCGGACACACGGCGGGGAGACGTGATTGTGGCAGGGATGATCATCATCGGTGCACTCGGTTTTTTGATCGAGTATTTTGCCTTTGACAGGCTCGACCGGGCTACTGTCGGCCGGTGGGGCATGAGGGAGACGCATTGAGGCCGGGCCGAGGGTCGCGGGACAAGGGACAAGGAAGGTGGTGAATAGTGATTAGTGGGATCACTATTCACTGTTTGCGAGCTCGTATGCAAGGGAGGTGGGAGCGTGGAAATTGATCTCTCGACAACAATAGCGGGACTCTTCATGAGAAACCCCCTGATACTTGGGGCAGGGCCCCTTGGGGCGAAGGCTGAGCATCTCCTCTCGTACAGCCGCATTGCAGGCGCTGTTGTCACCAAGTCCATCTCCGTCGAGCCGAGCAAGGGAAATCCTCAACCCCGGGTGATCCGCATAGACCATGATGGAATGATCAACTGCGAGGGAGGCCCGAACCCGGGGATAGCGGAGTTCGGCAAGACCCTTCGCAAGATCAGGCAGAACATAGCCTGCCCGCTCATAGGCTCGCTCTCTCCAAGGACATTGAGGTCAGGCGCGGACGCGGACGATTTGGCCGCACGTTTCGAAGAAGCCGGCGCAGATGCTATCGAGCTCGACCTGAAATATCTCTATGACGAAAAAGAGTTTCGCAGCGATTTCAGCCTGAAACAGATCGGCGAGACGCTGGGGCGTCTCAGGAAGAGGGTAAAGGTCCCTCTCATAGCCAAGCTGACGTATGGCGCCATGGATGTCGCGGTTATCGCAAAGGCGGCGGAGGATGCGGGCGCCAGTGCCATCTGCGCAATAAATTCCGTCTTCCCGGCGATGAAGATTGATATACAAAAGCGCTCCCCGGCGCTTTCCATGGAATACGGAGGTCTTTCCGGTGCTCCCATCAGGCCCCTCGCCGTCGCCGCGGTGTTTCGGATCGCACAGGCGGTGAAAATACCGGTGATCGGTGTCGGGGGAGTAATGACGGGAGAGGATGTGATCGAGTTCCTGCTCGCCGGCGCGAGCGGCGTCCAGGTTTACACCGTGTTGATGCGGGAAGGCATGGAGGCGTTTTCCCGGATCCTCCGGGAGTTGACGGGATACATGGAGAAAAGCGGCACGCATAGCGTGCGCGACATCGTTGGTGCGGCCCAGGAGGGCCGGAGAAAAGGAGTGAACCGTGTTTGATCTTCTACTGCAGGGCGGTATTCTGGTAACGGGGCAGGGACGTATTGATGCGGACATAGGGGTGGAGGACGGCGCGATCGCTGCGATCGCCCGTCCTGGCACGCTCCAGGGGAGGCAGACGCTCGACGTCAAGGGGCGATACGTGCTTCCCGGGCTGATCGATGCGCACGTCCATTTCCGCGACCCTGGTTTCACGTACAAGGAGGATTTCGGCACGGGCAGCCAGGCTGCCGCTGCAGGCGGCATAACCATGGTGGTAGACATGCCTAATACCGATCCTCGCGTGACCGATGCGGAGATACTCAGGGTGAAGAAGGCCCATCTCCAGGGGCGTTCCTTTGTTGACTACGGGCTTTATGCCTCGCTCACCCCTGAAAATGTTGATAACATCGAGGCCCTTGCCGGGGAAGGCGTGGTCGGCTTCAAGAGCTTCACGGCCCTCTCCGCGAGCAGGACCCCGATAATGGATGACGGCTCCATGCTGGAGGCCCTGAAAAGGGTCACGGCTTGCGGCTCGCTCCTGGCTCTCCACGCTGAGAACCAGTCCATCCTCGACTGGAACCGGGAACGGCTTCAGGCTGAAGGACGGACCGATTGCGTGGCGCACCACCTGGCACGTCCGCCGATCGCCGAGGAAGAGGCCATCAACCGTGCGGTCTACCTGGCCGCGTCCGTGGGGGGACGCCTCCATATCTGTCACATCTCCACCGCCGGGGGCGTGAGGATCATCCGCGAAGCCCGGCTCTACGGGGTCCTTGTGACCACGGAAACAACCCCGTTCTATCTTCTGCTCTCTACGGACGACGCCGAGCGTCTGGGGCCCCTGGGTGTCACCAACCCGCCGCTTCGTCCCGCAGAGCATCGGGAGGAGCTCTGGGCAGGAATCGCCGACGGCACGATCGACATGCTGGTCTCGGAGCATTCCCCGCACAGCTTCGAGGAGAAGACCCAGAAGAACGTGTGGGAGGTGAAATCGGGCACGGTGGTGGTTCAGACAACAGTTCCGCTGATGCTGGATCAGGTGAACAAGGGCCTGCTCAGACTGGAAGATGTTGCGCGCCTCTGCTCCGAGCAAGTGGCTGACGTGTTCGGATTTGCGCCTCGAAAGGGGAGGATCGCGGTCGGATCGGACGCCGATTTCACGGTCTGCGACATGGCGCAAAAGGGAGAGATCCGGGGCGTGGACCTGCTGAACAAGACCAAGCTGACGCCCTTTGAAGGCTGGCCGGTCCAGGGGATGCCGGTCTACACCATTGTGCGCGGGCAGGTAGTGATGGCTGAAGGGCGCATCCTGGGCAAACCGGAAGGGCTGTTCATCCCGGCTGCGCCGCGCCCGGCGGAGAAGGGATAGGAGAGATTATGGCTACAACCTTGAGGAACAGGGACCTCGTATCGATGAAGGATTTCACCAGGGAGGAGATCGAACGTCTCCTTTCTGTAGCTGGGGAGATGGAACCCATCGCGAGGGGCGAAAAGCTCTCGCGCCTCCTCGAGGGGAAAATCCTGGCCACGCTCTTCTTCGAGCCGAGCACGAGGACCCAGTTTTCCTTTCAGGCGGCCATGCAGCGGCTCGGGGGATCGGTGATCGGTTTTTCCGATATCAAGGGTTCCAGTATGTCCAAGGGCGAAGATTTTCACGATACGATCAAGGTTATTGACGGGTACGTGGATGCCATAGTTATACGCCACCCTCGGGCGGGCTCCGCCAGGGAAGCCGCCGACATTGCCGGTCATCCCGTCATCAACGCAGGCGATGGGGCGAATGAGCACCCCACCCAGGCGCTCCTGGACCTTTACACCATACGGAAGGAGAAGGGACGCATTGCCGGAGTTAAGATAGCCCTGCTGGGAGACATCAGACATGCTCGGAGTTATCATTCCTTTATCCCTATGCTTGCGATGTTCGGGGCCGAGCTTTATTTCGTTTCGCCTAAGGAGCTTGAGCCGCCGGAAAGCCTATTGGCGGATTTGATGAAGGAGTTTAACCTCAAGGTGAAGCAGTACCGGGACATCATGGACGTGATCGGGGAAGTGGATGTGGTCCGCCTGATTCGCGTCCAGAAAGAGAGATTTGCGAGCGAGGCGGAATACAACAAAATCAGAGGCTCTTACGTGATCAACCTGGATGTGCTGAAGCACGCCAGAAGGGATATGATCATCCTTCACGGCCTCCCGAGGATCGACGAGCTGGACCGGGCCGTAGACGATACTCCACACGCGGCCTACTTCCGTCAGGCATATAACGGTGTGCCCGTCAGGATGGCCCTCCTCGCCCTGCTCCTGGGCGCGCGATAAATGACCCCGTGACGTGGTAAGTTTATTTACGCTCACGTAGAGGGGTAAAAACCGAATAAAGAGCTGAAATCACTCTTTATAGGTCATCTCATTGCCCCAATAACAAGGGGCATGGTGCGTTACCCAGCTCGGTGGGTAACCTCTATCCTGGTCAGACAAGCAACATTCTGGAACCCTTTCACCTGTTCCGGGGCAAGGGAGAGATATTCGATCTGGGCCATGAACCACCCAAACGGGAACGGTTTGCGTTTGGGGGCGAGACGGTGAACCCGCCCGGCTATCACATAACGAACAAATGCACAGCGTGTGGCGCATGCGCAGAATGCTGTCCCGTGGGTGTGATTACAGCAGGAGATCTTTACAGCATTGAGGGAAGCCTCTGTCTCGAGTGCGGGCTTTGTGCAGAAGCATGTCCGGAAGGTGCAGTCGATCCTGCCAGAGAAATGTAAGGGATTGATACCAAACCTTGACCGGTGCGTGCTCGAGCGCCTATAATGAACATTGAAGAACACCGTAACAAAGGTGCGGAGCCGAGCCGCCAATCTGAACGGGAAAGAAAGGGGATACCGTGAAAAATGTTACGAAGCTTTTGGTGTTCGTCGTTGCAATCCTCGTTGCCGTCGCGCTTGCAACTCATGCAGGCGCTTACCCGACCGTCTATCCCACGGGTACCACAATCTACAAGCCGGATCAGGCATATAACGGCTTTCTCCTGATCGCCGGTTTCGCCCCACCCGGCGGGAACAGCCCTAACCCGTATATCCGCTCCGGCGACCCGGCGCGGTTAAAACTGGGGCAGGCTCAAGATCAGTCCATGGAAGAGGCAAAGGCGCTCGAGGCGATGAACCTGAAGCAGCCGCGCCAGACAGTCCTGATCGACATGATGGGCAATATCGTGCATGCCTGGCCTTCAAGAGGTGAGTTGAAAGTCGTTCTGTTGCCCAACGGCAACCTCTTCGAGCAGTATGTAGAGTACGATTGGAACGGCAACGTCGTCAGAGAGCTGAAGCCCCCGACCAAAACGCATCATGACGGTCGTGTGCTGCCGAACGGAAACTACCTGTTGCTCTGCTACGAGGATCTTCCGAAGGAAAAGCTCAGTGGTGTCAAGGACGTCGAGGTGCCTTGGTGGGGTCTCATCAAGAGATCAGGCATCAAGCTCATCGGTGATACTATTATAGAAATGACCCCGGACCAGAAGGTTGTCTGGGAATGGAAGTCCTCAGCGGAGCTCGACATCAATAGGTTCTCCCCCGTCAACCCTGAAAACGACTGGACCCACGGCAATACAATTTCGCCCATTCCGGAGAACAGGTGGTATGACGCGGGCGACAAGCGCTTCAAGCCGGGCAACATCATTTACAACCCGCGTAACCTTGACCAGATCGTGATCATCGACAAGGAGACGAAAAAGATCGTCTGGTCCTGGGCCCACAGCATCAATGGCGGCCTGTCACACCCGCATAGCGTCGACATGATTCCCAAGGGTATGCCGGGTGAAGGCGATCTCATCCTGTTCGATAACGGTCTTTTCCCGAGGAACCGCGATCACAACGGGCAATCGATGGTCCTTGAGATCAACCCGGTCGCGAAGGAGATCGTTTGGAAATATGAGACCATGGGTTACTCCAACATGAAGTTTTTCAGCAAGACACAAGGGTTCGCCCAGAGATTGCCGAACGGCAACACCCTTATCATTGAAAGCAACACCGGCCGTGCCTTTCAGGTCAAGCCTGTCAAGGGCCACCCGGATGGCGGGGAAATCGTCTGGGAATACGTTCACAATACACAGCTTGGGTTCGATGCCCTGTATCCCTACGACTACATACCTCTGCTGAAGAGCCTGCCGCACAAGGAGATGGTGGTGACACCTCCCGACAATCTTCTCTGGAAACTGACGTCCGAGCACGGTGGCAAATGACGCGCCGGAACCGGACAGACCCAGCCCCGGCCATAAGGAGATCATTATGAGATTAGTCGTCACGACGCTTTTGGTCCTTTTGATATGCGCCCTGTTTTTGCCATGCCCTCATCAGCCCCTGGCGGCGGCAGGGCAGCTCACCGTCGTGGCCAATGAAACCACGTACAAGGAATCGGCTGACTGGGTGGATCGATTGAAAGAAAACGGTGTGGTCGTGAACCGTGCACGGGCAACGGAGGTGGCCGGATATAAGAGCGAAAAGTATGTCTTTGTGATCGGAGGGGTCAGCGAGCCGGAAGGAATCGGAGAGCTGATCAGGCAATTGCTAAAGCCTGATGACGTGAAATGGCTTGAAGAACAGGGTAACCGGAAAATGTACATAAGACCGGAGGCCTGGTCCCCCGGCCAGACCGTCTGCATTTTTGCAGGATCTGATCGGAAGGCCGCTCTATCGGCGGTCAAAGAGAATCAGAAGACCTGGTGGACCCAGGTCACCAGCTGGTTCGATCTGCAGGTTGACCCTACAGCAGTGCGTGGTTACTGATGAAATGAAGCCACAACGGGGCCGAGGCTTGTTACCTTTACGCCGATACATATGTCTGATAATCCTGGCGGTCGTGAGTTTGGCCTCTGCGGTCATTTCTCCGGCTTCCGAGCAGACGGCACTGCTCGCGTGCTCGCCCCTTCTTGCCCGACCCACGCGATTTTCCATAACGATAAATCTGGTGGCAGCTGGCGAACCGGTTGCCTGCGCAGTGCGGTACCGGCCGGTGTCTCCCGCGCAAAAAGACGACTGGAAAGAAACGGGCGAGGTGGTCATCGACCCCTTCCCAACCGCAAACCTGCGTATCGATGGCTTGCTGCCCGATACCGCCTACGAGTACCAGATAGTCGGACATTTACTGGGGCGCGAGCAGAGCAACATTCAGGCAGCAGGACAGTTCCGTACGCAGCGGCTTGCTCCGTCACGCTTTTCTTTTGCGATCTTGTCTGACTCCCACATCACCCCATACGATGCCGATCGGATGAGGATATTGCTGCGCACCAGCCAGTCCATTGCATCGCGCAAGCCTGACCTCATGCTTATGCTCGGAGACAACATACAAACCTTCGTGTCCCACGGCGGCCCCCTCGGCAAAAAATCGGAAGGGCCACAACTTTATATGCATTTGCGGCGCTCGTTGGGCGATCTCCCCTCCCAAGTCCCTGTTTTCTCGGCGATCGGCAACTGGGAGGGCGAAAATGGTTGGCATCCGGCGCAAAATCGGGAATGGGCCCGCGAGGCGCGGACCGCGTTTCTCCCCAACCCTGACGCAAAAACATATCCGGAAGGCGGTAGCATCCACGAGGATTATTACGCCTTCGCATGGGGCGACGTACTCTTTGTAGTTCTCAATCCGCTGACTTACACCGTCACGGACCATACGCTGCAGACCGGGGCTGGCCGCGCTGATGACTGGACGCTGGGCGAAGTGCAGAAGAAATGGGTGTTCGACCAGCTCTCCAAATCCAAGGCTCGATGGAAACTAATTTTTATGCATCATACGGTCAGCGGTAATGCCGGGGACGAGGTAAACTCCCGCTATGGCCGTGGAGGAGGCAGAGCGGCTCACGTGGGAGAGCAGGCATTGCTGCATAGCTGGATGCGAAAATTCGGCGTCCAGGCGCTTTTCTACGGTCACGATCACGTGTTCACGGACAACGTTGTTGACGGTATCCATTACGTCTGCGTCGGAAGCGCCGGTGCCCCATGGAAATTCGGAACTGCTGAGACAGGGTATGAAAAGTACTGGACTCCTTCCGGCTATACGTTTGTCACCGCTGGAAAAGATGACCTGACCATCACCTTTATCAGGCCGGACGACGAAGTCGGCGAAGGGGTCGCAATACACGCATTCGTCATTCAGGGTAGGCGGAGCCAGTAACAGCAATTGATCGCCACCACCTCCATTCTTGGAAGCCCTCCGTGCGGCCAGTTTTGCGCAGCAGACTTCACCCTCTGAGGCAAGCCGATAGGGACCTGCGATGCGCATTTGAGTATGCGCAGTACTTTACAGGTGTGAGTCTTTCTTTACAGCTTCGTCATGCTCCCTGGCTGGAACCATCGCCTGAGAGCATCTCAAGCTGCTGATATCATTAAATGAGTAGTTTACTGCTGCCGTGCGGCGACTGCTGGCATATTCCTTGCTCGGTAACAAGCAAAATCCGAAGGTCTTTCCTAATTCCATACAAGGAGGAAGCAATGGCTCAGAAGAGACTTGCGCCAGTTCTCGCGGTTCTTCTACTGCTCTTTTTTGCGGTGAGCATTGTCCGGGCGGAGTCGTTCATCGAGCCCACCGGCTTGCTCAGATGGGACAAGTCGAAAACATTCAACGGCTACACCCTCATCGCGCCGTCGTACACGAAAGATATCTACCTGATCGACATGGACGGCAATCTGATCCATAAGTGGGAAACCGACAACCTGAACGGCCTCTACGCAGAACTCCTGCCTAACGGTAATATCCTGCGAGGCGCAGTCGTCAATGAAAGGCAGGCCGTCTATTTCGGAGGCTCCTCAGGTTCCGTACAGGAACTGGACTGGAAAGGAAAAGTCGTCTGGGAATATAAGATGAACAGTCCGCAAGGCTTTTACCATCATGCCTTCGATCGCATGCCGAACGGGAATACGCTGCTGCTCGCTTGGGAGCAGAAGAGTTGGGAGGAGGCAGTAAGAAAAGGGCGCGACCCGAAGACGACCAAGCCGGAGGGCGTAGTGTCGCCCGCCGACCCGAAGAGGGAGCGCGTTTACGGTATCTGGCCTGACTTCGTCCGTGAGATTGACAGGAACGGGAAGACGGTATGGGAATGGCATGTCTGGGACCACATAGGGACCGGGCCTGATCAAATCAACATCAACTTTGTCCTTCCTGCCACCGTGGGTCCTCTTTACGCCGGCCCTGACTGGACCCACTTCAACACGGTGCAGTACCTCCCAAAGACCGACCAGGTGCTGGTCAACTCACGCAACTTCGGCGAGTTCTACATTATCGACAAGAAGACCGGTAAGATGCTGTATCGCTGGGGTAACCCTGCGCAACAAGGCAAGGGGCGTTTCCCGGGCGGCTACACGGACGACGGTGACCAGACGCTCTTCGGGCCGCACCATGTGCAGGTGCAGGAGAACGGGAACATCACGATATTTGATAACGGCACGTTCAGGCCCTCTGGCAACTACTCGCGTATCGTAGAGCTGGACCCGAAGACGGGCAAAATAGTCTGGCAGTTCGCCGGGAAAGGCATCCCTCGTTACGGGAACCCTTTCTACTCCGCGTTCCAATCGTGCGCCCAGAAATTACCGAACGGCAACTTCCTGGTAACGTCGACCAACTGGGGTCACTTATTCGAAGTAACGCCTGACAAAGAGATCGTCTGGGAGTATACCAGCCCGGTCAACCACAAGGGCGTAAACTGCTCGAAAGATGACTACCTTGTCACCTTCGAGGTGCACCGTGCGTACCGTTACGCGCCGGACTACGCCGGGCTCAAAGGCAAGGATCTCAGCTCCAAAGGTCCGCTGACCGCGGGCTGCCCTGACTTCCGGAAAGCCTTTGAGGAGGCAACGGCAAGGAACCCGAAGTAGGGATGTTGGAAAAGCCACCGGGGCATGCGGCTGACCGCGCCCCCTGACTTCTGCTGAAGGGAGCATGTTCTATTGCAATAGAAAAAAGAGAGTTGCCCTTGTGCAACCAGCCGCTGCTGCTTGTGAGCTTGGGCATAGTATGGTAACATCTCACAGAGGCTTGTGTGAACTGCTTTAGGCCGATAAGAACGGCCTCGATTTTTGCTCTTCTCGTCATTTTCCTTCTTCCGGTTGCAGCCTACCCGCAGCGAACACTCAGGGTAGGCGTCGACTCCTCTTTGCCCCCGTTTTCTTTCGTGGATTCTGACTCGAACTCGATTCGAGGCTTCAATATCGACCTGGCAAAACTGCTCGCTGCCAACATGGGTGCGAGGATCAGGTTTTTTCCCACCGGCAGCAGCGAGCTGGAAGAGCGCCTCTACGATGGAAAGGTGGACCTCATAGTCGGGGAAAAGATCAGCAGTGGCAGGCTGCAGTCTCTTGAACTCCCGGTCGAGGTGGAAAGAAAACTCTTTGTAAGTAACCCATGTGTCACCATCACCTGCGTGCGCGATCTTCCAGGGACCACGGTCGTTGTGGTGAGGGGAAGCAACCTTGTCACGCTGGTTCCCAGCTGGGAAAAGGTCCGGTTTATAGAGGCTGAGACTCAGGAAAGAGCCTTGCAGCTCCTCAATGCGGGAAAGGCCCAGGCTTACATTTCGCCCAATGGGCGCGGGGCAATTTACGTGATCCAGAAAAATAATCTGAGGAACATAAAAGAAGTGGGCATGCCCGTTGAGATCGTACCTCTGGCCGTTTCAGTCCGGGCAGATAACACTCAGCTGCTTACCGAACTGAGCGTTGCCTTTGGCAAGACCGTGGAAAACGGGAGTTATGATACGGTATACCGGAAATGGTTCGGGCACGAGATCCAATTCGCGGACCTGCAAAGGTATATCAAGATCGGAGCCGGTGCAGCCGGCCTTCTCGCCGCGATGCTTCTCGGCTTCATAATCTGGAACAGGACCCTCAAAAGAAAAGTCCTCAGGGTCACCCATGATCTTCAACTTTCAGAGCAAAAACATAAGGATCTGATCGAATTCTCTCCCGAGATGATACATCTTATCGCTCCTGACGGCAGAATCATGCATGCGAACAAGATCGTGCTTCAAAGGCTCGGATACTCGAGAGAAGAGATCTGCTCTATGGGCATCAGTGACCTTGTCGCGCCGGAAAGAAAACGAGAAATAGAAAACTTTATCGAGTCGGTCTTCACGACTGCGGCTGGTACACGAGAGTTCTCGCTTTGCAGCAAGGGCGGGAAAATGATCGATGTGGAGATGAGCGCCACTGTCGTCGGAGGACCCGAGACCCTGCTGGTCTGTTGCTTTTCGCGGGACATCACAGAGCGGAAGCGGTTGGAGGAAGAGCTGATTCAGTCGGAGCGCCTGGCTATCATGGGTGAGATGGCCGCAGGAATTGCTCATGAGATCAACAATCCTCTGGGGATAATTCTTGCCAACACGGAAGAGTTGCTCCAGCGGAAGTTCGAGGATGGGGATACGAAGGATAGCCTTGATGCGATCGAGCGGAATGCGTTGAGGGCAGGCAAATTTATCGATGACCTGCTGACCTTTACCCGGCCAACCACTCCCGCAAAAGTACGCATCGACTTGCTTGCATTGGTGGAAGAATCGCTGAGCCTGTGTAAGCAGCAGCTCAAACAGAAACAGATCCGGATAGAAAAGAAGTTTCCTGCAGAGCCTCTTTTTTTTGAAGGCGATGACAGCCAGATCCAGCAGGTCATGATCAACCTGATCCTGAATGCGGTGCAGGCGATCCCTGAGAAAGGAACTATAAGTATACGCGCGGGGCGAGAACGAAACAACGGCACAGAGTTGATCCACCTTGAGATCGCCGATTCCGGCATGGGCATTCCAGAGAAAGACCTGGCAAAGATATTTGATCCCTTCTACACTGCACGAAAGAACAAAGGATTCGGACTGGGCCTTTCCATTTCGAAACGTATCATCGATAAGCACAACGGGACTGTCCGCGTCGAATCGGAGGTCGGCCAGGGCACGGTGATCTTCGTCGATCTGCCTGCGTATTCTGCGACCGGTGAGCATCCCGCAGCTCGAGGGGAATCATAACGTTGTCTGAGAAAATCCTTGTAGTCGAAGACGAAGCTGAGATGAGACAGGTTCTGGCGCGGTTCCTGACGCGTCTCGGTTACGATGTGCACACCGCGGCATCCGGCGAAGAAGGATGGAAGGCTGTTGAAGAGACGGAATTCGATCTTGTTCTGTCCGACTTGGCGATGGATGATTTGAACGGCATCGGACTCCTGGAGCGTGTGCGCGCCACGGATGCGAACCTGCCCTTTATTATCCTTACAGGCGTGGGTACGATTGAAACTGCCGTCGAAGCGATCAAGCTGGGTGCCTTCCACTACATAACCAAGCCGTTTAAGCAACGGGATGTCGAGATCCTGATCCGCAGAGCCCTGGAGTTCGGTAAGCTCAACCGGAAGCTTGACACGCTGCGCCTCCATGAGGAGGACCAGGAATTCCCGAAGATGGTGGTAGGGTCGAGCAAGGCAATGCACGACCTGCTCCGAAAAGTAGAAAAGATTTCCGACTCGCAAGCATCGGTGCTGATTGAGGGAGAGAGCGGCACGGGTAAGGAACTGCTCGCCCGCATGATTCATCAGAACAGCTCTCGCCGTGACCGTCCGTTCGTGCCGATCGACTGCGGTGCCCTGACCGAAACGCTTCTGGAAAGCGAACTCTTTGGTCATGTCAAAGGTGCGTTCACCGGAGCGATACGTGCCAAGCGTGGCCTGCTGGAAGAGGCCCAGGGCGGAACAGTCTTCTTGGATGAGATCTCGAATATCAAGCTTTCGACGCAGGTGAAGCTGCTGCGTGCCATTCAGGAGCGGGAGATAAAGCCGGTCGGCGGAAATCAAACCATCCAGATCGATGTGCGTTTCATATCGGCCACAAACCGTAATCTACAGCCCGCAATCCAGGAAAAGAGTTTTCGGGATGACCTTTATTACAGACTGGCTGTGGTGCCTCTCTATCTTCCTCCACTCAGGGAGCGGCCTGAAGATATTCCCCTTCTCATAGACCACTTCCTCAACAAATTCTGCAAGGCATACAAGAAAAAGATCAGCACGATCAGGCCAAGCGTGCTGGAGGCAATGTACGGCTGGCCGTGGAAAGGTAATATAAGGGAACTGGCCAACATCCTGGAGCGGGCGGTTCTTCTTGCGGAAGATGAGACGCTCACGCTTGACTGTCTGAGCATAGAGCAGGTTCCCGCCAGGGGTGGAAGCGCTATCGCTGACAACACTGCTCTACCGTTGAAACAGGTGGTGGAGGAAGCAGAGAAGAGCGCCATCGTCAAGGCGCTGAAGGCAGCGGACAGCAACCGCACCATGGCTGCGAGGCTCCTCGGGATCAGCCGTCGCGCATTCTACGACAAGATGGCGCAGTACGGCATCGACGGCTAGGACTTCCGTTTTGCGCAGGAGCGTGCACGCCTGTGCAGTTCTTAGTCAGGCTACGAAGGGCTGGCATAAGTGCTCTGTAAGGCTTCAGCGAGGGGAGGTGATAGGCGTATCGTGAGTACAAGCCAATGATAGCTCTTTCAACTAAATGATCATTAGAGAAGGAATGTTATGCCGAAGAGAGGAGGCAATGTCATGAAGAGATTTCTGCTCGTAACTATGCTGTGTTTGATCCCAAGCATCATCTATGCGTCTCCCAGCGTCTTTCCCCATGGCGTGACTATCTATAAGCCCGATAAGTGCTGGAACGGTTATACCGTAATCGGCTTGAGCATTGTGAAAAAGCCCGGTCAGTTCCCCACCGGCTACAGCGTCCCTCTCATCGATATGAACGGCAAGGTTGTCCACGAGTGGAAAAACGTGGTCGGGTTTCCGCCAAAACTCCTTCCGGGCGGTCGTCTTCTTGGGGGGCTCATGAAGAAGGGCACGATAGGCATAGACGTAGACGTGATAGCCCAATTCGATTTCAAGGGCAATATCGAGTGGCAATGGGACAAAGCCGAAGAGATACAGGTAAAGGGCACTGATGGGAAAATAGAAAAGGTATGGTCGGCTCGACAACACCACGATATCCAGAGGCAACCCAACCCGGTCGGGTACTACGTCCCTGGGCTAGACCCGTGGGTCGATAAAGGAAAAACACTTGTCGCTGCCAAATCGATCGGGAATGACGATAACGAGCGCATGTTCGAACTGGATTGGCAGGGTAATATTATCTGGGATTTCCTGGGCAAAGACCACAAGGATGAAGTAATCAGACGCGATACGAACGCCTGGGGAGTAAACACCGCATCCTGGCTCGGTCCCAACAAGTGGTTCGATGGAGGGGACGAGCGTTTTCATCCCGACAACATCATCATGGACAATTACAGTGACACGATCTTTATCATCTCCAAAAAGACCGGCAAAATCGTGTGGCAGGTGGGCCCTGATTTTTCTAAATACCCGCAACTGGCAAAGCTCGGTGTAAACCGGACCGAGTTCCTTGGACCCTATAGCGGAGGGTACGTGGGAGGCATGACCCACCACGCCCATATGATTCCTAAGGGTCTTCCTGGTGAAGGGAATATCATCGCTTTCAAAAATGGATTGCCCTATTCGCTGATAGTGGAATTTAACCCTGTCACACTCGAAAAGGTCTGGGAGTATTCGGGTATCGAGCTGGGATACGGAGAATCCCACTCGTTGGCTCACAGTTTCTTCAGCGCCTCCGTCAGTTCAGTACAGCGACTCCCCAACGGTAACACCATGATCTGCGAGGGCGACTGGGGGAGACTCTTCGAGGTTACCAAGGACCTTGAAACTGTGTGGGAATATATCTACCCGGTCTACTATTTCAGTTTGGGAGGAGCCCTCGACAGGTACAAGCAGAAAAGGGTGAAGCTGACGAACTTAATCTACCGGGCCTATCGCTATCCGTACAGTTATGTACCTCAACTAAAAAAGCCTGTGGAGTTAGCGGTCATTCCACCGCCTTTGGATCAGTTCAAAATTCCTCCACAACAGCCTGGGAAATAAAAGGACGTGTTGAAAACCTCCGCCACGGGAAA
>Ga0209039_10001898_pt1 | contig 18610 bp, 15 predicted proteins | sample BogFormECP12_OM1_FD_188238 | JGI IMG/M metagenome (GOLD analysis project Ga0209039, IMG submission 188238) | Bog forest soil microbial communities from Calvert Island, British Columbia, Canada - ECP12_OM1 (SPAdes) (version 2) | ecosystem: Environmental > Aquatic > Freshwater > Wetlands > Bog ...
GACGCCCGGGGCAGGCCGACTCTCCGGAGGAGGCCTGAACCCTGCCGGGGGCAGAGGCCCGCTGCCCGGCGAGGGGCCAGGTGCAGGATCGGGCCCGAATGGTCTGCTGCTGGTCACCGTCCTCGCGGTCCTGCTGATCGTCCTGGGCGCAGGAGGTGCGCTGGCGATCTTGCTGGGTGCTGGAGATCGGCTGACCCTGCGCCTTCCGCCTGTCTTCCGAACCCAGCTGCCGGTCCTGCTGCTCAGCGGATGGAAGGAGATCGGTCTGCCTGCTCCGCGGTGGCTCGAGCGCTGGGCCCGCAGCGCCGCTCAGACCCCGATGGAACGTGCCTTCAGCAGGGTGTACTTGAGCCTGCGCAGTCTGGGCGGCCAGACGACTCCGGCGCAGACCGCGGCCGAGGCCGCCGCCCGGTTGACCGAGGGTTTGCCAGGCGCTGCCCAGGAGATCCGCACCTTATTGAACGAATACCAGCGTGCCCAGTACAGCGAAATCTCCGGCAATCTATGGCTCGCCCGCCGCGCCGCCGAATCCCTTCGCCGCCAGACCGTGCGTGCCGTCTTGCACCGCCGTCTGGCTCCCTTGGAAAACCTATTTAGGAAAAAACCATGACCAATACAACCCCCATTCCTTTGAACGAGCAGATCCTGGCGCTCAGCAAGACCAGCGGCCAGATCCGCGCCACGCTCCAGGGCGTAGGCGCCAGCCTGCCCCCCGCAGCTCTGCAAAGCCTCTCCAGTCTGGAAACGACACTTTTCTCCCTGAGCCGCCAGGTGACTGCCGTTGAAGAAGAGCGCAGCAAACTGCTCGCCCTGGCCGGGGTGACCCAGGCGGTCAATTCCTCCCTGGAACTGGACCAGGTGCTGCGCCTGGTGATGGACACCATCATCCAATTGACCGAGGCTGAGCGCGGCTTTCTGATGTTGCGCGACGCCGAGGGGGAGATGGTCATGCGCATCGCCCGCAACTGGGAGCAGGAATCGATCCATGCCAACGAGTTTGCCATCAGCCGCACGGTCATCTCCCGCGTGGTCTCCAGCGGCGAAGCGATCATGACCACCAATGCCCAGGAGGATCCGCGCTTCGGCGGGCAGGAATCGATCGTGGCGTACAATCTGCGTTCCATCCTGTGCGTGCCTCTCAAGGTCAAGACAGAACTGATCGGTGTCATCTATGCCGACAACCGCATCCGGGCCGGGCTCTTCACCGAGGCCGAGCGGGAACTGCTGTCGGTCTTTGCCAACCAAGCTGCCATCGCCATCGAGAACGCTCGCCTGTTCACCTCGGTCCGCCGCACGCTGGAGGAAGTCACCGCCCTCAAGAACCTGATGGACAACGTTTTTTCGTCCATCGCCAGCGGCGTGCTCACCGCGGATGTTCAGGACCAGATCACGATGTGCAACCGCGCCGCGGAATCCATCCTCGGGCAAAACCTCAACCGCCTGGTAGGACACCGCTTGGACGAGACCCTCCCTTTCATGGCGGAAAAGCTCCAGATGCATATGGCGGCTGTCCGGAAGACCAATAAACCGGTCATCGGCCTGGAAATTTCCCACACCCTGCCCGAGCGCGGTACGATCGATTGGCGACTGAACCTCTCTCCACTCAAGGATGCCAATCAGGCCACCCAGGGCGTCGCCATCGTGCTGGACGATGTGACCGAGCGTAAGCGCCTGGAAGCCCAGCGCCGCCTGCTCGAGCGCATGCTCTCCCCCGCCGTGATTGCCCAGATCGACCCGGACAGCCTGCAGATCGGCGGCAAGCGCATGGACATCACCGTGCTGTTTGCCGATATCCGCGGTTTCACCACTTTCAGCGAGAAGCGCTCACCGGAGGTGCTGGTCGGCGTGTTGAACCGCTATCTGGCAGCCGGGGCGGAGGCGGTCCTGGCCCAGGAAGGGACCGTGGACAAGTTCCTGGGCGATGCGGTCATGGCCTGGTTTAACGCCCCCCTGCCCCAATCAGACCACACCCTGCGCGCCGTGCGCGCCGCCCTGGAACTGAAAGCGGCCGTGGAAAAACTGCACGCGGAGCTGCCCGCCGAGGCCCAGCTCTCCTTCGGAATCGGCATCCACTACGGGGAAGCCGTCCTGGGCTGGATCGGGACCGAGAAGCGGCTGGAATACACCGCCATTGGTGACAGCGTCAATACCGCAAAACGCATTCAGGAAAACGCCCGGGAGAATCAGATCCTGATCAGCCGGGAGGCGTTCGAGCAGGTGCAGGGGAAGGTGCAGGCGAAACTGTATGAGCCCCTGCACGTCAAAGGCAAGGGCGAACCGCTGCAGGTCTATGAGCTGATAGGGCTGAAATAGGGTGAAAAAGAATCAAGCCGGGTAGCCGGCTGGTCAAAGCCAAGAGCTGCATCGGGCAGAGAGGTCCGGCGGGGGATCAGCCCTTGCCCTCGCGAGCATGCGGGCGATGGATCCAGCTTCTCCGGCGATCCCCGTTCGCCCGGGAACCAGGGGGTTGAAAGGGCAAACCGCGATCAGGCTGCGGTCATGAGGCTTGCTTCAGGAACATATCCCACTGCAGAATCTCATCTTCCTGGATATCCCGGATCGCGGTGGCCCCGATCACCACATCCAACAAGCGGGGGTCGATTCCGGTCCCCGGTCTCTTCATCAGCACATCCGGGGCGCGGATCCGTTCACCGGCGTGAATGGCACGAGCAGCCACCAGGCTCCGGCGGGCCTGTTTGCGCGCTTCGACCTCGCAGGGGAAAACGATCTTTTGATCACTTCCGATCAGGGAGGTCACATAGTCGCATTGGGCTCGGAATTCCCGCAGATCCGCGGGGTCCATGGCATGGTAATGGTCATTTCCGGGCTTCGTTTTATCCAGGGTGAAGTGCTTCTCCAGGATCCTGGCTCCGAGCAGCCATGCCGTCGTCAGCGCCGCGCATCCATGCGCGGGCGGCACATGATCGCTGTAGCCGATGATCAGGTCCGGGAAAGCTGCCTGCAAATGGCCGATGACCCCCAGGTTGGCATCGCCAGGATGGGTGGGGTAGCTGAGCACGCAGTGCAGCAACGCGATCTGCCCTGCGCCTTCCGATTTCAGGAGGCTGACCGCCTCATCCACCTCGCCGAGCGTCGAAGCCCCGACGGAAAGGATGATCGGTTTCCCTTTTCGGGCCAGGTGGCGCAAAAGGATGTGGTTGGTCAGGTCAGCCGAGGCGACCTTGATGACGGGCATCAGCGGCGCGAGGGCATCCGCAAATCTCAAATCGAACGGGGTGGTTATAAAATGGACCCCACAGCGGCGGGCGTGCTCTGCGAGGATTTCATACTCCGCGACATCGAAATGATCATATTTCTTAAACAATTCATACTGGCTCCTGGTCGCCTCTTTCGTCGTATCCCAGTAGGATGGGCTGAAACGAGAGGCAAGAGATTCGGCCTTATAGCTCTGGAATTTGACGGCGTCGACCCCCCCGGCAGCAGCCTCCTCGACCATGCGCTTGGCGATGCTCATGTCATTCTCGTAATTGACACCCAGCTCCGCGATGAGAAACGGCTTGTCGGCCGGCAATGTGATCGTGCCGAATTGGATCGCCTCACGCCTCATCATGGCTTCCTCTTTCTTCGCACCGGCACGGCTGGGGGCGCACTTACGGCCTGCAGCTTCTTGCGGTACTCGTTCACTGCGGCGGCATCATTGGTCATATTCCCGTCGTGTTTGGTATACCGATACAGGGGAAGATGGACGTAGCCGATCGTGAAGCGCTCCTCATAGCGGCGGCGCAATTCTTCATCCTCGCAAATGCGCATCCGCTCGTCATACAGGCCGATCTCGATGAGGTTTTCCTTCCGAAACATGATGCCGCAGGCAATGGGGTCTTTCCGGGCGTCATGGCGCTGGATATGGGCTTCGGTCGTATCCACCTCGAAATAATCACAGGCGACTGCTCCCCAATCGGGATTCATGGCCAGGTGAAGATATTCGACATGCAGCAGTTCATCATCAATATAGTCGTCCGAATCCAGATGGACGACAAATCGGCCGCGCGCTTTTCGAATGCCCATGTTTCTCGCCGCAGGCAGCCCGCGGTTTCTTCGAAAGAAAATCGGGATCACATCGTCACCGTAATCCCGGATGATCCTGGGGGAGTTGTCGGTGGAGCCATCGTCGACGACGATGATCTCATAATCCTGGCGCGGGAAGCGTTGAGAAACGGCACTCCGGATCGCCCGGCTGATGAAGCGCTCCCGGTTATAGCACGTGATGACCACACTGACGTACAGCATGCGCATCTCCTCCTGGTTTCACCAGGCCGTCCAGCCACCCTCGACCAATAAATTGCTGCCGGTGACATAGCTCGAGGCGTCGGAGGCGAGGAACAACGCCGCGCCTACGACTTCATCCACCGTCATCAGGCGTCCCATGGGGGACATCCTGCTGAACCGTTCTACGAATGCGGGTTCATGGTTGTTCCAGACGCCATGCGGGGTGAGGCAGTTGACCCTCACCCCTCGCTTGGCCCAGTAGGTTCCCAGGTATTTGGTCAGCATGATGACCCCTCCCTTGCTGGCCGAGTAAGCTACCGGGTTTCCCAAGCTGTTGTCCTCATAAAGGGCCGGATTCGACGATACCACGCCATACGTGGAGGCAAAGTTGATGATCGATCCCTTCCCCTGCTCAAGCATGGTCTTCCCAAAATCCCTGCAGGTCAGGAAGGACCCTTTCAGATTCGCACCCAGAACGGCATCCCAGAGTTCCTCGGGGAAGTCCTCGGGACGAGCGGTGAGAAAGCCCTTCGGCTTGTACTGGTGGGCGTTCATGAGCACGTCCACACGCCCGCCCACCTCCAGAGCACGTTGTTTTAATAAGGCTACCTCTTCGGATCTGGACACGTCGCAGGCGACTCCATAGGCCCGCGACCTGTCTTTTCCCGACAAGGATTTTGCAAGCCCGGCGGGGTCCGCCGTTTCCAGATCCGCCAGCACCATGACCGCCCCGCGGGAGGCGAACTCTGCAGCGATTTTTCTCCCGATCAATCCTGCCGCCCCGGTGAGAACCACGACGCGCCCGGAGATGTCAAACAAAGCATCCATTAGATCGTCTCCAAAACTTTTTCTGCAACGAGCAGAGTCTGCCGTGCTTCGGCCATGGTCGCCAGTTCCGGCGGATGTCCGTCGAGCGCCCGCAGGAACGCGGCGGCCTGATCACGGTAGGTCTCATCGAGTTGAAATCCATCGTGGACCCGGTATTCCGTGATCGCACCGGTGGCTGGATGGACGGTCCAACTCCCTGACAGGAGATCGACCGAAACGGTGCCGCGTTCGAACTCCAACTCGAGGCCCCGGCTGGCAGGCTTCTGGACAAGGCTCAAGGTGATCGCCGAGACCGCTCCGCTCGTGTGGCGGAGGAGCAGGGCGGCCAATTCATCGACATCCGTCCCGAGCGGGTGGAGCGGGGAAGCGATGCCCACGGCCTGATCGACGGGCCCCAGAATCCACAAGGCATAATCCAATTCATGGGAACTCGTGCGCGTCACGCCGCCGCCGAGATCCCTTCTGGCAGCATAGGAGGTCCGATAATCCTCCCAGGGGTGCCAGTCCGGAAGAAATGTCCCGAAGTGGATGCGGGCCAGGAGCGGCTTTCCCAGCCTTTCGCCGGATCGGACGAGCTGGCGGACAGCCTGCAATGCGGGATGGAAGCGGAGATTGTAGGCGACAAAGACATGCAGGTTTCTTGCCCCGGCCTCCTCTTCCAGCCCCTCCAATCCAGCGGTGGTGTGGGAGATCGGCTTTTCCACCAGAACATGCGCCCCCGCCCTTACCGCGGCGAGGGCCGTTTCGAGGTGCAGGGAGGTCGGGTTCGCAACCACGACCATTTGCGGGTGCTCGGCGAGCGCCTCGCTCAGGGAACTGAAAACCCGGTCGGGAACCGGTTGTCCATCATCGGGGAGCTTCGCCATGCCGGTCCGGAACGCATCGATTCGCTCTACTCCCAGCGCCCGGAAGTGCCGGAGATGCCTCCTGCCGATCGACCCGAGGCCGCATATTAAAATGTGGCGAGGCATGGTGTACGATCCTGCAAAAATGGCTCGCCAGGTTCGCTTCCCACATGGGCAGGTGCGAGCATCGATCCATCCTTGGTCTCCACGCTCCCTCCGGTCGAGGCGCGCCCATCGAAAAAGAGACAGATCCGCATCTCGGGACGAGAGTATAACATAATATATTTCATGAGGATTCCGTGCCACAAGACATTGAATAAAATCCTGTTCTGGGCTTGCTCCCCGCCTCACCTTCCGGAAAAGTCGGCTGCGGAGAGGGAAAGACCTGCGGACGAACACCCCTTCAGCACTGAAACTTTAATCCCACAGCCTGCTCACCAGAGCCACGACCTGCTCCAGCCCCTTTTCCAGCGGTTGGATGTTGATATATTCGTGGAGGGTGTGCGCCCCTGCCCCGGTGGTCAGGCCGACCGTCAAGGCCGGGAGGCCGCGGCTCAAGGGCAGGTTGGCATCCGTTGAGCCGATACTGAGCTGCGGTTCCTGTCCCACTCCGATCAGGCAGTCCTGTGCCAGCCTCACCAGCGGGTGATCCGCGGGGATCGCCCCCGCCGGCCGCTCGCCGATCACCTCGGCGTCCAGGTCCACCCCCTCCCGGACCGCCTCATGGCTGACCTGTTCCACCAAACGGGAGACATGCTCGAGCGTCTCCTGTTCTTCAGAACGCAGGTCGAGCTCCAGGCTGGCCCCGGCCGCGATCGTGTTGACCGATGTGCCTCCGGAGATCGTCCCCACGTTCAGGGTCGTGCGGGGTTCGGCCGGCACCTTCAAAGCGGTGATCCGGGTCGCTAGGGCGGCCAGCTCATGCACTGCCGAGGGCTGGCCATAGTCGATCCAGGAATGGCCGCCGGGAGTCCGAACCGTAATCCGGTAACGGCGCACCGCCAGGGCGCGGTGATAAATCTGACCCAGCGCCATTCCTTCCAGGACGAGGTAGAGCAAGGGTGCATCCCCAAAGCGTTCCACCACGGCCTTCATCCCCCGTAAATTTCCCAATCCCTCCTCACCTACATTGGCGGCCAGCCAAACATCCCCCGGCAGTTGGATGCCGCGCTCGCCCAGCGCCCAGACCAGACCGGACAGCCCGGCGACGCCCAGGGAGTTGTCGCCGATGCCCGGCCCATAAACACGCTCGGCGTCGCGCTGTACGCTCAAATCGGTGCCGGAGGGGAAGACGGTATCCAGGTGGGCGGAGACGACCAGCGGTCGACCTCTCCCGGCGCCTGGCAACCGGGCGAAAACATTCCCGACCGGATCCAGTTCGACATCCTGCAGGCCCTCCGCAAGGAACCGGCTGAGGACCAGACCGGCCCGCCGCCCCTCCAAGAGGGTCGGGGAAGGGATCTGCTGGACAGCCACCGCCAGGTCAAGGAGCCGCTCAATCAGGGTCATAGCTCACGGACAATCCCGGCCAACGATTCCACCCGGGCCTGGGCGAGGCCCGGCAAACCTTCCAGGGCATGAAAGGCTCCGTTCCCCTCCACGGTCAGTGAAGCGGAGACGTTGCCTAGTAAAACAGCACGGAGAGGATCATAACTTTGATGGTAACCAGCCAGAAACCCCCCGCTGAAAGAATCGCCTGCCCCGACCAGGTCAACCAGTCTGGCCGGGTAGGCCGGAATCTCCCAGCGCTTTCCGGCGCGATCCATCAGCAGCTGACCGTGTCCGCCGCGCTTCACAACCACAAACTCGCAGCCCCAGGATGCAACCTCCTCGGCCATCTGCCACAGGTCGTCGGTCCGGCCCCAGAAGAGGGAACGCAATTCCTCCTCCGCAGGCAGGAAAGCGGTCACGCCCTGCAGGAGGGTGCGCACATCCTCTGCGGCAGAAGGCATCATATAGGCGGCCGCAGGGTCCAAGGTCAGGCAGGTGACGGACGCCTGCCTGAAGAACGACAGCAGGCGGCTGTGGGTCAGATAGTCCATCGGACAAAGGTGGATGGAACGCGCATGGAGATAATCTGCAGGAATGTCGGCCGGCCGCGGGGAAGTCGCAGCCGTGGACCTGCGGTCATCGATCGCTTCGGGGGCGGGTTGATATCCGAGCAGGGCTTTTGGAAAGGTCAGGCCCAAGCGGGCGAAATGGGCGACCGGGTTCGTCTGCTGGACCGTCTGGAGGTCGAGCGAGACCTGGAAGAAACGCAAGTCGAGCGGTTCGCTCAAAATGCGGATCCCGCGCGTGTCCCAGCCGCGTTTTTCAAAACCTTGCAGCCACTCGCGAGGGTAGTCCTCACCGGCGCGCCCCAACAAGCCAAGGGCGTCATCCCAGACCGACAGGCCCGCTGCTGTGTACAGCAGGCTGCCTCCCGGCACATCCAGTAAGGGCCGCCCAACCGAAGGCAACAGGTAATCGCGGCGCAAACGACCGGCAATGACGTACGTAGGCTCCATGACCGATGTTTAAGAGACCAAAGACCGGCCGGTCCCGTCGACCTGGCCCAGGTCCATTGGCAGAATAAATGTGAAATTGCTGCCCTTGTTCTCCACGCTTTCCGCCCAGATCCTGCCCCCATGCAATTCGATCATCACTTTGGCCACCGAAAGGCCCAGGCCCATCCCTCCATGTTTGCGCGTCAGGTGAGATTCGACCTGATAGAACCGTTCAAAGACGTGCGGCAGATCCCGGGCCGGGATGCCGATCCCATCGTCGCTCACGGAGACCCTGACATATCCAGGGATCTGCTCGGCAGTGATGAAGATATTGCCGCCCGAATCGGTAAAGGTAATTGCATTTTTAACCAGGTTGCTGAGGGCGATGGAAATCTTGGAGGCATCGCCTTCCAGCATCAGATCGTCCTTTCCGATCTCGGCCCGCAAGGTGATGTGTTTGTCGCTGGCCTCCCGATGAAAGGAATCCATCACCTCTTCGACCACGCGCCGGATCGAAACGGAGCGGCTGCGCAGGCTGGCCACGCCGCGTTGGACATTATCCATATTGGCGATGCTGTCGATGATCTCTTTCAAGCGCATGGCGTTGCGCACAATAATGTCCAGTTGCGGATGGTATTCGGTCGGAACGACCTCACGCAGGTAGGTGGCGTGTCCCAGGACCAGGCCGAGCGGAGTGCGCAGCTCATGGGAAGCAATGGCGATGAAATCGCTCTTCATGCGATCCAGCTGGGTCATCTCGTCCAGCGCCTTTTGTACCTTGCCCATCAAGCGTGTATTCTGGATCGCCGTCGCCGCCAGGGAGGCCAGAGTCTCTAGAATTGTTAGGTCCTCTTCGGTATAATGGGCATCGTCTGTCTTGTTGACCGCCTCGATCACGCCCAGCATTTCACCGCGGTAACTGATGGGCACCGCCAGGATCGAACGGGTTTTAAATTCTGCTGCCTGATCCACTCCTGGATAATGGCGCGCATCTGAGGTCACGTCCGGCACCGCGGCAGGTTGGGCGTTCTGAACTACCCAGCCGGCAATACTTCCGTTCACAGGAACCTTAACCGCCTTTAAAGCATCCCGATGGAACCAGGGTAGCGCCAGGAAACGCAACTGTTTTCCCCCTTCTTCCAATTCAAGAATGGAAGCCAGCTCGCAGCCGGTTAACTCGCTGGCCGTGGAAAGCAACGAGTGCAGAAAGGGTTCCAACTCCAGAGACGCGCTCAGGGTCTGGCTGATCTCAAGCAATCGTTCTAGATGTTGGATGCGCTCATACGTTGCCATGTCTGCCCTTGATGATTATACTGCGTGTTATATTAATCTTCATCCGCTTCCCCCAAGCCGCCCATCGGGGCGCGCCCCTTGGAGAAAGCGGATGCCGGTCTCATCAGCCGGCAGACCGCGGCACGGGTTCTCTTGCATTGGAGCATTAGTTCATGGCTTTCGGCCGGATTCTCACGCGTAAACGCCTGGCAGGATTGGCGAGCTTTTTAGGCTGGTCACTGATCTTTGGGGTGATCTATGCCCAATCCCCGCTTTACACGAGCAACCAGAATGTCTACTTTCTGCATGGGCTCGCCAGGGCCGGCTACGGGTACCTGAATCGCGACTGGACGGCCAACACCCTCGAAGCGATGCCGGTCTTTAGCTGGCTCGTCTCCCTGACCTATCTCGTCTTCCATAATGGCATACCGTACTATGTCTATTATGCCCTGCTGATGGGGATCTACTTGGCCAGCATGTACGGCATCATGGATTTGCTCTTCGACCTGCGCCGGTCGACCGGCCGGACGATGGCCTTCCTGGCCCTCTTCCTGGCCGCCCATTCCGCTGCCCTGCGTTATCTTCTGTCACGGCTGGTGGATGTTGATTCGACCTTCCTCCTGGAGGGCGGCGTGGCAGGCCAGCGTCTCCTGGGGCAGGTCTTCCAACCCAGCGTGTTCGGCGTATTCCTGGTGCTGTCGGTTTATTGGTTCCTGCGCAAACGGCCCTTCCTGTCCCTGGTGCCGATCGCGGTGGCCATCTACTTCCACCCGGTCTATCTCCTCAGCGGCGCATTGCTCACGATCGCCTACATGTGGGTCCTCTATCGGGAAGGCCGAAGCTTCAAACGGCCCCTGCAGCTGGGGGTGACCGCCCTCCTCTCCGTAGCGCCTGCCCTGGCGTACACGATCTACATCAACTGGGATCCCTCCGCCCAGATCGCACAGAAGGCGCTGGATATTCTGGTGAACTTCCGTAATCCCTACCATGCGCTCATCACGTCATGGTTGAATTGGACGGTCCTGGTCCAGGCGCTAGTCCTGCTGGCCGGATTGTTCATCGCCCGGAAAACGCACCTGTTCCCCATCCTGGCCATCGTGACCCTGGGCATGCTCATCCTGACCGTCATCCAGGCTGCCACGAACAGCGAATGGCTGGCGTTGATCTTCCCCTGGCGGGTCTCCATCCTGCTGGTGCCATTCGGGACGACTCTGGTGATCGCCTTTGCCGTCTCCAAAATCATGGACGCGCTGGAAAAACCGGGTAAGGCCGATCGCGGGATGAGCATGGCCTGCCTACTGCTCATCATCGTGTTAATGGCTGTCGGAGCGATCCGCTTTCAGATCGAGAGCAATCGTCAGATGGCGGACCCGTCCCTCCCGATGATGGCCTATGTAGCCGCCCATAAATCCCCCGGGGATGTCTACATGGTCCCGGCCAAAATGATCGACTTCCGCCTGGTGACAGGGGCTCCGATTTATGTCGATTTCAACACCACCCCGGACCGCGACCGGGATGTGCTGGAATGGTACCGCAGGCTCCAACTGGTCTACCATTTCTACCTCGGTGGCGGCTACCACCAGTGTCTATTCCTCCAGCAATTGGCCGCCAACGAAGGCATCACCCACGCCGTGGTGCAAACCAACGATCCCACCACCATCTGCCACAACATGCCGACGGTCTATCAGGATCCCTCCTACACCGTCTATTTACTCCGCCCGGCCGGTCCATAAACTTTGAAGACAAGATTCCTCCTTGGCCTGCTGGTTCTGACCCTCCTCCTGCTGAACGCCTGCGCCGGAGCGCCTGCGACCGCGCCGACACCCTCCTTGACCGCCACGGCGGCTGGCACGCCCACTCAAACCCCGACGCCCAGCCAGATCCCCTCTGCGACCGCCGTACGAACCCCTCCGGCCCTCCCCGCCGTATTCCAGACCAAGCTTCTGAATCCGCTCGATCCGCCCCATCCTTACATACAGGAAACCTGCCAATACCTGCAGCAGAAATGGGCCTCGAACAACAGCGCGCCTGGGACGGTGGTCATGGTGATCATGTTCCACTCGATCACGGAGGGCGGGGTCACAAGTCCAAATCAGACTTCCGCCACCGATTTTCACGCCCTGATGCAGGCCCTGGTCAACAATGGCTTCCAGGCCATCACCATCCCTCAGCTGACCAATTTCCTGGAACAGAATGCCAAGATCCCGCCGCGCTCGGTTCTGCTGGTTGCAGACGACCGACACGGCGAGCAGTATTTTCGCCAGTACTTTCAACCCTTCTGGAATACCTACAAATGGACGGTGGTGAACGCCTGGATCAGCAAGGATGATTGGAACGGCCAGCAGGTCCTACCCGGGAATATCGTGCTCGAAAAAGAAGGCTGGGTGGATCATCAGGCCCATGGCGTCATCCATAATATCCCGATGGACATCTATGCCAGCGATGCTTTTATCACGAGCGAGCTGCAGGGCTCGATCGACGCGATCCAGAAGAACTTCGGCAAGACCCCGACCGCCATCATCTGGCCGGGCGGCTATTTCAGCCTGCGGTCCGTCCAAATCGCCCGCCAGCTGGGATACCGCCTGGGATTCACCGCGACCCCGCGCGGTCCGCTGATGTTCAACTGGGTTCCGCTGACGGATGTCAAGGATCCGAAGCGCCCCTCCTGGTCACCCCCGGGTTCAATCCCGGAGGGGGCGGTCAAGGATCCCCTGATGGTGCTGCCGCGCTACTGGGATACCGATGCGATCCGCCATCTGAGCGCGGTCATGCAGATCGGCCAGGATGCCGCCGCTTACGCCCAGGCCAACAAAGCCACGGAGCTGGAATATTACGACATCCTTTGTGCGCCCACCGATGGGAAGATCCCCTGATCCGCGCTCGCCGGTGGCCTCTGGAGGGGCCGCCTTCACCGGCCGTGTCCTACTTTCTCATGACCCTCCAGGCATAGATCCCGAGACCGACCCCTCCCAATAAGAAGACCGCACCGAGAATGCCGAGCAGTGGGGAATGGGCCGAGCCCTGGCTTGGACCGCTGGGACTGGTCCTGGCCTGAGCGCCAAAATTCACATCATAGATACCGCCTGCCTTGACCGAGTCCAGGGTATAGGTCAAGGTGGTGGTGGCGTTATAACCATCCGGCACGGCAGCGCTCACGGTATAACGTCCCTCGGGAACCCCGTTAAAACAGACGCCCGGATAGGCATTCGGGTCGGACTGGATGACCGTCGTCTGCGTTTGCGAAAAGGTCCCCGTCAGGCTGGTCAGGCTGACCGCGCCCCCCGCAATCGCCGGCTCATTCGCCTGGCGGACGCCATCCCCGTTGATATCCTTGTAGAGCAGGACACAGACCTCCGCCGTGCCACCGATGCTCGGGGTGGCGGTCGGCGCGACTGGAGTCGGCGTGGGCGTAGGCCCGGGAGTCGGCGAGGCAGCCGATGGACCGCCCACGCCGATCATGATGGCCGTTCCCGCCTGGAGGGTGCAGTTCACATCAAGGTGGTTGGTCGTGCGAATGTAGTCAACCGAAACGCCAAACATCAGGGAGATCTGGAGGCAGGTCTCGCCCGGTTTCACGACATAGAGGATGCGCCCGTCCGGCCCGGGTGTCGGCGAGGTAAATTGCTGCACCTGGGAGGCAGGAGCAGCCTGCACTATGGCCGTGATCCACACCGGCAGGACAAGCAGAAGGAGAATTCCCGTCAAACGGAGCAGTCGAATTTTCATCAAAAATACCCGCAGAGGATTATATCATTTCTAGGAATATGCCTCCTGATCTTTGGGAGTAGCATCCGGAACGGCGTCTTGATATAATGCTTCCGTAGGCTTTCAGGAGAAAAACATGCCTCTGCAAATCGTCATCGGTGCTCAATGGGGGGATGAAGGCAAAGGCCGCATCGTGGACTGGTTCGCCGCCCAAGCCGATATCACCGCCCGGTTCAACGGAGGGGATAACGCCGGCCATACGGTCACCGTCAGCGATCGGGTTTTCAAACTGCATCTGGTTCCCTCCGGCATTCTCCACACCGGAAGTGTGGCTGTGCTGGGCAGCGGCATGGTGATCAATCCGCAGCGCCTCCTGGACGAGATCGAGATGCTGCGTCAGGCGGGCATTGCCATCACACCCGAACGCCTGCGCATCTCCTATGCAGCTCACCTCATCACCCCTGCCCACCTGGCGCTCGACCAGGCGCTCGAGGCGGGGCGCGCCGGAGACTCGCTCGGAACGACAGGGCGCGGCATCGGCCCGGCGTACACCGACAAGGCCGCCCGCCAGGGACTGCGCATGGGCGACCTGCTCTCCCCGGATTTCCCGGAACGCCTGGCCGGCACCCTGGAAGTTGCCAACCGGACCCTCAAACTCTGGGGAGCTCCCGTCCTCGATCCGGCGATCGTCTGCGCCGCCTATTGTGCCTATGCCGAACAGCTTAAGGAATACATTGCCGATGCCTCTGCGGAGCTCGAACAGGCCCTGAAGACGGGCAAGACGGTCCTGGCGGAAGGAGCTCAAGGGACCCTGCTGGATATTGACCAGGGCACATACCCGTTCGTGACCTCCTCCGCCTGTGTCGCACCCGCCGCGCTGACCGGTTTGGGGTTAGGGCTGAGCGCGGCGCAAGGCGCCCGCGTCACCGGGGTCGTCAAAGCCTTCCAAACCCGGGTTGGATCCGGTCCATTTCCTACCGAAGTTTCGGGGAAATTCGCTGACCGCTTGCGCGGCAGCGGGGAGAACCCTTGGGACGAATACGGCACGACGACGGGACGTCCACGCCGCGTGGGCTGGCTGGACGGCGTGCTGTTGCGCTACGCCGTGCGGGTGAATGGCCTGACCGAGCTGGCGATCACCAAACTGGATGTCCTGACCGGATTGAAAACCATCCGGGTGTGCACTTCCTACCGGGCCGGGAACCAGCCGCTCGTTGAGCTGCCCTTCGGCCCGGCTTATTTGAGCCAGGTTGAGCCGGTCTATGAAGACTTTCCCGGATGGCAGGCCGATGTTTCGAAAGCGCGCCGGTGGAAGCAACTGCCCTCCACGGCAAAGGACTACCTCGAATGCCTACGATCCCTGGCAGGCCTCCCCATTCACCTGGTTTCAGTCGGGCCAGAAAGAGAACAGCTCATCCAACTTTAGATCGGGGGAAGATCCGTTCACCCTCCGTCAGTGGAGCGAACATCCCATCCCCTGCTACCATGGAGGCTATATGCGTAAAAAAGCAACTCTCATCACCGGTGTGGTCGGCGAAGTCGGACAGGCCCTGGTCAAGAACCTGGCTGAACTGGGAGGCCCGGTCATCCTGACCATTGACATCCGCCCGGCCCCCGAAGAGATCAGCCAGCGGGCCATCCACTTTCAAGGGGACGTCCTGGACAAATCCCTGCTCAATCGGCTGGTCAGCCAGTATGAAATCACGACCATTTATCACCTGGCCGCCCTGCTCTCCACCCGGGCCGAGTTCACCCCGGTGGAAGCTCACCAAGTCAACGTGGAGGGCACCCTGGGGCTTCTCCAGTTGGCCGCCGAGCAATCCGAGTGGCGGGATGAGCCGGTCCAGTTCATCTTCCCTTCTTCCATCGCGGCCTATGGAATGCCGGACCTGAAAACGAAGGCCGAATATGCGCGCGTGCGCGAGTGGGAATGGAATTACCCGATCACCATGTATGGTTGCAACAAGCTTTACTGCGAAATGCTGGGCACCTATTTTTCCCGCTACTACCGCCAGCTGGGTGCCGAACAACCGGTGATGGTGGATTTCCGCTGCGTACGCTTCCCGGGCTTGATCTCGGCCTTCACCGTCCCATCCGGAGGCACCAGCGACTATGGACCGGAAATGCTGCATGCCGCGGCCAAGGGTGAAGCCTATGCTTGTTTTGTGCGGGATGATGCAGTGATCCCCTTCATGGTGATGCCGGATGCCATTACCGCTTTATTGAAGCTCGCCCAAGCCCCCCGGGAGGGACTGAAACGCTGCATCTATAACGTGACGAGCTTCAACCTGACCGCCGCCCAGTTCCGCCAGGAGGTGATCGAAGCCTTCCCGAAGGCTCAAATCAGCTTCCAGCCCGATGTGAAACGCCAGCACATCGTGGACTCCTGGCCCGCTGATTTGAATGATGACGACGCCCGGCGCGATTGGGGCTGGAAGCCGGAGTACGATGTCCAGCGCTCCTTCCGGGAATATCTGATCCCGAACATCCTGAAACGGTACCAAAGCTAAGCCAGAGGCCATGTCCAGAGCCAGTTGGCTGATCCTCATCAGCAGCGTCATGCTGGGGATGACCTCTTGCAGTGGATTAGGTCCGCTCCCCACCGCGACTCCGACCCTCCCATGGTTGCCCTCCCCGACCGAAACCGCGACCATCGTCTGGTTCCCGCCGACCAACACGCCGACGGCCTTTCCGACGGGCACCTCGGGACCGACCGAGGCGCCGCTGGCGGGGATCAGCAGCCTGATCTTCACCGATCCTTTCGACCAGCCGGAACTGTGGAACATGGCCTCGACCAGTTCAGCCAGGGCGGCAGTGGAACTGAACCGGCTGGTCCTGTCCCTCAGCGGGCCGGGGCCGACGCAGATCCTCAGCCTGCGTTCTGAACCCGTGCTAGGGGACTTCTACGCCGAAGCTACGGCTTCTCTGCAGTTATGCCTCGGCGCCGACCGCTACGGTTTTCTCTTCCGGGCGTCCCCGGGCGGAAATTATTACCGGCTGGCGCTCAACTGCAACGGTCAGATGCGCCTGGAACGAGTGCGTTCCGAGCAGCCGGAACCTCTGCAGGACTGGATCTCCAGCGGCGATATTCCCACCGGCGCACCGGCCGAAGTTAAATTAGGCATCTGGGCTGTGGGAAGCCTCCTGCGTTTCTTCCTGAATGACCGCTTCCAGTTTTCGGTGCGCGACCCTGTCCTGTCCTCCGGCACCCTGGGATTCTTCGTTTACGCAAACGGGAGCACTCCGGTCGTGGTTGACTTCTCGGCCCTCTCCGTTTATTCGGTCTCCGCGGTGTCCCTCACCCAAACAGCCGTCCCCCAGGAGACTCCCTCCCCATGACCAATAAACTCAACGACCTGGACTCCAAGACCTGGTTGAAATTCCAGAAATCCTGGTTCATCCACAACCCGCCGCCGCGCCAGAAAGGCGTGCTCAGGCATCCGGCCAAGTTCCCGGAAACGATGGCCCAGGAGTTCATCGAATTCTTTACGAAACGCGGGCAAGTCGTACTCGACCCCATGGCCGGCACCGGCTCGACGCTGGTGGCCTCCTTGCGGGCCGGGCGGAATTCCTTCGGCATCGAACTGAACCCAAAATACGCCGATCTTGCGCGCCAAGTAATCGAAGAAGAGCGCCAATTGTTGGGGGAGAAAGCTGAGAATCTGAAGGCCGAAGTCTTTACTGGGGATGCTGCTCAAATTGCTGATTCTGTAATCAGGCACCCTATTCCCCCAACCGACTATATGCTCACCTGTTACGACAGTCAAACCGAAATTCTGACCGAAGAGGGCTGGATAGCATTCCCCAAATTACAAGAGGGTATAAAAGTCGCGACTCTTGAAGAGGGAAGACTATTGAGATACTGCAAGCCGCAAGATATTATTCGTTCGTCTTATAAAGGTCCGATGTATCATATAAAAACGAGAACGATCGATCTGTTAGTTACACCTAATCATAATATGTATGTGCGAAAAAGGCGCTCAAAATCGGGCTTTCAACTAACTCCTGCCCACCAAGTTGTTGGAAAGGAAATGGAGTACAAGGTCAATGCCGAGTGGGAAGGACAGGAACGTAAAACTTTCTGCATCCCAGGTGTCTCGGTGTCATGGCGAGACCGGAATCGAATAAAGGAATATCCAGACCGAGATGTCCCAATGGATGCTTGGTTAGAATTCCTTGGTTACTGGCTAACAGAGGGGAGCAACAATCCGCATAGGTATAGGGTTGATTTAACCAGCGCTGATCCAAAATTAGTCGAGCGATTTATTTCGGTAATTAAAGCAGTCGGGGAGAGCCCAAATACTTACAAAAACGAACAGGTATATCATGTTAAATTTAATAGCCCTACAATCGCCACCTGGCTAGCATTGCTTGGACACGCTGATCAAAAGTATATTCCTCGTGAATTGTTGCACTTAAATAAAAGGCAATTGCAGATCCTTTTCGACGCCATGATGGCAGGTGATGGTGACAAGGTGGAAGGAAGACGTTTTTGGACATCCTCCCCACGTTTGAAAGATGACTTTCAAGAATTGCTTTTAAAAATTGGCTGTGCTGGAATTTGTAAGGCCAGAGATAGACGAGGACAACAACACATCGGTCCGCAAGGCAAACCTATCCGCACTAACTTTTTGTCTTGGTGTATCGGAATTTGGAAAGAGAGACTCACACCCAGAGTTTCCCCAAGTTATAGTTCTAAAACAAATCCCCATACTCGCGTCATCGAAGAAATGATTGAACATAAGGGAATGGTTTATTGCGTTCGAGTTCCGACCGGAGTTATTTATGTGCGTCGGAACGGCAAAGGGGTCTGGTGTGGGAATTCACCACCGTATTGGGACATGTTACATGCCAAAGGAGCTGCCACTCAAAAGAAGCGCCGTGCTACGGCTGAACTGGACGTCTTCTACTCTGATGACCCGAGTGATCTCGGCAACATCCACGACTACGAAGAGTTCCTGCAGAGGCTGGTGGCGATCTACGCCGGGCTGAAGCCTCTGCTCGCCGACAAAGCCTATCTCACCGTCATTGTCAAGAACATCAAGAAGGGCGGCAAGCTCTACCCGCTGGCCTGGGACCTCGGCCGCGAGCTCGGCAGGGTGTATACGCTCAAGGATGAGCGCCTGTGGCTGCAGGACAACCAGCGCCTCGCCCCTTATGGACTGGGCAGCGCCTGGGTGAGCAACACCTTCCACCATTACTGTCTGCAATTCAGAAATGAATGAACCTGGTGGATTTAGGAAATAA
>Ga0209039_10001899_pt1 | contig 18609 bp, 11 predicted proteins | sample BogFormECP12_OM1_FD_188238 | JGI IMG/M metagenome (GOLD analysis project Ga0209039, IMG submission 188238) | Bog forest soil microbial communities from Calvert Island, British Columbia, Canada - ECP12_OM1 (SPAdes) (version 2) | ecosystem: Environmental > Aquatic > Freshwater > Wetlands > Bog ...
ATCGCGGTCCCTTCCTTGACCTCACCGACCACGCCATCCACCACCACCCGCCCGCATCCCCGGATGATGTAGACCACTTCTTCCCCGTTGGGGTGGGAATGCGCCGGCTTGACCGTCTGTCCGGGTGCGATCCGAACCATGCAAACCGAGAGATGCTGGGCATTCAGCAATTCGCGATTCACAAGCCAGCGCAGGTGGCGGCCGGGCAAATTGAGTTCCTCAACGTCGTTTTCGTGGACCAGTGGTACGCTCATAGCGCCTGCATCCTTTCTGCGATGGTTTCCGCCAGGTTCGCCGGCGTCAGATGGAAGGCTGCCAGCAACTCCTCGTATGTGCCGGAATGGATAAAGCGAGGCTTGCCGTCCGCGCCCAAAGTGTTCACGCAGACGACTTTTCTCAGGTCGCCCCACGGAGTTCCCTTGTTTCGGCCCATGACCTTCAGAAAGTTCTGCCAGATGTAGCCGTTGTTCTGCTCGGCAAAACAGATGACCTTGCCCGAGTTGTACAAATCCAGCAAGAGTTGTTCGTCGATCGACGGCATATCCACCACGCCGACGTTCAGGCCGCGGCTGGCGCACTCGGTGGCGGCAGCCAGCGCCTCATGGACGCCGCGGCCGCTGCTCACGATGACCGCCGCGTCGTCGGGGCTGCGGCGCAGGAACCAGCCTTTCCCGAATTCGAATGAGAAATCGTCGTCGTAAAGCACCGCGGAAGGAGTGCGCATCACCCGCACGTAAACCAGGCCCCGGTTGCCTTCCATGATCCACTGCATGATGGCGAGCAGTTGCCGCGGGCAGGAAACATCGACGATCCTCAAGTGCGCCAGGCCGTCGAAGATGGTGATATCGTCGTTGCCCATGTGGGTGGCGCCGTTGGTCCTGGTCTCGAGATTCGCCGCGGTAGCCAAGAAGGTCAGATCCAGTCCGTGTCCCTCGCTCAACCAGCCGTCGGCTGCTTCGATGGCCTCCATCCGCTCCTGATGACCCACGGCGATCCGGCGAAGGACCTTCCAATCGAAGAACGGACAGAAGGTGCTGACCCAGGCGTTGTAGCCCAGGGCGGCGAAAGCCTCGCCGAGGTTCATCATGTTGGCCTCGGCGACGCCGACATTGAGCGCGCGGTTCTGGTCGACGGCCGCGACGCCCGCCTCCAGGCCGCTGGTGGTACCCAGGTCCGCGTCGATCGAGACCACGCGGGAATCCAGGGCGAAGACCTTCATGGCGGCGGTGACGATGGGGCCGGCCCCGTACTGCTTTGTCTTGTCGATACGCGGCAGGTCCTTGGCGTTGTACCGAATCTGCTTGTCGCGCCGGGGAGCCCGTTGGGTCAGGACTGGCCCGACAATCGGAGTAACCGCGAATCTTCCCGACGAGTCCGTGGCCACGCTGATATGCATCCGCCGCGCTTTTTCGAGCAGCGCCTCTTGGAGTTGTTCGCCTTGCGGCTGGTTTCCGAGGCCGTCGAAGAACTCTGCGAACTCCTCGACGCGGTTCCGGCGCCGCTCCTCCTGGAGCGCCAGTTCCTTCTCCATTACATCGTCGGCGATGGTCGCTTTGTGCGTGTTCAGGTACCTCGCGAATCCACCGTGGCCCTTGGTAGTCCGGCAGATGATGGCAGTGGGCTTGCCATTCCGGTCCCCGTACTTGAACCGGTTCAGGGCGGAGAAGACGCCATCGTACTTCGTGGCGTCGACACTCTCGACCTGCCAGCCAAACGCGTTGAAGACCGCCTCCAGATCCGGCAAGGGGAAGATCAGCCGGTCTACGATGTCCAGTTGGCCAAGATTGTTGTCCACCAGGACGCACAGGTTGTCCAGGCGCTTGTGGGCTGCGTACATCACCGCTTCCCAGATCAGCCCTTCCTGCAATTCCCCGTCGCCCGCCATGCAGTACACGTCGAACCGGGGAGAGATTTTGCCCGCCAGGGCAAAGCCCTGTGCCACGCACAGGCCCTGCCCCAGGGGGCCGGTGGAGATATGGACGCCCGGCAGAATCGGCCCGGGATGTCCGTTCAGGATGCTTTCGTACGAGCGCGAATTGACCAGGACCCGCCGGTCGAAGTAGCCCAGCTCCGCGTAGATGGAAGCCAGCGTGGCCACGGCGTGTCCTTTGCTCAGCACGAACATGTCCTGGCCGCGCCTGGTGGGATTGGCTACATCCAGATCGATGAAGCCGCCATAATACAGGGCCACCAGCGGAATGGTGGCGGAGAATGCGCCGCCCGCGTGGATGCCCTTGTCCACGGCGTCCCGGCATTGCTCCAGCGACAAGATGCGGATATCGGAGTCCTTGATATCCAGCAGCTTCAACACGCCTTGACGCATCGGACGAGGCTGATCCGGCGTCCGTTCCAGCGCGCTACTATCCAAGGCCGGGACTACAGCTTGCTGGCTCATAACGATTCCTCTCTTCGCGAGTAATCTGCCCGACCAGGCGGCTCGCGGCGCCGCCCGATCACCCCGATTATCTCACGGCACTGTCCCGGCCGATGCCTGGAATATCAGACCGGATCGGAGTGGCTTCAAGCTCCTGGATCGTGGCAGACTATTAGAGATGAAACCACGAACGGGATTTGCGGCCTTAGGTATCTTTTTGCTGGTAGTGGGAGGAGTGGCGCGCGGCGCCAGTCAGAGTCATAAGGAATCGTTGCGCGGCCTGACCGGGGTGTCGGTTCGGGTCGAACCCCTGAGCGAGGATGCCAAGCAGAATGGCCTGGATGAACGCAGCATCCAGACCGACGTGGAGCAGAAGCTGAAGCAGGCCGGGATCGCCGTTCTGGCGCCGGCTCAGGCGGCGAAGGAGCCGGGAGGTCCTACCCTCTACGTTAATGTGAATACCAAGCTATTGTTCTACCCGACCGGCGTAATGTTCGATCCGGCCGGGAGACCGTACAACAATCCGCCGTACATCGTGATGGTAACTGTGGCGCTGCTGCAAAGCGTGGTGTCCGTCCGGGACCCGAACCTGCGGGTGAGCGACGCGAAGACTTGGGATGCGGGCTATATGAGGTCCCTGGACCCTGGTTCCCTGAAAGAGGCCCGCACCACCGTGGGGGACCTCGTGAACGAGTTCATCGGCGATTGGCGGGCGGTGAATCAGAAGAAGTAGCTGAGTAAACGAGGCTTTACAAATAATGCAACCAAGGAGCGTGGCATGGATTTTCAGGTAAAAGGCAAATTGGCATACATATCCGCCGGATCGACCGGGATCGGCGAGGCCATCGCGAACCTGCTTACGAAAGAGGGCGCAAAAGTGATTGTGTCCGCCCGCAATCCGGACACTCTTAAAGAAAAGGGGGGTGCATGGCATGGGACGATATCCGCGGACATCGCCACGTCCCCGGGAGTGCAGAAGGCAGTCGACTACGTGATCGGTACTTTTGGCAGAGCCCCGGACATCCTGATTAACAACCTGGGCGTGGCCGATGCCACCCCGTTCGAACAAATGACGGATGAGAGGTGGGAACATTCCCTCAACGTCAACCTGATGGGGAATGTGCGCACGATGCGGGCGCTGCTGCCGCTCATGGCGAAAATCGAAGGGTCCGCCGTGGTCAACACCGGCTCCGACCTGGCGAAACAGCCCGAGTTCACCCTGACCGATTACGGCTCGTGCAAAGCCGCGCTGCTGTACCTGACCAAGGCCCTCTCGAAGCAATACGCCGGGCGCCCGCGGATCAACGTGATTTCGCCTGGCCCGGTGTGGACCGCCATGTTCTGGCGTCCGGGCGGGATTATCGACCAGGTCGCGGCACAGTACGGCGTGGACCGGGACACCGCCAAGAAGCGGTTCCTGGAAGACCGCCAGATGCCCATGGGCATGCCGGATCCGGAGGATGTCGCGTACGCCGCCGTCTTTCTGGCGTCGCCCCTGGCGAAGTTCATCAACGGCGCCAACATCGACATCGGCGCGACCCTGCGCGGCCTCATCTAGCCAGCCGGCATTACAATTAAGATCAGTGGATGGTCCAGCCGCCGTCCACCATCAGCACGTGACCCACTACCTGAGCGGACAGTTGAGGCGATACGAGGAATAATACGGCTCCCACAAGATCCTCGGGTTGATTCCAACGCCCGCTCGGCAACTTATCGCTGGTAACCCATTCCTTGTAACCAGGCTTCTCCAGAATGGGCCTGCGGGAAGCGGTTTCCGTAATACAAGGAGCGACCACGTTCACCACCACCCCTTGCTTGGCCCACTCCAAAGAGAGGGCCCGGGACAACTGGTGCACGGCAGCCTTGGCCGCGGAGTAAATGGCGCGGGTCCTCCATGCCGAAATGGCGAAATTCGAACCGATGTTGACGATCCTGCCGCCGCCCTGGGGGATCATGACCTTAGCCGCGGCCTGACACGCAAAGAAGACACTCTTCACGGTGGTGCTCATGGTGTCGTCGTAGTCCTTCTCCGTCGCGTCCAGGGCCAGCCCCGTGCATGTCCAGCTTGCGTTGTTCACCAGGATGTCGATGCGGCCAAAGGTCTCCTTGGCTTTGTCGACCATCGCGCGAATCTGGCCGATGTCCGACACATCCGTGGGGACCACCAATACCTTGCAGCCCAGGCCTTCGATCTCGCTCTTCAATTCCTTCAGCGCGTCTTGGTGATAAGCCGGATGCTCCGCCAGCACCAGGTGGGCGCCAGCCTGTGCCAGCCCAAGGGCGACTGCCCGGCCGATCCCTTGAGACGGGCCCGTCACAATCGCAATCTTGTCCTTCAACTGAAAGCTCGAATAGTCCATACCCATCAATCTCTCCAAATCAGCGGCGAAAAGTCAACCTGCTATATCCTGTCCTGTCTAGCTAGCTTTGCCCGATCCCAAGGTCCCAGCCCGCTCGTCGCCGTGCGGCACGCTAAATCCGGGGAATTAACAGTTAACGGCTCGCTAACGCGACGGCGGCACTGAGCCTTTTCTCAATCTCCGCCGCTCGGTTCCGTTGGAACGGCCGGAGATTCGCCTCATTCACGTCCAGAGGCTCGCGGTTAGGGTCCGGGTAAACGTATGAAGCATCCGTATTCTCTTTTTGCTGAACCAGCAGCTTGAAAGCCCGGCTGCTTTTGAAGTACTCCACCCTTAAGTTGTACTGGCGGGCATGGGCATCTATATCAGTCTGGTCGGGCGGCAGTTCGTTCAGCTTGATCGAGGTCCCGGCCTGTAGCGCCCGCTGCCGGCCGAAAAACGCGGTGTACAGCCCCACGGATCGCCCCTCGGCCGCCACCAGGCTGAAATTCACGTCGGTGGTGATGTCGTTCAGGCTGGCATCGCGATACGGATTGGATCGCCCGTGTCCGGGACCGTAGGAGCGGAGATGGCTGAAAGGGCCGGGGGCGAGCATTCCCTCCCAATTCGAGCCATAATCGATGGTGAGCACGTAGCCCGCCTTGAGAATGTGCCCAACCCCCTCTATGAATTTCCTTTCGTCCAGGTCGATGTAGGCCACGGTGTCCCGGTCCAGTCTGGCCAGCTCGCAGGCGTAGGGCCGCGCATAGCGGCGGAGGTGATCGGCCAGTTCCGGAATGACGCGCGCCGGGACGTAGATCTCGTGGAAGATCATTGAATTCACTCGCGATGGATAGTCGGACAACGAAGCCAGCCATTCAAGCAAGGCCACGAAGGAAGCCCGGCTCAGCCATCTCTCTCCCGCCGGCGCATCGTGAAAGAACCGGTTCCGGATGACTCGATCATCGTCTTCTATGAGCCGCCGGAGAGGTTCCGGAACAAGCTTCGCCAGCCGGCTCCAGAGGGCCGGCGGGAGCGTGGGGGCGACGAACGCCACCTCGGCCGGTCCGTCAACCGAAAGAATGACCTTGTGGACGCAGAAGTTGTCCACCATCTCGTTGGACAGAACGACCCCTTTGATGCTCCCGGCGGCCATCAGGGAGCCCGGATCGGTCGCATCTCCCTCGCGCGCTTCGAACTTTCCTCCCGCCGCGGAATTGCGGACGCGCTGCTCGGCCACCATGGCCGGCGAGCGGTCGTAGCTGACGTACATGAGCTGCTGCCAGAACTCGAGCCATGGTCCCATCGAGTCCTTTTGCCCTTCATCGCTAATGAAGCCGAGTATGGATCGCGCCAGCTCGCCGTTGCCTCCACCGAATTCGACGATGGTGAACTGGTCCCGCGGGCCTAACGTGCCGGCGCGCCGCATTCCGTCCCACATCTTGAAGACTTGTACCGCGATCATCCGTCCGAACCAGGGATCGAGCATGTTCGGAAACGTGTAGTAGTCCTGAACGAAACTCACGCGCCCGCTGGAGTAGTAGCCGGCCTTGGAATCGTACAGCACCAATTCCTGGTAATCGCGGAAGGAAAGGAAGTAGTCCTTCACCGCCATTTCCGAGCCGGGCGGCACCGTGACTTCATTGCGGACTTCCCAGGCATTCTTCAGGCGCCGGCGGTCGGGCGTGGCGAAAGGGGGATTCGCAAGGAGGGGAAGGGCTAGAAGGGCGCCTAGAATTGCCCGCGCGACCCGTCGGCGCCCTGTCGAGGCAGGAGAACGGCCGCCAAACCACGCTTCTTCACTTCGCAACTTCAGCAGCATGAAGCGACCGCTGCCGTGAGACTCTCCAGAACTGGCAGCGCCTCCGCATAGCTGGGTCTATGGCTGCAAAAAACCGCCCATCGGCGGTCTGTAAATGGTAAAGGGGACTTGCGTCCCCTTTACCACGGATACGGAAACGGCGCACCGCGAAGTTCGGCCTTGGAGGCCGGCTTCGGCGGAGCGTCTACCACTGAATGCGCGCTACAAGCTGGCCGTTACGCGGCTGGAAGAACAGGCTGCCTAACGGGTTGATATATCCAAACCCACCGTTCAAATTGCCGTTTGACGCGTACGTGGTCGCGGCCAACGGGTTACTCGTCGAGGGGTTCGGCAGATACGTCCGGTTGAAGACGTTGAAGAACTCGGCGCGAATCATCAGGAACTTGCTCTCGGTAAGGCGGAACGTCCTGCCGATGCTCATCTGTTCGCCGGGACGGCGTTCGAAGCGGTAGTCGCCGTAGTAGGGCGCGGCGGTTCCGAATTGGCCTGGGGCCGCGTCCGTCCACGCCGCGGGATTGAGCACCAACTGCTTGAACGGATCGATGCAGTGGCAGTTGAGGTCCTTCAGGTACAACGGCTGGCCCGGAACCCGGTTCATGTACGTGCCGAATCCGAGGACGGAGCCGAGGTTGTTGAGCGAACCGGGCGAGCCAATCGGCAGGCCGCTGCCATACTGGAGAAGCCCGCCTACGGTCCAACCGGAGATCGCCATGCTCAGCACCTTGTTCGAGGCAAACTGGCTGAATTTCGGCACTTCATACGTCCAGCCCACAACGAAAAGTTTGGGCTGATCGAAACTGGTGAACGACTTGTTCAGATTCCAGTCCCAGTAGTTGAGGGTTCCCACCGCGGTAGCCAGAGTTTTGGACCAGGTGAATGCAGCGCTGGCGCTCAGACCCCACTTGGCACGTTTCGTTACCTTAGCCTGGAGTGATTGGTACCAACTGCTCTGCTCGGGGGCCCACTGAGCGGTCAGGTTGCTGCTGTACATGGGATACGGCCGAATGGCCTGCATGACGGACGAGCTTACGGGGAAGCCGGCGTAAGGCGCGCCGATGCCCGCCGCCGCCGCTTGGGCGGAACTGGTCGGCGAGGTCAGCAACGAGGTGAGATTGGAGCTGTTTTGGCTCAAACCGTGCGCCGCCAGGATTTGCGGCGTGATGTAGTTCAGGGCGGTCCGGCTGCTGGCGGTTAACCACGCGGCGCGATTGCCCACCCAGTTGGCTTCCACCATGATGTCCCTGGAGATCTGGCGCTGCACGCCTATGCTCCACTCGCTGACTCTGGGAGGCCGCCCTCCGTTGGGGTCGAAGTAATACTGCGGCGCCGTCGTCGTGCCGGGAGTCGGCAGAATTCCAGGATTCAGGTTCAATGCCGTGAGCAAACTGGGATCGTACTGCAATCCCTGCTTAAGGGTCCCGGCGGCTTGCCCGTACGCGGGCGAGTTGAATGTCAGAATGTTCCAGCCGATGCCGACGGTTCCGGCCCCGGACTGGTTGGTCACGTAGCTATACCCCGAGAGCTGTCCATAAACGAGGCCCCACCCCGCGCGCACCACGGTCTTGGGATCTACCTGCCAAGCTAACCCCAACCTGGGGCCAATGGCGTAGACGTACGGATGCGTAAATGTGCAGTTGCACTTGCCCGTGCCGTAGCCTTCGAAGACAACGCCACCGGGCAGGTTCCCCGCCGATGGATTCGGGGTGTGAGGTCCGAACTCGTCCATGCGGTAATAGATTTCGTGGCCTTCAGACTGGTAGTCCCAGCGAACACCGTATTCCAGCGTCAGCTTGGGAGTGATCTTCCAACCGTCCTGGATGTACAGAGCCCAGGTGGGGCGGCGCCACTCCGGCTCTTCCACCGGATTGACAGTCGCCGTGTTGAACTGGCCCAGCATCAAGCTGGCAACCGGGTTGCCAATGTTGCCGGAGCCGATAGTCGTAGTGTTCAGATACGGCAGGCCGGTCTGGGAGGTTGAGAAGTTGAAGACGCCGGTGGAGCCGCGGGCATTGTCGTCAATCCAGATGTCCTTGGCAAATTGCGCGCCAAGCTTAAAAGTATGGCTGCCGCGGACCCAGGTCCCGTTCAGCACGGCACTCTGCTTGTCGTTGTAATAGTGATCCGCGTTAGTCGGCCCGAAGCCGCTGATGGTGTCGACCACGCCGCCATAGCTGGCGCTCAGACCCGCCAACTGCGGGAAACCGTTGACCGCTCCGCCCACGAGTCCCAAGTTCTGTACTACGGGGTAATTCAGCACGCTATTGGGCGAGCTGTCGGGGTTCAGGTAGCGTATGTAGCCAACGCCGGCGTGGATCAGGAACGTCGGGGTAACGGTGTAGTCGTAGTTGAGCCGGTAGGTCCAGGAATAGATCTGCTGATCGCGGATGGCCGTAACCGGCGCGGGCAGGCCATCGGACGAACTGTACTGGTGCAGCCGCTCCTCGGACACATAGAAGGAAATCCTCTGCGACGGCGTAAGAATCTCGTCGATCTTCATGCCGGGGATCTTGGAACGTTTGGGCGTCAAGGCCAACTGAAGCCAGTTGTTGGTGACCAGGTTGGGGTAGGTCGGCTGGGGCACCAACGCCATGATCTTCACCGCCACCGGATCCAGCCGGGTTTGCGGGATGATGTTGTTCGGGAACGGAGTCCTCAGGATATTGCCGCCCTGCGTGTAGTTGGTGGCAGGATCGTAAATGGCCTGGTTCAAGATGGTGTTGCCCGCCGAATCCGTGCCGATGGATTTGTTGCCGGTAGCCGTGAGAATCGCGCTGAAATCGCCGATGCGCTGCGCCGGAGTGGGCATGTTGCCGGTAATGCCGGCGCTCGAAGCTTTGTTGATGAACTCCTCCATGTTGAGGAAGAAAAAGGTCTTATTCCGGCCATCGTATACCTTTGGAATCCAGATTGGGCCGCCGAGACTGCCCCCGAAATCGTTCTTGCGGCTTAACGGATTGACGTACGTGAACGGCCGGTAGGCATCCAGGTCCTCATTTACGAAGTACTCGTAGAGGCTGCCATGGATCTGATTGCTGCCGGAGCGCGTGGTATAGTTCACCATGCCGCCGGTGATCTGCCCGAATTCCGGTGCAAAGTTGCTGGTTTGGAGAGTGTATTCTTCGATTTGGTCCACCGAGCCCTGGGTTTCGTTGGCGCGCGCATTGGCGTTGCCGCTGGTTTCATCGAGACCATCGAGGTACACCCGGTAGGTTCCTCCGCCAAAACCATTGACGGCCGAACTGCCGCCCGGCGACGACGGACCGCCAACGCCGACGGTTTGCTGGACGCCTGGAGACAAAGTGATAAAGGCCATGGGATCGCGCGCGGCGCCCGTCGCCCCGCCGCCTCCACCGAAATTGATCGGCAGCGCATTGATCCGGTCTCCCGAGATGTTCTGATCCTGCTGCGCGTTCTGCATCTTCAACAACGGTGCTTCACCGGTTACCGAGATCGATTCGGTGGCCGCGCCAACCTCCAGTTTGGCGTCGATTCGGGCCGTGTTGGCCACCTGCACTTCGATTCCACTCACCGTCGATTTCTTAAACCCACTCGCTTCGACCGTGACGGTGTACGTGCCGGCGATGACCGACGGAATCGTATAGTCTCCAGTCGCTGTGGACGTGGTTTCGGAGTGGGCGCCGGTGGCAGCGTTGGTCGCTACCACGTGCGCGCCCGGTATGACCGCGCCGGTGGGGTCCGATACCGTTCCGGTAATCGTCCCGCGGTCCGTCTGCGCGAACCCAATCTGGGCCATGCCGAAGACCGAGACGATCGAAACCAGGATCGCCACTCGGGTTCGGTTGCCGATGCCCGTTACATTTCTGGTACGTCTCATTATGTTCCCCCTGAAAAAGAATCTCCCCCATTTAGGTGGGGGGATCGCCCTTAGCCACCTTGGAACCCGAGTCCTGAAGAGTTCCACTCAACAGATTTCTCCAGTCCACACTTGGCGATGAGTGATGTTATGTCAGTCTCTAGATTCACGTCAAGGTTACTCCTGTAACTTAGGCAATAGCAAGGGGTGAAACCGTACCACTGCACCACCGGGATGCGCCGAAGGAGGGGAGCCTATGGAAACTGGAAGTTCAGTAAACCCGATCAACTTGCCGCCCGAGCATCGAATTCTCCTGCGAAATGAACCGACTAGCCTCAGTCAGCAGGGTGGTTCGGTGTTCGGGTGGCCACTCAAGGAGGACGTAAATCTATGAAAAACCAGTGAACAGGCCCGAAACTTTCGACGATGGGGGCAGCCGGCCGCTGGAAAGACCGCCGGCAACGCGGCCCGTCAAGCCCACGGAATTAACAGTTAACGGCGCGCTACCGGGTCTCGTCTTCGACTTCGATCGCGCGCACAGTCGCGTAATCGACCACCGGGACGAAGGTCAAGACCAATTTGCCCTGGGCGTTGGGCTTCAAGTGGTGAAGTGTTTTCTTGACGGCCCGGCACGCCATACCGGCCTCTTTGAACACATCGAAGTGCTTCAGCAGAAACGTCCCGTTGCAGTAAACGTCGAACACCCGGCTCCCCACGCCGCCTTGGTTCTCCTTGCCGTAGTTGGTTTCCGCAAACCGCAGCGTGACCGTGTACTGGCCATCGGCGGCGACCGGGATGTAGTAGGTGAAATTGCCGTAGCGGTCGCCGTTATAGAGGGCGGGCTCATCGTCCGCAGTCACGGGATAGCGGGAAACGATGGTCCGCCCGCCCCAGAAATACCGGTCCGCACCCCAAAACTGGTCCTGGCGGTCGTAGAATGTCCGGGAGCCGGTCAGAATCCGGACTGGAAGCATCCGGTGGGGGATTCCGGGAAGCACCTCGATGCCGCTCAACAAAGGTTTGTTGTTGAGTGACGAAAATCGCAGGTGAAGCTGGCCGTCCTGGGCCGGAGAGACGTCCTTGAACACTTTCTCGTCGGCGGTTTCCGATCCCGGAGCATCGGCCACGATGTCGAAGGGGGCCAGGATCGGCTGGCCGTTCAGGCTGACCGAAAACTTCCGCTCGCCTTCTTCGCTGACTCCCGAACTCCCATGGCGGGCAAGTTCCGCGAAGTGCAAATGCAGTTCGTAGACGCCCGGCTTGAGCGGGATATCGTATTGGCAGTCGCCTTCGCGGGCTTTCCGGTAGAGGGCTGGGTCGAGCGTGCGAAAAATCGTGCGATCCGGCTTTTCCATCACTGCGCCGCCCGTGAAATAGCGGTCGCCAAGCCAAATCTGTCCGGACTGGTCCACGTACTTCGGTTCCAAGGATCCGACGCTGATACGAGTTGTATCGGCGGGAGGGGCCGCAACTGGAGCCGCTGTGGCCGGTGCCCGAGGCGCGAGACCTGCGCTCGGAGACCTGTCCCGGAAAGCCATCACCAGAACCGCAATCGTCAACAGCATCGCCAACACAGTCAAGGCGAGCACCAGCCGTTTCTGGGGAGTCGCAGTGCGCGTGGAGGCCGCCAAACGGGCGTTTTTATCCAGGGGCTCATCGATTGCCGCCTGGGCAGTCCCCGAGACCGTTTCCGGTACATCGCTCGAAGGCGGAGACTGGCGAACGAACCGCGGCACATAGCCCACGTCCGCAAGCTGGAGGTGAATCTTGTGAGAGGCCCCTTCGGTTTCGTAGAACTGCTGCAAACGCTTCCGAAGCCGCGATACTTCAACCCGCACGACGCTGTCTTGAGACGGGTCGAAGTCCTTGCCTCTTCCCAATCCTTCAACCGCGATGTTGTATTCCTTGATGAGATTGGCCCGTCCTTGCGCGTACTCCTGACAAACGTACCGGAGAATAGCTGCTAGATTGGGGGCGCGAGTAAAGGTCTTCGACTCCAGAACCGCCTCGAGCTCAGACTGCTCCTCAGCGAAGTCAGCCGGACGCTTTTGCTCGCCCCTGCCTGCGGCGGAGTCGCTGTTAACGCTCACGGAGTGCACTCGGCCCGGATTATGGCATTTCTCCACGACCAAGTCAAGCCGGTTCCGGGGTTCGCAACCCAGTGTGAATGAACGGTTCAGGCCATGCCGCAGTATCGGACTCAGCCCCTGTACACGCCTTCGTTAACAGTTAACGAGAACTGGGGCCGGTGCGCGCCACCCGGCTCGAAGTGCCGCCAAGACGCCGTTCGCAGTTCCGGCATTGCGAAAGTCTCAGGCGTCATCCATAATGCAGTATGCTTCGCCGTTGGTTCTGTCACCCAGGTTGGAGTTGTTTATGAAGAACAGACTACAGACTTTTGTGCCGCTCGGGATCCTGCTAGCGGTCCTGGTTGCGGCTGCACCCTTATTTCTGCCCGCCCAGAACGCCGGCCCGGCTGCCGTGGCGCCTGGCGACGAGGGACAGCTCCCCGAGTTGATATTCTCGCCTGTCAAGATTGATGGACCGGTGCAGGACCCGGCCAACCACAGCTATTGGTTTGGCCCCTTCGCCGAAGCCGTAGCGGTGTTCGATGTGAATGGAGATGGCCGTCTGGACATCACCTGCGGCAAGAACTGGTACGAGAACACCGGGAGGTCCGGCCCCCCCGGCTTCGAGACCATCAAGTGGGTGAAGCACGCCAACTATCGGGACGATGCCGACGTCTTCGGACCCATCACGGACGATGGGGGCGAGGGAGCCCTGGATGTCAATCGCGACGGCAACATAGACGTCATCGCCTCGGGCTGGCTGCAAATGTCGGGAGTCTACTGGTACGAGAACCCGGGCAAGGCCGGCGGGAAGTGGAAAGCGCACCTCATTCACAAGGCCCGCAACATGGAGGGCTTCGTGCTCGGCGACATTGCCGGGCACCACAATGGCGACCAGGATATCCTGATCAACCACTGGGACCCGGTCCCAGGCCAACATTTCTCCTGGTACGAGCACATCGACAAGGAGCCATGGCTGGTGGAGCACGTAATAGGCGACGAGGGCCAGCAGCACGGAAATGGCATTGGGGACATCAACGGCGATGGACGAAACGATCTTGTCACGGGCGTTGGATGGTGGGAAGCGCCGCCCGATCCGAGAAACGGCAAGTGGATCTGGCACCCCGATTGGAACCTGTTCAAGGGGAATTGCGCGCTCCCGGTCCTGGTTTACGACTGCAATGGGGACGGGCTGAACGACGTTATCATCGGCGCCGCGCAGGACTATGGGTTGAAGTGGGTGGAACAGAAAAAAGACAGCACCGGGAAGCGCACCTTTGTGGAACATTGGATCGAGCGGAATTTCTCGTTGTTCCACACCATGGAGCTGGGCGATCTGCGCGGCGATGGCAAGAAGGAACTGGTGACCGGGAAGATCCTGTATCCGCACCAGGGCCGGGACCCCGGGACGTTCGATCCGTCGTTCGCCTTCTGGTACGACATCGGGGGCGGCAGGTTCGATCGCCATATTCTCTCGTTCAACCACATGCAGTGGTATCCGGAAGCCACGGATAACCCGGTTCCCAACGGCGTCATCGGCGTGGGGCGCAAGATAGGCATCGTGGACGTAGACGGGTGTGGGAAGCCCGAGATCATCGTGGCCTCTCAGGCGGGATTGTACATCTTTTACAACCGGGGCACCTCGCCGATAATGAGGATGGCCAAGGACCCGCTGCCGCCCAACAGCAGCTACCCCAACAACTTCAGTAGGGGGGGCTTCGGGCCAGGACGGGGGCAGCCTGGTGAAAAAGGAGGAGGGCGCGATCCCTCGCCCCCGCCGGGACGCAACTGACCGCCGCCTAGGCCCTACGCGATCCGAGTGTAGGTCAGAACGCGAGCCGGTTCGGCCAGCAGTTCCTGTTGGACGCTGCCGAACGCGAGCAGGTGCGGCGACTGGAGATGGCGTTCGAGCGCCTCACGCGACCGCCAGTTTTCGTAGAACACGAACCGCCCGGCTTGATCGGTGTTCTGGTGCAAATCGTACTGCACGCAGCCGTCTTCTTTTCGCGTGGGCTCCATCAGCGAAAGCAGGCGGCGTTTCAGCTCGTCTTCCTTTCCCGGCTTTGCCACCATCTCGGCTACCACTGTCAGGAGTGTATTCGGCATAACGGATTCACGAAGAGATTACCACAGTGCGCCGGGGCATTGTTTGACGCCTTTCCGCGCGGATGATTCAAGTAACGGTTACATAACGGTCCGTAACGGTCATTTGCCACATTCCGGGCTATAATCTAGCCAACCTCCGGCGCATTGCCACTCGCTGCCCGCCAGTCTTGCCGGGCGGCCGTTCGCTGGTGGAATGCCCTACGAAGAGGCGCCGTTGTGTTTAGTCTATTCAGGTCTTAAAGGAGCAGCGTACGTGAGACATTTCCTGGTTGGCATGGCTGCGGCCATGGTTTTGGCCTTCGGCTTCATTTTTTTGGTAGCGGCGGCGGACCTTCCTCCGTTGAACGATGGAGGCGAACACGGCGATCCGCCGTTTCTGACTGAGAGCGGGTGGAAACCGTTGCTGAACGGCAAGAACCTGGACGGGTGGGAGTTGGCAGACCCTACGAAGAAGGGCAAGTGGCTGGTCACCAGCGCCGTCGTTTGGGGAGGCGTAATGAACCCCACGGTTTTGGTGGGTGTGCCCAACAGTCCCGGCGACCGCATCGTGAACACCGATGTGGATCCGGCGGGGAACGCGTCGAACATCTATACCACCGAAAAGTTCGGCGACTCCGAAGTTTATGTTGAATTCATGGTGGCGGCCCACTCCAATTCGGGGTTCTTCGTGCATGGACTGTATGAGACCCAGATCTGGGATAGCTGGGGGTTCACGCCGCGGCTGGCTACCGATCAATGTGGCGCCATGTACCATTACCAGGGCGGCCCCATTAATGGTCAGGATGGCGGGATTACGCCCAAAGTGCGGGCCGACCGGCCCCCCGGGCAGTGGCAGTCTTTTCACTACTGGTTCCAAGCCCCGAAATTCGACGCCTCGGGCAAGAAGATCGCGAATGCCAAGTTCATCCGAATTCTGCACAACGGCCAGTTGATCCACGAGAACGTGGAGAGGCTGGGACCGACGGTGGCCACGCTGAAGATCCCGGAGGCGGCCATGAATCCCATCGGGCTCCAGGGCGATCACGGGGCGGTGGCATTTCGCAATATCTACATCCGGCCGTTGCGGCCCTTCTCAGGCAACCCGGCGCCCGACCTGCAGCCAACTCCGCAAGTGCAGGGCGGCGGCGGACGAGGCGGACGAGGCGGACCGCCGCCAGCGCCGCCGAAACAGTAGCCGCGCAGCGAACAGGGATCTGATCCGTGAAGACACTTGCTCTTTCGATGTCGCAGCGGGCGATTAGACTCTGCGCATTACTGTTGTGCTCCGTGTCGCTGGTTCTTGCCCAGGGCAAGCCCATTCCACAACTCGTCAAGACGGGCGACAAGTTCACCCTCCTGGTGGACGGCAAGCCGTTCATCATGCTGGGCGGACAGGTGGGCAACTTCAGCGCGCTGCCGGATCGCATGGACCGCGCCAGGGACGCCTTCCGGGCCATGAACCTGAACACCGTGGAGTACCCGGTCTACTGGAACGTCATTGAGCCGGAGGAGGGCAAGTTCGACTTCTCCGGTTTCGACCAGATACTCCGCGGCGTGCGCTCGCAGGGGCTGCGCGCCGTCCTGCTTTGGTTCGGCACCTGGAAGAATGGCGCCATGGATTGGAGTCCCAATTGGGTCAAGTCTAATCCCAGCCGCTTCCCCAGGGTGTTGGACCGCGGCGGAAAGCCCATCCGCGTGCTCTCGCCGCATTCCAGGGCCACCCTGGATGCGGATAAGAAAGCTTACACCGCGATGATGAAACACCTGCGCGAGATGGATGAAGCCGACCGCACCGTCATCATGATGCAGGTGGAGAACGAACCCGGGCTGCTGGGCAGTCCCCGCGACTACTCACCGGAGTCCAACAAGTTGTTCAGCGGCGCGGTTCCCGAGAAGCTGGTGACGGCTTTGAAGAAGAAGCCGGGGACCTGGAAGGAAGTCTTCGGCCGCGAAGCCGAAGAGGCCTTCAGCGCCTACGCCGTTTCCGGCTTTATCAATGAGGTGGCTCGCGCCGGAAAAGACGTGTACCCATTGCCGGCCTATGTTAACGTGTGGAACGGCGGCTACGGGACCAATGACAACTGGGAGCGCTTCGACCGTCCCGGTGAAACCTATCCCAGCGGCGGGGCCGTGTCCCACATGTTGGACTTGTGGAAAGCCAACGCGCCGGCCATCGACGCCATCGCATCGGACATCTACCACCAGTCGCCCATCACCTACTTGAAGATCCTGAACAATTACCGGCGGCCCGACAACCCGCTGCTGATTGTGGAGACGGGCAGGGGAATTGCCGCGCGCGCCTTCTTTTATGCCATGGCCGACTTCTCAGCCATCGGCTTCGGCCCCTTTGGGGTGGACGGAGGTGGTGGCGAATTGCGGCCCGATATGGCCGCCATTGCGGCGGACTTCCGTCTTTTCAAGTCCGCGATTCCGACGATCGTGGAGCTGCAGGGCACGCCGCGCTTGAAGGCCGCGGTGGAGGAAACCGGAATTGGAGCCCGCAATCTGATCTTCCGAGACTACGATCTGTTGGTTCGCTTCAATCCCCCAGGGCGGGCGCCGGCCGGGACCATCGGTCCACCGGCCGCGGCCGCCTCCTCCGAGCCGTCCGCCCGCGTGATGGCTGCCGAACTTGGTCCGGACGAGTTCCTCGTCATGGGTTTCGATTCCTCGGTCGAATGGCGGCCGGTCCAGGGGTCGGATTACACCGCGGCTCAGTTCCTCGAGGTGGAGGAAGGACTTTACGAAAACGGAGTATGGAAAACGACCAACACCGGTAGCACCTCGCAGGGCGATTACACCGGTCCGACAGTAAGGCTTCCCGCGCAGGGGGCCATGATGCGAGTTAAATTGATGAAGTATTGAACGAAGTTGGGAAGGAGATTGTTTTCATGAGTGCCAACGAATCATCCAAAGACACGGTATCCCGGCGGACGGCGATTGCCGCCGGCCTGGCGCCTCTCATTGTCCCCCGTCATGTTCTGGGCGGCGCCGGCTATCGGGCCCCCAGCGACAAGCTGACGATTGCCGCTGTGGGCGTCGCCGGTATGGGTAGGAACTACCTGGCCGGCTGCAAGGACGAACAGGTCGTCGCATTGTGCGATCTGGATTGGGAATTTGCCGCGCCGGTATTCAAGACCTACCCGAGCGCCAAGACCTACCGGGATTTCCGGGAGATGTTCGACAAGGAGCAGAAGAATTTCGATGCCCTGATTGTCGCCACCCCGGATCACTGGCACTCTCACCTGGTGCTGGCCGGCCTGGCCATGGACAAACACGTCTATTGCGCCAAGCCGATCACGCACACCATTGCCGAGGCGCGGCAGGTGAAGGCGGCGTGCCTGGCTTCCAAGCGAACCACCAAGGCGAGCATCCAGGATTCGCGCACCAGCTATGCCCGCGCCACCACCGAATTGTTGCTCACCGGCGCCATCGGCCCCATTCGTGAAGTGCATATCTGGAACCCCACTTACAGCCCGAGCGGATTGGCGCGTCCCGAGTCGCAGACGCCGCCCGCGGGGATGAATTGGGACCAGTGGTGCGGCCCGTCGCCCGCCCGCCCGTATAACAAGACCTATCACTACGGCAACTGGCGCCCCTGGTGGGACTTCGGAACGGGAACGATCGGCGATTTCGGCTGCCATTGCCTCCAGATGTTTCATGACGAACTCGAGATGGGCTCGCCCGATTGGGTGGTCGCCGAGGATTGCCAGGCTTTCTCGTTGGCAGGCCGTGTGGACAATACCGAGTGCATGAGCATCGCCAACCATATTCAGTGGCACCTCCCGGCCCGAGGCAAGCATCCCGAGACGATGGTGTTCTTCTACGACGGCAGCTTGACTGGGCCTCGGCCCCCCAGCATGCCCATAGATGCGCCCATGCCCGGCAACGGCTTCATGTTTGTGGGTGAGAAGGGTGTTCAGATTTGCGCGTACTACGGCGGCAATCCGTACCTGCCGATGGGAGCTCAACCCCGCCCCGGCCAGGTTGTGCGCGGCCTGCCGGGCGGCTACCTGTTGCCGGAGAGCCGGTTCAAGGATTTCAAGCAGCCCCCGGCGACCTTGGAGCGCTGCGAGAAACCGGATCACTATACCGAGTGGGTGCGC
>Ga0209039_10001900_pt1 | contig 18608 bp, 9 predicted proteins | sample BogFormECP12_OM1_FD_188238 | JGI IMG/M metagenome (GOLD analysis project Ga0209039, IMG submission 188238) | Bog forest soil microbial communities from Calvert Island, British Columbia, Canada - ECP12_OM1 (SPAdes) (version 2) | ecosystem: Environmental > Aquatic > Freshwater > Wetlands > Bog ...
GGTAGTGGTGTCATTTGACAAAAGAAGAGAATCCACAGATTACGCAGATTTCTCAGATTTAGAAAAGAGCGACAGGCCGCGCACTCGGCGCTATCACAAAACCAATGAAGCCACCATTTGCTGGTTACTCTTTGTCGAGCCCTTCTTCTCTTAATCGCCGAAATCTGCATAGTCTGTGGATTCCATTCTTCCCCAAATGACACCACCACCTATCCTTGCCCCTTCCGCGTGCCGCTGCCTCCGTCCCCTGGATCTGCGCCTGCCGACCTTGGTCGATTGCTGACTAGTACGGTATGCTCCATTTGTAGCCCGCTCGGGGGTAGGCCTTGTGCCTGTCTCGGCAGGGGAGCGAACTCCAGGGTCGCTCCTACAGCGAAACCGGATACCAATGACTTTGGGGGAAGGCCAAACGGCAGGTCGGTCGAATACCGGCGAGTCAAATGTTAATGTGTTAATGCTTTTTATATTTACTATAGAATGAACTTCGCGGTTCTGCAGCGATTTGGCTTCGTTTTTTTGGGGATATCCGATCTAAAGGACTTATTGGCTCCGTTTTGGCTTCGTTTTTTTAGGGTTAATCAATTCTAAAGGACTTATTGGATCCGTCTTGGCTTCGTTTTGGCTTCGTTCTTGATGTCATTCCATTGATTATAAACCACTTGATTGGGTTCGTTTGAGCCATTTTCGAATTTTCGCAGATTGCCGTGCTCGCCGTGAGCGACCTATCGGGCCTCCCAGCCATCCGCCGCCCACCCCTGTTCCCGGCATTTGCGGCCTTTCCTGCATTCATTAATCGCCAGAAAAAACATGAGTTACCTTATCCTCGAGCTCGGGAAAACCTCTTGCGCCCGGCTGGCGTTCTTGGATCTGTCAACGACTGGCGCATTCCTTAACTCCTCTTGACCGTCAGATCGTAGAATAAATACTACGTCTTCCATGTATTTTTCCGCCATCTGCCGGCCGAAACCCAGCGCTTCCCTCACCAACTGGGGGCATCCGCCCCAACATTTTCTTTCCTTCCCGGACACCCCCGTGGTTCAAGCTTTGCCGGTCGGTTGGCCGGTAAGAAATGGGCCAAGAGTTATGATACACCTTCAGTGGCCATTGTAAAGAAGAATATTTTAAGTTTATGATACTTCCGCGGATCTGCGGTCGAGAGAACGTTCGCGCCTGGGGCTTGGCCGACCCAAAGATCCTCGCGCTTTTGATTTAACTTATTCATTCTCAATCAGATGAGGCTTTTGCTGAACTTTGGTGCAAAGCGCTCAACGTCCTTTAGGCTCGGATGGTTAGAGCGAAGGTGGCCGGTTTTTCCACAGGGTTTTCAACAGAACTGTCGAAAAAAGTTGTCGGCCATCAGCTATCAGCTTTCAGCGAGAAAGTAAAGGAAGCATAACAAATCGCTCCAACTGCGGCCGAACTCGTTCACCTCCGCTTGGACTCACCTCAGGAAACAACCGGCCATGAGGTGTGGCGCGGCCGCAGTTGTTTCTGATTGATTTGCGATTCTAGAAGGTAAACTTCAAGCCCTCCTCAAGAACCCAGGGGGGGTCCCCAAAGTCTGTACAAGCCGCAACCGTGCGTAACATCCCTTGGTACGTTCGCCACAGCCGCAACAAGAACGATTCCATCCTTGACAAACACGTCGAGCTTTCACATGATACGAGCAAGAACTGGCCGAGCGGAGTTGAGGGTGAGGTAAGTCATGCGTACAATAACGCGGGTACTTTTCGCTGCCCTGCTATTCTCCCAATTCTCGTCTGCTCAGCAGCCGGTGTTCCGGCCCGGTTCGCGAGAAGCCGCGAAAGCTGAGGACCGCAATGAGGTACCGCCGCAGATTAAGGCGAAAGCGCCCGGCGTGGACCCCGCCAAGCTTAAGTCGGAGGCTGATGAATTGCTCAAACGCGCCCAGTCGATCCCGGCTGCGATTGACCAAGTCACGAAGGGCCAACTGCCTAGCGACCTGAGCCAGCAACTGAAGGAAATCGAAAAACTGGCCAAACAGCTACGGCGTCAGATCACGCCGTGAGGGACGGACAAAAGTGGCAAGTGACAAGTGGCCAGTGGCTAGCGAGGATTGCTCCTCGTTAGCCACTGGTGATTTAGACCAGGTTTGTCGCGGCTGCGGTTTTGTTAGAAGGTAAACTTCAAGCCCCACTCGAGGACCCGGGGACCCCCAAGTCCGTACACGCCGGAACCCAGCGTAACGTGGGTGGTACGTTCACCATAAGTTGTGCTGTTGGCCGAACCTGCGGCCGGAGCTCCGGCCGCCTGCAGAGCGCCGCTCAGGAGCACGTTGCCTTGATCGAAGTTTTGTGAGTTGGTCACGTTGTAGATGGTGAGGCTTGGCTCCACGGTAATCGACTCGCGGATATGGAATACGTAAGTGAGCCCGAGGTCAGCCGTGAACAAGCCTCCCATGCCGACTTCTCCTGCCGGAGCCAGGGCCAAAGTGGGAGCCACCGCGCCCAGTTGCTGTAACTGGGACGCGCTGAACAGATTGGCGCTGACCAGCGCTTGCCCGGCAGGGGTAAGTTGCCCGCCGTACTTACTGTTGTAACTGTTGATGTAATTGTTGATGTTGGAAGGGGTTACGCTGCGACCGAAGGATCCGATGTTGGTTCCCGGCAGAACGTCACCGGTGGTGCCGTCTCCGGTGATATCGGATTGGAAGATCTGCCCGCTTGACGCCTCGCGCTGCGCTCCCGGAGGAAGCGTCAAGGTGAGAGGAAGCGAGCTATCGGCGTGAGCGATCAAGCTGAGGCGGACGCCTTTGCCGAGATCAGCGACGCCTCCAAACGAGAATTGGTTGGTACGGTCCAGGGCGTTCGGCCCTATAAAGTGATTGTAATTGTCCCAGTCCACTACCGCCCCGCCAAAGTCCTGGTCGGTAACCATGGAGTTGATGCGGGACAACGAGTAGGAAACCTGTAGATTCGCCGCCTTGACTCCGGGCATAGGCTTACTCACTCGCTGTTTCAGGGAGACATCCAGGCCGTTGTAAATGGAGTGTCCGATGGGCTGGAGCATATAGTTTTGGCCCACGTTCGGGTTGACGCCGGGGAAGGCGCAGTTGCAGCCCGGAAATCCGCCGGTGATGGCGGAACCAGAATCCAAGCCGTTCCCGGCATAACTACTGATCGTTGCACCCGCCTGAATGGCGCAGTTGATCCCGCCGGTCCCGACCGGGCAACCGAAGGATTGATTAGTAGCATTGATGGCGCTCAACGCTGCGTTCGTGTCGAGGTAACGGGCGGCGCCGACATGGTTGGTGTCGTAATACACCAGGTAGTGGAGTGCCCGATTCCGCAGATAGTCGACGCTAAGCACGGTTCCAGACCCGAACTCGTGCTGGATTCCGGCATTGAGCTGGATGGAATACGGCGTGCGAAAGTTCGGCGCGAACAGGTTCGTGCTCGTGTTTGAGTTGTCCGTGAGTGTCGTCCCGATGTAGCTGCCGTTAGATGCAGGACCGGCGGCGAGAGTGTCGGACTGATACTGGTGCTGGATGTTGATTATCTGGCTAGCAACTGTACCAACCGGCTGGCCGCAAATGTTGGTGGCGTCCACTGCCACGCCGCCGGGAAAGGTGAGGCTACCGCAGCCAGGATTGAATCCCAGGAACAGGCCCTTTTGCAGGCGTGCGGGGGCGTCAAACAGCACGTTGTTCCACACTGTGTTCTCGTAATACATTCCGCCGCCGGCGCGTATTACGGTTTTGCCTGTCTTCCAGGGGTCCCAGGCCACGCCGATCTGGGGGCCGAAGTTCTTGTTGGGCTGGTGAACCGGATCGCCCAAACCGGCTCCGAACTGGTTGATCGCGGCATTGGGACCCAGTTGTGAGTCGCTACGGCCCGTATCGCGAATGTAGTGCAATCCCAAGCTGATGTTCAAGTTCGGCCGGATCTTCCAGTTGTCGCCGACGTACGCCGAGAACCGTGTATCAAACTGGCCGCCGGCGGGAAAGCCAAACCGCGGAATCGCCGTGGAGAAGCCTTGACCGTTCCCCAAGGTAACATCATCAACCGGGTAGTTCAGCGGGTTTCCGGCCCCTCCCGGGAACGGTCCCTTTGCTGCCGCCGCCTGATCCGCCGCCGTATAGGCGTCGCCCACTGAGGGCGCCAGCGCCAGGAACGAAGCGAAACCGCCGCCCAGAATGCGGTTAATTTCGCCCCCATAGAGGATCACGTGATTGCCTCGAATCGTACTGCCGTCGTACTTGAACTCGAGGTCGTGCTGCTGGGTTACCTGGGGCGCGAGGAAGCTCGCCCCCGAGCAGAAAACGTCCGCGCCGCCGGTGAGGCAGAATGGATCGCCGCCGATGGCGAGTTCGATTCCCGGCGCCGGATCGTAGATGCCGGCGCTCGCGTCGCTGATCTGGTTGGCGAACCGTAGGAACTCAAATCGGAAGCTGTGAGTGAACTTGCCGGTGGTCCAATCGAGGCCTGCCAGATGGTCCTGGGCATGGTCGCGGTTCAGGAAGGGTGAAAAGGTGTTGAGAATAAAGGGGACAACATTGCTGTTGATGTTGTAGGTGTAGCGGTAGAAGGCCTTCATACTTGAGGTCACCTGGTAGTCCATCCTCGCGAAGGCGTCGTTTTCCTTGAAAGGCTGATTGATCGAAGTGGAGAGTGGTGCGAACGGTCCCGAAAGCTGGACCGGCGCCGCATAGTCCTGCCGCGAGCGTTCCGCGTCGAGGAAGAAGAAAAGCTTATCCTTGATAATCGGGCCGCCCACATTGCCGCCGAACTGCTCGCGTCGGAAGAACAGATCTTCCGGCGCCACCCGGGCCGCCATGTTGTGCCACCGGCCGTCATAAAACCCTTCGCCATGCAGAGCGTTGGTCCCCGACCGGCTGGTGATATTGACCGCTCCGGAGGAAGTCATGCCGCTCGACAAATCCAGCGTGGACTGCTCCATCTGGAATTCCTGGATAGCGCTGGCCGGGATATTGGTGGTGGTGGTTCCCACGTTCTCGTCGCTGATGTCGCCGCCATCCACTTCGATGCGGGCCGTGCGCCCGTACCGGCCGCCGAAAGAGATTGAGGAGAAGCCGTTTTTCGTGGGGTCAAACACCGCGCCATCCTGAATCTGCACGCCAGGTTCAAGCTGAGCGAGCTGGAGAAAGTTCCGTCCGTTAATCGGCAACTCTTCGATCTGTTGGGTAGTGATGACGCCCTGGACGGTAGCCTGCTCCGTGTTCACCTGTACGCCGGAGGCTTCAACCTCCACCGTGGTGCTGGCTGACCCGACCGTCAGCGTGACATTCCCATTGGTTGTGTTACCCACCAGCACCGTGATTGTGAGCTGAGCCGCGCTGAAACCTTTTACCTCCACTCGTACTCCGTAGTCGCCGGGGGTCAAGGGTCCCGAATCGTAGGCGCCGGAGGAGTTGGTGGTCAAATCCAACTTTAGGCCAGTCGCTTGGTTGGTAATCTTCACCGGGGCGCCGGGTATAACCGCGCCGGTTGGGTCGGTCACAGTGCCCAGAATGTTGCCGGTGGAAATGCTGGTCTGCGCCCGCAGGGATAGCGGTACGCACAAAAAGACCATGAGAGTGGCCAATCCTGAGAAGCAGAGAAAGCTCTTGGTGCGTCGCGAGACTTCTGTTTTTGCCATTCAATCCTCCTTGAGATTACTCATAGCCCCCTTGAGAACGTTCATACTCGCCGATGGCTCGTCTGGAATCGTTTCCTTAGACGTAAGCAGACTGAGAAGGCGATCTGGGCACGGAGAAGATCATAACCGGGAGAGACACTGAAGGGCAATTAGAAAAACAACCGCGAACTCATTACCTTCAGGTGCTTACGGCCCAAAATCAGGCTCTTACCCGTCCGGCAGGGGCTATGACGTCATCCAATCGGGACGAAACGTCAGGCCGGTGCCGCCAAACCGCCGTAATCAGCTGAGCACGAAATGGACCAATTCTGACTGTTTCGACCCAGGCCAATGAAATCATGGGTGAATTCATAGATTGTTAACTGTAGTGACTTGAATTGGATCAGCGGTGCTACGAATTCCCATAGTTGAAGTTCCACAAAATGGATTCTCCGGTGGGCAGTCCAAACCAGGCAAGAGCTCCGCCCTTGAGATCCCGGATGCCTTGGCCTTTGCAGATTCATGATTCGGAAGGAAATCCTCAGTCCTCCGCTCTCAGTGCAGGACCCCTGTCTGGTAGTCGAGGTCGGCGCGGCTGATCTGGTAGTCGTATTTGGCGCCGGCGTTTTCCGTCTGGGCCTGGGTCTGGTTCAATTGGGCCTGGCTGAGCTCGACAATCGAGCCCAGGCCCAGCTTGTATCGAGTCTGGGCGAGGTCGAGGGCCTGGGAGGCTTCGTCGAGAAGTTGGGCGGTCAGGCCGAGACGCTGGTAGGCCGTGTTGGCATTCAGCCAAGCCAGTCTCACGTCGCGCGCCACCCGGTCGGCCTCATCGCGAAGGTTCTCGTCCGCTGCCTCAGCTCGCAGTCGCGCTTCGGCGGCGCGCGCCGAATAGAGGCGTCCATTAAAGATGGGGATGTTGACGTTCAAACCGGCGGCCGCGTAGCGGTCGGTCAACTGCTCTTGATGCCAGGGAGTCACGCCCGCCGCCCCGGCAAAACTGACGGAGGGGAGCCAGAGATCCCGCTCGGCCTTGGCGAACCGGCGGGCCGACTCGCTCGCGTAGCGCAGGCTGGCCAGCTCCGGCCGGCCTTGAATGGCCTGGGCCACCAGGTCCGACGCGTCCGGAGGAGGCGCGCCCGGCATCGGCTCTTCCGCCAGCGAATAGGTGCGGTTGTCCTGGTAGCCCAGGGCAGTGGAAAGTTGCGCGAAGGCCGCGCTGACGTCGTTGCGGGCGCTCACCAAGGTCAGCTTGGCCTGCTCCAGGTTGACGTTGGCAAAGCTTACGTCAAGGCCGGATTTCAACCTATTCTTGGCGAGTTCGCTCACTTGGTCGGCCACTAACTGGCGCTCCTTGACGGTTTCGTCAGCCACCGTGAGCAGGGCCTGCGCGCGCAGGGCCTGGTAGTAAGCGTAGTCCACCGATAGCAGCACGTCCTCGCGCGTCGCCTGGGCATTCTGTTGTTCCGCCTGCGCGTGAAAGCGCGAGCTGGCGACGAGGTTGGAAGTGCGGCCGAAGTCGGTGACGAGCTGGTTCACGGTGACGCCGTTCGCGTAGCGGTTGTAGATGATGGGATTGTTCAAAACGCCGGCGGCAATGCGGCTGGCGCTCTCGGCCCCCGCGCCGGTGAGGCTGCCGTAGGTGAACGGGTAGTAGGCGGACTTCGTTTCGGTCACCACTTGCCCGGCGGCGAGCGCGCTTAATTGCGCGGCTTGCACCTGAGGGTGACCTTTCAAGGCGATCTCTTCCGCCTGTTTCAGGGTCAACGCCTGCGGCGCCGGGTTCGAGGACGCCTGGGCGAACCCGAGGCGGGCACCGAACAAGCCCAAAACCGCTACCAGACGCGCGATCAGGAAGATGCGTGAGCTTCGCTCGGTCATTGCGCCTCCACCGCTTGAGCGGGCGGGTTGTTGTGGCCCTTGCGGTTGCGATACACAAGAAGATACGCCGCGGGAACGATGAACACCGTGAGGGCGACGGAAACGGTAAGGCCGCCGATAATGGCCCGTCCCAATGAGGCGTAGGCCTCGCTGCCGGTCTCCAGTTTCAGCGCCATGGGAATCAGCCCAAAGAGCGTGGCGAGCGAGGTCATCAGGATCGGGCGCAGGCGGATGCGGCAGCTCGTCACCACCGCGTCGCGCACGGACATCTCCGCTTCGAGGTGGTGGGCGAACTCCACGATCAAAATGCTGTTGGAAGTCACGATACCCACCATCATCACCACGCCCATCAGCGACATCACATTGATGGTGGTTCCGGTGACCCAGAGGAACACCAGCACGCCGGTGATTCCGGTGGGGACGGCGAGCAGAATCAGGAAGGGGTCGATGAAGGAGCGGAACTGGGCCACCAACACCAGGTAAAGAAGGGCCAGGGCCAGGATCAGCCCAAACCCAAAGCTCGAAAACGACTGGCGCATGCCTTGCACCATGCCGCGCATCACCAGACCCACGCCCTCGCGAAGGTGAGTTCCCGCCATGATCTTGTCGATGGCGCCGGCTACCCGGCCCAGGTCCTCAGTGGCGGGAGTGACGTAGACATCGATCACCCGCTGGATCTGGTAGTGGTCCACCTCCGTCGGCGCTTTGAAGTTCTTTACGCTGGCCACCTGGTCAAGAAAGGCCGGATCTTTCGATGCCGGAGAGCGGATGGGAATGGCTTTCAGCGAGAACATGCTGTTGATGTCGCTTTCCGGATACTGGACGGTAAGGAAGTAGTCGTTGCCCGTGCGCGGGTCGATCCAGTAGCTGGGCGCGATCATCTGGTTGGAGGTCAGCGCGGTGATGACGTTGTCCACCACTTCTTTCTGACTGAGGCCGAGTTCTCCGGCGCGCACGCGGTCAACCTGAAGCTGTAAGGCGGGGTAGTCGATATCCTGCGGAATGTAGACGTCGCTCACGCCGGGCACGCCGCGAATCTGGCGGGCGAGGTCGGTGGCGACCCCATAAGTAGACTCGAGGTCCTGGCCGCTCACCTGCAAGTCGATGGGCGCGGGAAGACCCTGGTTCAAGACGGCGTCCTGCAAGCCTCCCGACTGGAAGAAGGTGCTGATCTCCGGCATCTCCTCGGCCAGGCGCCGGCGCACCCGATCCATGTAGTCGTAGCTGCCGATCTTGTGCTCGTCAGTGAGCGCCACCTGGATGGTGGCCGTGTGGGGCCCGGAGTTGGAGGTGTAAATGGAAGTGAAATCGGGGACCACTCCCAGGTTGGAAACGATGAGGCGGAGGTCCTGCGGTCTCACCACCTGGCGAACGATGCCTTCAACCCTCGCCACCAGCTTTTCCGTCAGCTCGACGCGCGTACCGCTGGGAGCCTTCATGGTGATGACGAACTGGCCGGCATCGCTGCGAGGGAAGAATGCGACTCCGAGCAGCGGACCGATGAGCAAGCTCAGCACAAAAACACCCAGGATGCCGCCGACCACCAGCCACGGTCGTAGCAGGGACCGGTCCACGGTGGCCTCATACCAGTCCAACATACGGTGGAATCTCGCGTTGAAGGCGGCGTTGAAGCGAGCCCCCACCGATAGACGTGATGCCCGCGACGCGTGAGGCTGGTCGCCCGGGGATAACGCCTCCTCGGAGCCCGCCCCAGCGGGCTCTGGCTCTGCCTGGTGGTGAGGCGCCTTGATCAGCTTGGCACAGAACAGGGGAACCACCGTCATGGCGATGAAGTAGGAGGCAAACAGGGCCAGGACCACGGCGAGCGCGAGCGCCGAGAAAAGGAATCGACTGACTCCGTAAAGGAAGGTCACCGGAAAGAAGACGACCGCGCTGGCGATGGTGGCCGCCAGGACGGCCATGGTGACCTCTTGCCCACCTTTTTCTGCGGCCACCTCCGGTGGCTCCCCGAGTTCCATATGCCGGAATATGTTTTCCAACACGATCACCGAATTATCGATGAGGCGGGAAAAAACGATCGCGAGGCCGGCCAACACCATGCTGTTGATGGTGCTGCCGCCGAAATAGAGGGCCATGATCGCCGCCAGGGCGGAGAGCGGAATGGAGAGAAAGACAGCCGCCGTCCCGCGCAGGCTGCCCAGGAACAGAAGCACCATCAGCCCGGTCAGCAGCAGTCCGGTGGCGCCTTCGTGAAGCAGCGTGTTGATGGCCTTCTTGACGAACTCCGATTGATCGAACACCACGCTGGGCACAAGCTGCTTTGGCACATCGACCAGGTGCTGCAGCGTGGACTTGACGGCGTCCACGACGGCGATGGTGTTGGTGTTGCCTCCCTGCTTCATGACGGGGAGAAAGACCGATCGCTGCCCGCCGACGCGAACGATGCCGAGCTGGATGGTGGAGGCATCCTTGGCGGAACCGATATCCGCCACCGTCACGTACTGGTTGCCGACGCTCTTGATGGGAATCTGGTTCAGGTCGGGCACGTGCTCGATCTCACTATTGGTGTAGATGTCGTAGTCGTAGGGACCGATCTTGGCGTCGCCGGCCGGCAGAATCAGGTTGGAGTTGTTGACCGCGTCCACCACGTCCATCACGCTCATGCCGTGCGCGTGGAGCTTCAGGGGATCGACATAGACCATGATCTGGCGATACTTGCCGCCGAACGGGGGAGGCACCGAGGCCCCGTACGCGGTCGCCAACTGGTCGCGGACCGCGTATTGACCGGTGTCGCGAAGCTGGGACTCGGAAAGCCCCTCCCCCTTCAGAGTCACCAGGCACACCGGCAGGCTGGAGGCGTCAAACTTCATCACCACCGGCGGCAACGTGCCCTTGGGCAGGCGCCCCAGGTCGGCCATGGCAAGATTGGAGATTTCCGTGGCGTCGGAATCGGCGTTGGTGCCCGGCTGAAAGACGATCTTGATGATGCTGACTCCTTCCAGCGAGCGGGATTCCATGTGATCGATGCCGGCTCCCAGGGTGAAGAAGCGTTCGAAGCGCCCGGTGATGTTGCCTTCCATCTCCTCCGGAGGCATACCGCTGTAAAACGTTGCCACCACGACTTCCGGAATATTGATGACGGGAAACAGATCCACCGGCATGCGGACCAGGCTAGTGAGACCGATCACCACCACGAAGAGACAAAGCACGACGATGAAATAAGGATTGCGAATCGCGAAGCGCGACATTTAGCGGCCTCCCTCCATGTCCGACAGTTCCACCGGCTTCGGCGCTACCACCTGACCTTGCCGCAACTGGCTGGTGTTACCGACCACCACTTGGTCACCCTCCGCAAGCCCGGAAACGATCTGTAGCCGATTGCTGGTCTCCAGGCCAACCGTGACCGGCACCACCTCGATCCGGTTGTCGCCGCCGACGCGATACGCGGTAGCCTTGTTCCCCTCTCGCGAGACCGCTTGGATCGGGACCGCCAGCGCGTTCTTCGTCGCCGTGACCGGGAAAGAAACATAGGCGTACATGCCCGGCACCAGCTCCAGCTTCGGGTTGGGCACATCGACCTCGGTCACCATGGTGCGGGTAGCGTCGTCCACTTTGTCGGCAAACCGGGCGACGACGCCCTCAAAGGTCCGGTTCAAAGCCTGCACTTCCACGCTGACGGTTTTCCCCAGATGTATGGCAGGCACATCCGCCTCCGGCACCGGGATATCGAGGCGCAACAATCCGTTCTGGGAGAGCTTCACCACCGGAAGCGCTTGTTGTTCCGACGACGTACCCGCCGCCACCATGGCGCCCGTGTCGGCATAGCGCGCAGTCACCACGCCGTCGAAGGGAGCGGTGATTTTGGTGTAGTCGAACAGGGCCTGGACCCGGGCGCGATTGGCCGTGGCTTCGCTCCGATGCTCTTGAGCCGCAGCCAAGCCGGACTTCGCTGCTTCTACATGGGCCTCCGCGGCTTGATCCTTCCCTTCCGCATCGTCCACGTCCTGCTGCGCGATGAGTTCCGGGCGGGTCTTCATCACGCCTTCCAGGCGGCCATAGGTCAGGTGAGCAACGGTATAGTCTGCCTGAGCGCGCTTCAGTTCGTGTTGGGCCTGATCCACCTGCTGATCGCTCTGCCGCATCGCGGCCGACGCCTGGTTCAGTTCATCCTGAAGTTCCGGCACTTCCAGGACCGCCAGCGTTTGGCCTTTCCTCACCCGGTCTCCTACGTCCACGTCGATGTGCTTCACGTACCCCGACACCTTGGCGTGAACTTCGATTTCCTGAAAGGGACGGAATTCCGCCGCGATGCGCAGCGTCTGTCCCAGGTCGGCGCGCACCACCTTGGTCACTGCGACGTTCACCACCTGGTTGGCGGTGGTTTCGGCGTCGGCCGGGCGCGCTCCGTCGTGCGAGCAGCCCTGTGTCGCCAGTACAATGCCCAGTAACAGGATCGTCGCGGCGACATCCCGTGGCGATAATCTTTGGGGTCGTCCCGCCGAAGCAAAGGGCCAAGCCCTAGGGTAGGCACGAGGCCTGCCCCTACCGGAGGTCGCTGGCCTGTTTGTGCTGTTGGTCATCGTGAGTGCTCCATTCAGGGATCAAACTTGGGTCGCCGCATCGCTGAGGTTGCGCCCCCCGGCCCCGAGATCAGGGGCGAAACCGGGCCTCTCCGACGGACTGCCGCACGGCCTCGCGCAGCTCTTCGAGCGTCGGTTTGGCCGAATCGGCCACGTCGATCACCCGGCGTTCGAGCGCCGCCACTCTTGCGGCGGCCGCCGGAATCTGGCCGGCTATGGAAGCCGGGATGCTGATCACCCCGTGACGATCGCCGTGCAGAAGATCGCCCGGCCGAACCTTCAAGTTGCCGATCTCGACCGGTATACCGAATTCGATCGTGTGAAAGTAGATTCGGGACACGGCAACGTTCGCCGCAAAAAAGGAAAAGCCTAGCTGCTCGACTTCCTCCAAGTCGCGCACCGCGCCGTTGGTGACCAAGGCCACGCATCCGAGCGCCTTGAAGATGTGGGCGTGGACCTCTCCGGCGCAAGACCCCAGCCCGGGACGCCGGTCCAGGTCCTCCAGCACCACCACGCGCGGGGCAGGAATGGTAAGCAAATAATTCCACCAGTCTGTACGGTCGGGATAGCTGCTCCCCCTCATCGGCGGCTCGGACGTTCGGATGCGGGCGGTGACCGCGTAGCCGACCGCCGAAGGGAGTTTGGGGAACATGCAGCGGACGCTCGTGCCCACGAATCCCTCGTTGCGCAACCGTACGTCGAACGTTTCAATGGCGTCTGCAACTTGACAAGTGTTGAGATGGCGGAGAAGCGCCAGTTCCCCTGGAGTCAGCGACGAGTCCATCGGTATGCCATGGCCCCCAGAAAGTCCAGTACTCGAAGAAAGCTATCAGCCTTCAGCTCTCAGCTTTCAGCAAGAAAGCCCGGTTGTCTTTCTGATAGCTGATGGCTGAGAGCTGAGGGCTGTTTTATCCTGTCTATCTACATCAGGTCCGGAATCCACGCTCGGCGAAGCATTGCGACAACGCTTGCTCAACGCACTTCGAAATAAACATCGAGAGCGCGAGAATGGTGCAGGCTAAATCCATCATCTTGAGTATGCTCACCCACGCTGGCCGTAACCACGCAGGATCCGGTACTTTTTGCCCTCAAGGTCTGGCGCCCTTTCGTCTTTTGAACCAGGGCGCAGACTGTCCTCTTTCCGCCCTCGTCGTAAACGACAGAGCTGGCGGCGGGATCATAGGTCAAGCCTGGAAGCTGAGCCAAAGTTGGCGGTATGCCAAGATCTCCTTGGGAACGATAGTCCACCTGATGGGGAATCGTGTATTCCACCACGACCCGAGCCCGCCCCGTCTCCTTGTTGACCTCGAAATAGAAATCCCCCATGGAGACGGGCAGGATACGTTCGGCTCCGGTATGCGGTCTGTACTCCGCGGGGACCGTAGCGATTTTGATCCTGGCGTCGACGGGCACCGGGGCAGCGATCGCCATCGTGAGGACGAACGGTAACAGAATTGCGGGCTTCACGTGACCTCCTTCTGGTTTCTGAAATTAGTTGCGCGCCATCCCCGCCACGCGGCACCGATTGGTCGGGCCTTTCACGCAGTTCAAAGGTTGGCTAAGGGCTTCGGCACCTGTGCCTCGCCTGGGTAACAAAGAACTGTGGACGGGAAAAGCTAGACGGAAGGAGGACCTCGAAGCGCGGTGTGACGGAAGAAACCGGGAATGGGGGCCGGCGGCTGATCGCGCTCAAAAGAGGCGGTCACCGTCGGGCTCGGCTGATTGCAAATGAGGATCGTAGCAACCACCTGGAGAACCGTGACGCGCGACGAACCTGCGCACCGGCTCTCACTCATCTTGCAGGTTTGAGATACCCAGTGTGACGGGCTCGACTGAGGGAGCGCAAAGCTGTGCTTGGCGAGCGTGGCCACTGAGACGAGGCCGGCAAGCAGCAGAAGGACGGCCACCCGCGGAGCAGCGCGCCGCGCGGCCTTTGCCTTCCCTGGCTCTCGACTCACATCACTCATTTCGGGGTCCAGCGAAGAACGGTCCATCGGTTCCTTAGAAGCCTGATCATACCTTATGGATGCCTGAAGCGCAAGCCACGGAATCAAGTTGGGCGAGAAGGCCGCGCATCATTTACGACGTGCGGCCCTCCGCTTGGCACGAGTTTGGTGCCTGGCTTCCCACAACCGGCCTACTTCAGGGTTGGAGCAGAGCCTGGCAAAGTGTACCGCAAGTTGAAGAACACCATGTTTATACTGGCGTTAAGCGGTTGACCGGTGGCGACGGACCAGGGATTGCGAGTGAGATAGGAATACTGGCCCATGAAGTTCAGTGCGCCGTACTTCGCATCCTTCCAGAGAGTCTGGTTGAAGCCGAAAGTGGCCTCCTGGATAGCGCGGTTCTGTCCGCTGGCAGAGCCGGCGAATCCGTAACCAACGGGCGTTAGCTTGGTGGTCGTCACGGGCGGTGTGCCTGAGGTGGTGCTGGTGGAGACTATCGCAACGTTCCGCCCAATGTAAATGCCGCCGTAATAGGCATAGATCAGCGAGTTCTTCTGCGTGAACTCGAACCCCGAGACCGTAGAATCGGCGTGGATAAGGGAGATGCTACCGTCGGCCTTAGCGATCAAGTCCGGGGCTTCGCCGAAGATGTATCGGCCGCCGCCGTCGCTGACGAAATTGTTTGTGAGGAGGCGGAAACCCTTGGCCAGTTCAACATTCAAATTCAAGAAGCCACCCCCACCCGCCGCTGAGAAGTCGGTCGTGGTGGTCGGATTCCAGACCTTGAAGTTGCGCTCGAGTCCACCCACCTCGAAGTGAAACCTACTGGAAGGATCGACCGCCAATTTGGCAATCACGTCAGGAGCAACATTCGGGACGGCCAGGGTCGTACCCCCGGTATTCAGCTCACTCGAATAAGCGCTGGAGAGTGCGGAGGGAAAAACAACGGTCCCGCCGCCCCCCGAGCCGCCGACGTACTGCTCCGGACTGTCGAGAGCAATGGCGAAGGCAGCTTTGTTCGAGGGGTGGTAAACAACTCGCAGTTCCGGGATCCGCCCCCAAACCAAGCCCGCTTGATAATTCACATCGATATCCTGCGAGTAAAAGAGGTTGCTGGGCAAAGGCGAAATACCGCTGCGACCCGGAGTGATCAAGCTCCAGGTTTGGCCACCCAGTACTTCCCAGTTGGACTTCTGGACGTCAACCCAGTATAAGCGCGAGCGCAGGGTGTTGCTATTGCTGCTCACGGCTACGTTCCCTCCGTTGTTTCCAAGAAAGTCTGACTCCATGTAGCCGATCACGTGCGCGCCTTTCACCAACGCATCCACGCGGAAGCCCACGCGAGAGTTCTGCATGCTCAAGCGGAACTCGCTGAGGTTATTCTGAAAGACGGCGCCGTACGGTATGCTCCCGAAGTTGGTGCCGATACCGCTTCCGCCATCATGGCTGCGCCACACACTCGTAAAATCCATGAACCCAACCGGTGTCACATAGGCGTCGCCGATGTGAAACTGAAGCGGTGACGCTTCTTCCGCCGGCGGGTGCAGCGGATTGGGACTCGGCGCCGGCGCAGTCACGGGTACTGCCGCTGGGATCACCGGAGTGAGACTTGCCACCTGACCCAGATTCGGGCTCTGCGAGCTCTGGTCGCTGGCGGCGTTCGGTCTGCTTACGGAGGCGGCCTGGACTGTCGCCCCCGACTGTTTCATTTGGATCGTCTGGAGGAGTTGCTTTTGCTCCTCAAGGGCGTTCTGAAGCTGGTCAATCTGCTTCTGTTGGAGGGCAAGCTGATCCTTGAGTGCCTTGACCTCGTCAATTTTGGGGCTGGGCGCTGAGGTGGCGGTCGGACTCACCGATTGCGGCTCCGACGCCTGTGCCCCGGCCTTAGTATTGAAGGCAAGGCCGGCTGCCAGAAGCATGACGGCAACCAGCGACCATGATGTCAGTTTGAGTTTTTGCATTAGTTTCACCTCGTGTCTCTGAGTTTTTGCCAGTCCGGCCGACTATGCCGTGGACCGGAACCGGCCCCTTCTGTGCTCCTGATGGATCGCGGAGTGATCAACGTAAGGCGTAAGCAAGCTACGCCACGACTGGCCCCGTCGCAGCTTCCGCTGGCGGCTAATAATCAGACTGACAGCCCACTGCTAACGGCACATGACAGCGGTGTTAAGATTGTGTTACGGCGAGCGCAACCGAGGGTAAGAAGACGGCCATCTGCTGCAACCTTTTCCTGCGTTGGCTTCCAGGCGTTGCTGTCGACGGCGACGTTGGTGCGTTCTGGTCCCGAGGCCCCGGCGGGTCCGTTGAAGTCGGTAACCCGCGGCGTCGGAAGACAAAATACCCTAAAGGTCTTGCCAGACTGAGCCGATAACAGGTGAGGAGGTCGTGGTGGCCGATAACGTCGTCCTCAAAGCAGGCCCCGCCTGAAGTCGGACCCGGGTTGATCCGGACCGCCGAATCCCCTGCTTGGTTGTCAGCATTCTTCCGAGTTTCTATTTTTTTATTGACTTCGTCAGGACTTCCCAATACTCTATAAAGTCGATAGACTATAGTTGTGAAATTGGACTGATGGACTAACTCAAAGTGCATTCGGCGGAGTTGAGGACCCTTAGGTCCAAAAAATCTCGAAGGAGGGATGACGATTTATGAACAGAGGTTTTGCTTCCACCTTACGCATTCGATCAATTTCCGTGGCTGGAGCGGTGATTCTGGCCGCCAGCGTGCCTTTTAGCTTGGCGCTAGCAGCCAGCGATCAGCCCACGACCGACAACCTAAGAACTGCGGCGCAGAAAGCTCATTCCGGCGCCAAGAAGACCGCGCTGCGAACAGCCGCCAAGCCGGCACTCGCAACTCGCCCTGCCGGCCAATCCGGCTCACCGAGCGCAAAGCCCGCCTCCGGGAACGAGTCGCAGAATGACGATGCAGCCCTCAAGGAACGACTGAACCGGCAAGACGAGTTGCTGGCGGCTCAGCAGCAGCAGATCGCTTTGCTGCGCCAGGCTATCGAGGATCAAAAACAGCTCTTACAGCGCGCGGTGCAAGGAGCAGCAGTGCCAACGCCCACGACGCCGAATTTGGGCCAAGTGGCAAGTCTGGCTCCGGTGATTCCAGCCGTAAGCCCGGCGCCAGTTGTGGCAAGCTTGGCTCCGGTGATTCCGGCCGCAAATTCGGCCAGCCCGCCAGTTCCGGGAGTGCCCGATCCCGCTCCTCAGGAGTCGACGCGGTCCTACGTCGAGCGAGTGGACCAGTTGGGCAAGACGGTGGACGCCACCGTTGCCAATCTGGCCGGATTCAGGTTTAGCGGCGATTTCCGCATGCGGTTTGACAGCCTCGACCGGTCCTCCAACAGCTTTGCCGCAGCGGAGCAGAACTCGCGCGGCAACTACCGCATGAGATTCAATGTCGACAAGGTCCTGAACGACCAGTTTAATTTCCACTTTCAGGTGGCATCGGGCGCCGCCAACAATCCCCTCACTTACAACACCGACTTTGGCGGCTTTGCCACCCGCGGTCCCATCTTCATAGGTGAGGCCTGGGCCAGTTATCACCCCAATTCGAACGTCGATCTCCTCGGTGGCAGGGTGCCTGAACTCTTCGCCGATGATTCGCGCTTCCTGTTTAAAGAAGATATTCGTTTCGACGGATTCCAGGAAAACTTCAAGATCCCGACCGGATCCAATCCCCTGGGTGTCACGCGGATCGAACTCCGGGGCGGACAATATGTCCTGACCAACCCCAACGTTCCGGCCCTGCCTTCGGCAAAAAGTTGTGCGTCCGCGACTCCGGCGGCAAGCTGTGTCTACCTCAGCGCCGGTTATTTGCCGGGCCAGAGGGTGGAAGACGCCGATCTCTTCCATCAGGGTTTCGCCATCTATGCGGACCTCAAGCCGGGCTGGCATCACCAGTTCGGAGGAGATTTGCAATGGTACCGCAATCCGAACCAGATCGCCCTGGCGGCAACGGCCGCAGGAGCGCCAGTGGTGATTGGCGCGCAGTTCGGCACGAGCAGCATCCTTCCCATCCCGGGCACCGGCACCGCCACCACGACAGCAGGCGGGGCAATGTTCGCCGCCGCCAACTTCCAGGTCGCTCATCTCAAGTACCGCCTTGGCTACGACGGCTGGAAGGTGGGGAATCATGAGATGCCCGCCTACATCGAGTTTCACGGCGCGCGCAACGTGGGCACCGGTTTCCTGAATAACGCCTGGGAGGGTCTGGCGAGCTTCGGCAGAACCGGTAAGGCAGGCGACGTGCGACTGCTTTACGGGTATGCTGCGAAGGAAGCCAATTCTATGATCTCGGAAGTTACCGACGACTATATGGGATCCACCACCGGCGTGAATATGCGCACCCACGAATTCCGTGTTGATGTCGGGCTGAATCGATATTTGGTCTGGCAGAACCTGTTCTTCATTCAGAACGAAATCAGCAGCAACAATCCTAAACACAACTTCTTCGTGCCCGTCCAGGCGGGCGCAGCCACTCAGTACCGCTTCCAAAGCCAGCTGCAGTTCAGCTTCTGACCGAACGGGGGCGCGCAAGCGCCCCCCTGGAGTTTCTACATTTTCACCTGGAGATGTCTCAATCCACTCCTCCCCAGCGTCGATTTTCCGCAGGTCGGTCTTTGCATTATTTAGTTGACAGA
>Ga0209039_10001901_pt1 | contig 18585 bp, 14 predicted proteins | sample BogFormECP12_OM1_FD_188238 | JGI IMG/M metagenome (GOLD analysis project Ga0209039, IMG submission 188238) | Bog forest soil microbial communities from Calvert Island, British Columbia, Canada - ECP12_OM1 (SPAdes) (version 2) | ecosystem: Environmental > Aquatic > Freshwater > Wetlands > Bog ...
TGGCCCTGGCCGCCGATATCGCACTCGACCGCGGCCGCATCCGGCTCAACGGGGATGACGTCACCGAAGCCATCCGCAGCCAGGAAGCCGCCGATGGAGCCTCCAAAGTGTCAGCGATTCCCGCGGTCCGCCGGGCTCTGGTCGCCAAGCAGCGGGCCATCGGCGAACGCACCAGCGTGGTCATGGAAGGCCGCGACATCGGCACCGTGGTGTTCCCCGGCGCCGACGTCAAAATCTACCTGGATGCCGACCCCGAAGCACGCGTCCGCCGGCGTCTCGCGGACCTTCGCGCCCAGGGCGACTCCGTCTCCGAAGCGCAACTGGCCGCGCAAATGAAGGAGCGCGACCAGCGCGACAGCACGCGCCGCGACGCGCCCCTGGCGCAGGCGCCCGACGCCACCTACCTGGACTCCACGCCGCTTTCGCTCGAGGAAGTGGAGGAAGCCATCCTGCGCATCGTGCGCGCCCGCATCACCAACGGAAAGGAATTCAGTTGAACCACCTGCTCATCATGAAATTCGGCGGCACCAGCGTGGGCTCCGCCGATCGCATGCGGGTGGCGGCTGCTCTCGCGGCCGCGGAGGGCCGCAAGCGCCCCGTGGCCGTCGTGGTCTCCGCCATGTCGAAGGTCACCGACCTGCTGCTCGACACCATGCGGCACGCCGAAGCCGGCAATCAGCCCGCCATCGCCGCCGCCATCGCCGCCCTGCGGTCGCGCCACGAGGAAGCCTGCCGCCAGTTGCTTCCCGCTGACGCGCAAGCCGGGACGCTCCAGCGCATCCGCGAACTCATCGGCGATTTCGAACGCATCGTCAACGGCATGGCCATGCTCGGCGACCGGCCGCCGCGCTCGGTGGACGAAGCCGTGGCGGTGGGCGAGCGGCTGGCGGTCCTGCTGCTCACCGCCTGCCTGAATGCCGGGGGCACTGCGGCCGAGGCCATCAACGCCTGGGACGTGGTGGTCACCGACGCGGTTTTCGGCAACGCCTCTCCCTTGATGGAGCCCACCCGCGAAAAGGCGCGCGCCGCACTGCTGCCGCTGCTCGAGAGGGGCACGCTGGCGGTGATCACGGGTTTCAACGGCGCCACCGCCGACGGCCGGCCGACCACCCTGGGGCGCGGCGGATCGGACTTCTCGGCCTCCATCGTGGCCGCCGCCCTGGATGCTTCCGAGTTGTGGATCTGGACCGACGTGGACGGCATCATGAGCGCCGATCCACGCCTGGTGCCGGACGCCGAAGTCCTCGATGAAGTGACCTACGCGGAAGCCGCGGAACTGGCCTACAACGGCGCCAAGGTGCTGCATCCCCGGACGCTGGCGCCGCTGGCGGAACGCAAGATCCCGGTGTGGAGCAAGAACAGTTTCGCTCCCGAAAAGCCGGGAACGCGCATCGTCGCGGCCATTTCCGAGGACGCCGCCCGCGGGGTGCGCGCCGTCACCTCTATGGGCAACGTGGCGCTGATCTCGGTGGAACCCTCCTCGCCGGAGCTCAGCGGAGTTCAAGTGATGGCGCGCGCGCTCGAAGCGATTGCCCGCGCCGACGTGGAAGTGCTGGTGGTTTCAAGCTCCAGCTACCGCCAGAACTTCTGCTTTCTGGTGCGCGGCGAGGAACTGGAACGGTCCATCCAGGCCATGGAGTCGGCCCTGGCTCTGGAACTGGCTCACGGTTATGTCCACCCCATCCAGGTGGACCGCAACGTGGGTCTGCTGGCCGCGGTGGGCGAGGGCATGCAGGGAAAGCCGGGCACCGCGGGCCGCATCTTCTCGGCGATTTCGCGGGTGCAGGTGAACATCATCGCCATCTCCCAGGGTTCAAGCGAACTCACCATCGCCGTGGTGGTGCGGCGGGACGGCCTGGAAAAGGCCGTGCGCGCGGTGCACGCCGAATGCGGGCTGGGCGTGCGTCCTCCCGTGCCGGTGTTCCGGAAACTGCCGCGCCGGAAGCGCAACCCCGGCGAGGCGCCCGAATCGGCGTAATCGGCCGCCCGAGGGCGGCGCACAGGCCCGCGCTGGCGCCGGTTTCGTGCTATGCTTCCGCCAAGGCCCATTTGAGGGTGGGGCGCGGGTGAGCGCCCGCCCGTGAAAGGCAGAGCTGTAGACCGGTGGATGAAAGCCTGTTGGACGAACTTAGGGCGGCTCCCAGCGAAGCCTGCTTCACTGAGATTTTCAACCTGAACCGGCGCGCGGTGTTGACCCGTTGCCGCCGGATGCTCGGCGATCCGTCGGCGGCGGAGGACCTGGCGCAGGAGACGTTCGCCGTCGCCTTCGCCAAGCTTCACTTGTTCCGCGGCGGCGTCTTCTCGAACTGGATCCTCCAAATCGCCCGGAACCGGTGCATCAACTACCTGCGGGCCTCGCTGCGAACGCCGGAGGCTCCTCTGGCGGACGACACCCCCTCCGGCCTCACCGGCGATTCTGCGGACGACCTGGTGCTGTCGGGGCAGGTTAGCGCGGTGTTGCGCCGGCTTCCGCCCGAGCAACGGGTGGCGCTCAAGCTGTTCTACGCGGATGGCTACAACTACAAGGAAATCGCCCGGTTCCTGGGCTGCCCGGAAAAGCGGGTCAAAAGCCATCTGCAAAACGGCCGCAAACACTTCCGGTCCATCTGGGAAGAAACCGAGGGAGGATCGCGATGAGCACGGATGCCGGCCGGCGTCTGGCGGGCGCGCTCCGCACGCTGCGGCGGGCAGCCGGCGATTGTCCCAGTTCCGAAGCCTTGGAGCGGTACGCGATCGGGGAAAGCCCCGGGCCGGAATCGCAGCAAATTCGGGAGCATATTGCCGGCTGCGGGGTGTGCGACTGGGTGGTCGAAAAGGCCCGGGATTTCGACCACGCCGCGGAGAGCCGAAGCGGCAGCCTCGCCGCGTGGTTTCGCCGGCCCGCGCTCGGGTATGCGCTGGCCGCGCTGCTGGCCTACCCGGCGTATCTGGGGATATCCGGCTGGCGGGCGGGAATCCATCGGACGCCGGCGGCCGCGGCGCCCGCGGGCTTGCTGCCGGCCTTGGTGCTGGATGCGAACCCCGTTCGCGGAGCGGCCCGGTCTGCCGCCCGCCTCCCGCGCGAGCCCGATAGCGTGGTGCTTCTGAGCGTTGTCCTGCCCGCCCGGCCGGGAGCAGCCTATGATCTGGCGGTGCTGGACGGGTCTGGCAAAGAGGTGGCGTCGCGCCGCGGGCTGGCCGGCAATGGCGGAGAGTTCACCGTGGCCTTGCCACGGCGATTGCTGCGGGCGGGCGAATACACGTTGCGGGTGGAGGGTGATGGGCAGCGATTCCAGTTTCCGTTCACCCTGTCGGAGTGAGGATGCGATTCGGCTTCGCGCTCCTGCTCCTGGCCGCGCGGCTCTGCGGCCAGCCGGGCGAACAGGTGCCGCCCAAGGACCCGGTGTGGGCGGAGTACTTTCAAGCCTGGAGCCTGGTGGGGGAGCGTCCCGAAGAGGGCATCGCGCTACTCCAGGGAATCGTCGCGCGCCACAAGGATTTCCATCGCGCCTACGAAACGCTGGCGCTCTCCTATTGGGACAACCACCAGACCGAGCGCGGCAAGGAATACTTCGAAACCCTGGCGGCCGCCGATCCGGCCAACGGACTGGCCGACTATGGGCTAGGGATTCTGGCCGATCGGGATGAGAGCCAGCCCACCGGCTCGTCCTTCGAGCACTACGCGCGCTGCCTGCAGAAGCAGCCAGGAGCCTGGCCCTGCTACGGGAGCGCCGTGAGCGCCTTCGCCGAATCGCACAAGCAGAGTGTTGGGAAGCGGGAGCTTGGCCAGTTCTTCTCCTGGGACGAGAGCCGGCCCGAGTCCGGGCTGTTGCTGGGACGGCTGTACATCAGCCAGCGGCGGATCGACGAGGCGCTGCGGGTGCTGGAGGCGGCGCTCGAACTGGTGCGGGGAACGGACCGGCCGGAACTGGAAGCCGCGCTGCATCTGGAAGCCGCCAGCGCACACTCGTCCGCTGCGGCCTACGCCACGGAAGCCATACTCGAACGCTCACGCGCGGCGCTCGAGATCTACGGCCGGCTGGGCGACCCGGAAGGCCAGATGATTGGGTGCCTCGCCGTGACAGGCGCCTATGCCTCGCGGGGAGACGCCGCGCATGCCCGGGAAGCCGGGGACCGCTGCCTGAGCGCGGCGCGCGAAGCGCACTCCCGCATCTGGGAGGCGGTGGCTCTAAGAGATGCCGGGCGCGCCGCCATGCTGGGCGGTGACCTGGACCGGGCCATCGAGGCGTTCACCCGCGAGGCGGCGCTGTGTGCGGAGGCTGGGCATCCCGCCAAGGCACGCCAGGCCACCTATGAGTTGGGCAGGGTCTACCACCGGCAGGGCCGCTTCGCCGAGGCGCTCGAGTGTTTTGAACGCTCCCGCTCGGACGGCGCCACTGCCGCGGAACGGTTCCAGGATGCCCATAGCATGAGAGGCCTGGGAGCGGTCTACGGCGATTTGGGCGACTATTTCCGGCGGCTCCAGTACGAGACCGAGTCGGTGCGCATCTTCCGCGGGGATGGATATGGCTGGCAGGCCGGCGCGGGGTTGGGGAATATCGCCGAGACCTATGCCGCCCTGGGCGATTTTCCGAGCGCCCGCGCCAGCTTTATTGAGTCTCTCCGCCAGGCGCGGGAGCACCAGGACCTCTCCGAGCAGATGTCGATCCTGGTGAGCCTGGCCCGGCTGGAGCTTACCGTGGACCGGCCACGGGAAGCACTTCGCTACCTGGACGAGACCCGGCAGTTCAAGGGGCGGGTGTGGTATCCCGAAGTCGAGACGGAGGCGCTGGCGGTTCGGGGCGGCGCCTATAAGCGGTTGGGCCGCTTTCGCGAGGCCGTCGAAAGCACCAAGGCGGCCGTGGCTCTGGCGCAGGCCGGCCAGAACCGGACTCTCGAAGCGGGAATGCTAAGCGAGATGGGCGACTGCCAGCTCCGGGCGGGCGATCTGGCCGGGGCCGAAGCGGCGTTCACCCGCTCCCTCGCTATCGGCGCGACAACCGGCCGCGCCGCAGTCGTCGCCGGGGCGCAGCGCGGTCTGGCGGAAACCGCGCAGCGGCGGGGCGACTACCCGGCGGCTTTGGGGCGCCTGCGCGCCGCTATCGAGGCGATCGAGGCGATGCGCACCCAGATCCCGTCCCCGGAGTTGCGCGCCGGGTTCCTGCAGGAGAACTGGAGGGTCTACGAGGAGATCGTGGGCGTGCTGTCGCTACTCGACCAGCGCCAGCCGGGGGCGGGATACGGCCTCCAGGCCTTCGAATACGCCGAGCGGTCGCGGGCGCGATCGTTTCTCGATCTGCTGGTGGAATCGCGGGCCAAAATCACGAAGGGGTTGACCCCGGAGCAGACCCGGCGCCAGGCTTCCTTGCTCAATGCCATCGCCGCCGCCTCGCGCGTCATGGACGAGCGGCCCTCGCCGGAAAACGGCAGGGCCATCGAGACCGCCGAGAGAAACCTGGCCCAGTGGGTGGCCGGCATCCGGCAGACCAATCCCGCCTACCAGCAGCTTCGCTATCCCGACCCGTGCACGGCGCTCGAGGCGCAGGCGGTGGCGGCGCGCGGCGGCGCCATCGTGGAATACGCCCTGGGCGACCGGCGGTCGCAAGCCTGGCTGATTTCCGGCGCCACCATCCGCATGGTCCGGCTGGCGCCGCGGGCGGAGATCGAGCGCGAAGTGAAAGCCTTTCGCCAGGACCTGGAGCGCCGGCCGCGGGGCCGGACGGCGGCGGAGATCGAGGGCCGCGCGCGCCGCTTGTATGCCCTGCTAGTGGCGCCGCTCGATCCCTGGCTGAAGCCCGGCCAGCGGCTCACCATCGTCCCCGACGGCATCCTCCACTACCTCCCCTTCGAGGCGCTGGTGGCGGGCGGCGCCGCCCAGCCGCGATTCCTGATCGAGGACTTCACCATCGGCTACGCTCCGTCGGTCACGGTGTACGCCAGCCTGATGGCGCAGGGGACGGCGAAACCGGCCGCGGGGCGGCGCGAGCTGCTGGCCTACGGCGATCCCGTGCTCCAGCCGGCTGGGGGCAGCGCGGGCGGGACCGCGGGAATCGGCGAGCTCGTGCGCGGGGTCTACGCCGTGCGCGGGGCGAAGTTCACCGCTCTGCCCGCCGCCCGCGCCGAAGTGGAAGCCATCGGGGCGCTGTTCCCGCCCGGGCTGCGGCGGACGCGCCTGGGAGCCGAAGCCAGCGAGGCGGCCCTGAAGCGCGAGGATCTGACGGCTTACAAGCGGCTGCACTTCGCCACCCACGGCGTGGTGGACGAGCAGATTCCGGCGCGCTCCGGGCTGCTGCTCGCCCCGGGCGGCCCGGAGGAAGACGGCGTCCTGCAGTTGAACGAGATCTTCAACCTCGACCTGGACGCCGATCTGGTGACGCTTTCGGCCTGCCAGACCGGGTTGGGGAAACTGGTCACGGGCGAAGGGGTGGTGGGACTCACGCGCGCATTTCTGTACGCCGGCGCGGCGCGCGTGGCGGTGAGCCTGTGGGAGGTGGACGACCTGGCCACCGGCCGCCTGATGGAAGCCTTCTACCGGCAAATGAAGGCGGGCGCCCGCCCCGCCGAGGCGCTGCGCCAGGCCAAACTGGAGATGTTGCGCGCGGAGCCCGCAGCCTGGCGCAATCCGTACTTCTGGGCGCCCTTCGTGCTGGTGGGGGCGTACTAGCGCGCCGGCGCTTCCCCGGGAAAATAGTTACCTACCGCGTGGAATTCGGCCGCCGGACGTTGTTCTTCCTTCAGGAGGTGTATCTGGTGACGCAACTGCCGAAGAAACTCCTCGCTATGATCTGTGTCGGAGTGTGCGCCATCCTTTATGTGGCCTTGTTCTTACTTCCCACCACGCGCGTGCAAGGCAGAATCAAGACGGTGGAGGTTGTGGAAGGTGTCGGTTACACGCTGACGGTCGCGGGCGACGACGGAACCGAGTACAAAGCGGGTTTCCCAGGTGGACACCTGGCTCTGGATGAGCGGTGCGAGATAAGTCGCACGTCTTTCCTGTCCAGTTGGGAATTCGCGCGCTATCCGCCAAGCTCCGGCAAGCAGAGCCGGCATTAGGCCGTTCCCTGCCGCACCATCGACGGTTGCGGTGGTTGGAGCGGGGGCGTGCCCCAGGCTGGCAGCGGACTTGTTTGGACACTGTCGCTCCCGGCCGCCCCCACCCCTCCCGGAAGAACTTCGTCCGCCGCGTGGAATTCCGCTCTTCGGCGTTGTTCTCCCGATGTGGGGCCGCGCGACTCCGGCCCCCGGCCCAACGCCAGCCCGGAGAAAACGGAATGAAGCTAATCGTTCGAGTTGTCCAGTCGGTTCTTCTGTTCGGAACCTGCGCCACCGCGTGGGCGCAGCAGTACACCATCTCGACCTACGCAGGCACCGGCACGGCGGGCTATTCCGGCGACGGCGGGCCAGCCACGAAGGCGAAGCTCAACCTGCCCGAAACGCCTGGCATAGCCGTTGACAGCGCCGGCAACCTCTATATCGCCGAGTATAGTGTCAGTTCAGATGGCTCGACAGTACTGAACTGCCGGGTCCGCGAGGTCCCGCCCGCGGGCGTCATCGCCACGATAGCCGGCACCGGCACCTGCGCCTCCTCGGGCGATGGAGGTCCGGCGAGCAGTGCTCAGCTCAACGGGCCGGCCGGCCTGGCGGTTGACACCGGCGGTAACCTCTACATCTCGACTATGGATCATCGGGTCCGCAAGGTTTCGCCTTCCGGGATCATCACTACAATTGCTGGCACGGGCGCCTCCGGCTACTCCGGCGACGGGGGGCCCGCCACCGGCGCACGGCTCAATAGTCCAACAGGACTGGCGGTCGACGCCGGCGGTAACCTCTACATCGCGGATTCGTACAACTTTGCCGTCCGTAAGGTCTCGCAGTCTGGTGTCATCACCACGGTCGCGGGAAGCGGCGCTTACGGCTACTCTGGTGATGGCGGGCCGGCCACCCAAGGCCGGCTGCAGTATCTCCAGGGGGTGACAGTCGACTCCAGCGGCAACCTCTACGTGGCCGACTGGGGGAACCAGGCCGTACGTAAGGTCACACCCGCCGGAGTGATCACCACGGCGGCCAGTGGTTACGCCTATAACGCCGTGGCTGCGGATGGTGCGGGCAACGTCTATGCGACCGACGGGGACACCTCCTGCAAGTCCCTCGGAAGCATGTGGATGTGCATACAGTTCAACTACTCCACAAAGGCCGGCTTCGTCCACAAGATCTCACCGGCGGGGGTGGTCAGCGCGATAGCGGGCAGCGGCTCTGGTGGCTATTCGGGCGACGGCGGCCCGGCCTCCAGCGCGAACCTGAGCCGCTACGTCTCCGCGGCAGCCGTTGACAGCGCGGGGAATGTCTATGTGGAGGACACTAAGAACTATGTCATCCGCCTACTTACACCACCCCCCACGCCGCTCTCCATCACCACCACCTCGCCGCTGACGCAGGGAACCGCGGGCGCCAGTTACTCACAGGCGCTCACCGCCACGGGAGGCGCGCCGCCCTTCACCTGGGCGATCGCTTCCGGAGCGCTTCCGCCGGGGCTGACGCTCACCGCCACGGGAGGAATCGCCGGCACGCCCACCACGGCGGGATCGTATACCTTCGTGGTGAAGGTGACGGATTCCGCCTCGGCTTCGGCCACGCAGAGCTTCAGCCTCACCATCGGCCCGCCAACCGCGTCCATTGTGAATAGCGCCAGCTACGCCGGCGGCAGCGTGGCGCCAGGCGAGATCGTGACCATCTTCGGCTACAACATGGGCCCGGGTGCGCTCGCCGGTACGCAACTCGACAGCCGGGGATACATCGCCACCACGCTGGCTGGAACCCAGGTGCTGTTCGACGGAGTTGCGGCGCCGCTGATTTACACGTCGGCGAAACAGGTCAGCGCCATCGTGCCGTACGCGGTGTCCGGCAAAACCTCCACCCAGGTGGTGGTTTCCTACCAGGGGCTGAACTCGGCGCCGGCCGTCATGCCGGTGACGGCGGTCAAGCCGGGGATCTTCACGGTGGATTCCTCGGGGCAAGGTCCGGGTTCCGTTCTGAATCAGGACTATTCCCTGAACACGGCGGCCAATCCCGCGCCGGTGGGCTCGGTGGTGATGGTCTACGCTACCGGGGAAGGGCAGACCACGCCCTCGGGCGTCGACGGGAAGTTGGGGGACAGTCCGGCTCCGCAGCCGGTAGCGCAGCCGGTGACCGCCACCGTGGGCGGCGTCAGTGCGCCGGTGATGTACGCGGGAGGAGCCCCCGGCCTGGTGGCGGGGCTTCTGCAGGTGAACGTGCAGATACCTCATGGGGTGACCGCCGGCAACGCCGTGCCCGTCGTGCTGAATATCGGAGGAAGCACGACCCAGGCGAACGTCACGCTCGCCATCCGCTGAAACGCGGCGGGTGCCGTTCGTGCTGACGGGGCGAACCAACCCGCAACGCCCCGAAAAAGATTGGGCTAGCCGCGTGGAATTCGGCCGCCGGGCGTTGTTCTTCTTAGTGTGGGCCAGCGAAATTCCGGCGGGGGTGTGCCACGCCGGAGAACGCACGGGGAGGCCGTCCCCTGCCTGCTAGCGCCGCGGGCTCGACAACCATGGTAAAGGAGAACGGAACGATGTCTTTCAGGTCGCACCGGCGTTTGTGGGCATGGATCGCCATTTCGCTCCTGGCCGCCACCGCCGTGGCGGCGAGTCCGAGTCTTGTCGCCTACAATAACCTGCCGCTGTTTTTCGAATCCAATGCGGGGCAGACCGGCCATCGCGCCGGGTTCCTGGCGCGCGGCCCCCAACATGCTCTATTCCTCGGCTCGGAAGGCGCGAGTTTGCGGCTGCACGGCCAGCGGGGAGAGCGGGTCCTGGCTATGAAACTGGTCCGCGCCAACCGCGCGGCCACGGGAAGCGGCGTCGATCCGCTGCCGGGGAGCAGCAACTACTTCTCCGGCAACGACCCATCGAAGTGGCGCACAGGCGTCGCCCAGTTCGCCAAGGTACGGTACCGCGGCGTGTGGCCCGGCGTGGACATCGTGTACTACGGCAACCAGCGCACCCTGGAATACGACCTGGTGGTTGCCGCCGGAGCCAATCCCCGCGCGATCCAACTCGAATACCAGGGCGCGGACGCGGTCGAAATCGACCCACAGGGCGACTTGGTGCTGCGCCTGGAGGGGGGCGAGATCCGCCAGCACCGGCCCGTGGTCTACCAGGAAGTGGGCGGCGTGCGGCGGCCGGTCGAGGGATCGTACGTGATGAAGGGGCGCGGGCGCGTTGGCTTCCAGGTAGCCGGATACGATGCCACCCGGCCTTTGGTGATCGACCCGGTTCTGACGTACTCCACTTACTTCGGGGGAGGCTCCTCCGACCAGGCCAACGCTATCGCGGTGGACGCGGCCAGGAACGTGTACATCGCCGGATGGACGTTTTCAACGGACCTGCCGACCGCGAATGCCGTTCAACCCAGAGCGGGTAGCGCGAGTCTAGGCTATTACAACGGCGACGCCTTCGTCGCCAAGATTGATCCGTCCGGCTCGACGCTCCTCTACTGCACATATCTGGGAGGGGCCGGCGACGATGTTGCCAATGCCATCGCCGTGGACAGTTCCGGGAATGCGTACGTCACGGGCAGAACGTCGTCGGCGGATTTCCCGACAATGAACGCTTATCAGCGCGCCAAGGGCGGGGTTGGAGCCAATGTCTTTGTTGCGAAGCTCAGCCCGAACGGCTCCTCTCTGATCTACTCGACCTTCCTCGGCGGAGACAACTATGATGTCGGCATGGGCATTGCCGTGGATGCGGCCGGGAACGCCTACGTAACAGGAAGCACCGAGTCGAAGGACTTCCCAGTCGTCAACCCGATCCAGGGCACCTTGGCTGGGTCGTCCGCGACCAGCGAAACCTGCCTGTGCTCGGACCCGAGTGGATCGTCCTCGTTTTGGTTCTGTTCCTGCCAGGACGGCTTCGTTTCCAAGCTCAGTCCGTCGGGCAAGAACCTGATTTACTCTACCTACTTCGGCGGCAGCAATGACGACTGCGGAAATGGTATCGCCGTGGACGCTGCCGGCAACGCTTACGTGGCCGGCTACACCGACACCGGCGGGACGACCCTCAGCGGAACCAGGAGACGCTCGGTCTTCGTGACGAAGGTGAATCCCACGGGCAGCCAGTTTGCCTACTCCACAACGCTCTCGGGGAGCACCGCGTCCGGGGTCGGCGGCTCTGCCGTGGCCAATGCCATTGCCGTCGATGCCGCGGGCAACGCGTATGTGGCTGGAGGCCTGTCGTGGACCGGATTTCAGGGAACAAGAGCGGGCACAGGCGGGACGTGTGGGTATTCGGATGCATTCATGACGAAGTTGGCGCCCACCGGGACGGTCGCCTCGACGGCCTGCTTCGCGGGATCCGCGGCCGCCTATGGCATCGCCCTGGACGCCGCGGGGAGCGCGTACCTGGCCGGCATGGCGAGTTCGAGTTTTCCGATCACCAAGCCGAGCTTGCAGGACACCATGCGCGGCGCCAGCAACGACGCCTTTGTCGCCGTCCTCGACAACACCGGTGGCCTGACCTACGCGTCTTTCCTGGGCGGCAGCGGAGGGGACCAGCAGGCCAATGCAATCGCGCTGGACGGGAGCGGCGGTGTCTACCTCGCAGGCCACACAACCTCGAAGAGCTTCCCGGTGGCGCAGGCCCTCAAGTCAGCCATCGGCGGCACGGATGATGCCTTCGTCGCCAAGATCGGCTTCGGCGCCCCGGGGCCGTCTTTCACCGCGGCGGGCGTGGCAAATGTGGGCAGTTACCTCAGCGGCGCGGTGGCGCCGGGGGAAATCGTCTCCATCTTCGGGAGCAACCTGGGCCCTTCAGTTGGCGTTCCCAACGCCGGATACGACCCCGCCACGGGAGCCCTGCCAACCGCGCTGGGCAATGTCAGCGTGTCCTTCGACGGCCAGGCGGCGCCGCTGTTCTTCGTGCGCAACGATCAGATCAACGTGCAGGTCCCCTATGAGGTGGCCGGCAAGAGTGCTACCAGCATCGTGGTGACCTATAACGGCGCCCCCAGTGCGGCGGTCAGCGTACCGGTGACGGCCGTAAGCCCCGGCATCTTCCAGTACAACGGCCGCACCTTGGTCCTGAACGCGGTTGCCGGCGCCATCGTCGACGGCGGCAATCCCGCCAGCCGGGGCGATTATGTGATCCTCTTCGGCACCGGGCCAGGGCTGGTGGATCCCCCCGTTCCGACCGGCAAACCTGCCACGGCGTCCCCGTACAACCTGGTCCGCAGCCCGCAAGCGCAGATCGGCGGCCGCGTTGTCCCCGTCGCCTTTGCGGGGATGACACCCGGCTTTACGGGGCTGATGCAGATCAACCTCCAGGTGCCGGCCGACGCTCCCACGGGCTCCGACGTGCCGCTGCAATTGTCGGTGAACGGCATTCTCGCTCAAGCCTATCTCGGAGGCGCTCCGACGGCTGCTCTCACAGTTGCCCTCAAGTGAGGGCAGCCGCCGCCGTTCCGCGAACTTCAGCCCGCCGGAGGGCCGTTCTCGCTCGCGCCGTTCACGCGTCCCGCGCGCTATCCCGATGATGCCCAGGCCGGCCCGGCCGCGGACACCGTTCGCCCCGCGCGGAATGCCGCGCCGCGATTCCGCTATACTGTAAGTTCCCCTTATCTCGTACAGGAGTTCTCTAAGAAATGTTCGATCTGTTTCGCAGCCGGGAAAAATCGGTGCGCATTGTTCTGGGCGGCGTCCTGTTGATGGTGGCGGCGTCGATGCTGTTGTACCTGGTTCCCAGTTACAACACCGGGATGGTCAGTAAGGATGCCGTGGTGGCCGAAGTGGGCGGGAACAACATCACCATCACCGACGTCCGGCAGATGATCGACCAGACCATGAAGGGCCGGCAGTTGCCGCCGGAAATTCTGCCCAACTACATTCCCCGCCTGGTGGATCAGATGGTCACCGATCGCGCGCTCGAGTACCAGGCCGGGCAATTGGGGTTCCAGGTCACCGACCGGGACGTGGCCACGGCCGCCCGCCAGTTGCTGCCGCCCGAATTGTTTCCCGACGGCAAGTTCGCGGGCAAGGAAGCCTACGCCATGGTGTTGGCCCAGCGCAACATGACCATAGCGGAATTCGAGACCGACGTGCGGCGGCAGATCCTGATTCACCGCTTGATCGACGTCGCCATTGAAGGCTCCGTGGTTTCCGACGTGGAAATCGAGCAGATGTTCAGGGCGCGCAACGAGAAGATCAAGATTCAGTACGCCCTGCTGGTTGCCGACAAGTACAAGAAGGAAGTGGAGCCCAGCGTGGCGGACATGCAGCGCTTCTTCACTCCCAACGCCAGCCAGTACCAGTTTCCGGCCGAGCGCAGCCTGGCGATTCTGCTCCTCGATCCGGCCAAACTGATGGATTCGATGAACCCCTCCGCCGCCGATCTGGAAGCCCTCTACCGCCGGAACCTGGAGCAGTACCGCGTGGGTGAGCGGGCCAAGGTGCGCCACATTCTGCTGAAGACCCAGGGCAAGCCGCCCTCCGAGGAGCCCAAGATGAAGGCTCTGGCCGACGACATTCTGCGCCAAGTGAGGGCCGGCGCCAAGTTTGCCGGCCTGGTGGACAAGTATACCGAGGACGTCGCCAGCAAGTCCAACGCGCCCAACCGGGAGCCCGGCATGGGAGCCGGCGAATACTGGGTGGAGAAGAACGGCCACCAGATGGTTGCGGAGTTCGAAGCCGCGGCCTTCACTTTGAAGCCCGGCCAGAGCGACGTGATCAAGACCACCTATGGCTATCACGTTTTCCAGGTGGTCGAGCACCAGGATGCCCACTTGAAGACGTTCGACGAGGTCAAGGCCGATATCGCGAAGCAATGGAAAACCCAGCACGCCGACGCGATCATCCAGGCCGCTTCCGACCGGGCCGAGACGGAACTGCGGGCCGATCCCACCCACCCCGAGAAGGTGGCGGCCGGCCTGAACATGCAACTGATCCGCGTCGATAAGTACGATCCCGGCCAGGCGGTTCCCGAAATCGGCCTGAATCCGGAGTTCGAGCGTTCCGTGGAGAATCTGAAGAAAGGCGAAGTGTCGCAAACCGTTTCGCTGGTCGGAAACCGAATCGTGGTGGCCGTCGTTACCGGCGAGACTCCCGCCCGCCAGAAGACCTTCGAAGAGGCGCAGGCCGACGTGCGCGAGCGGCTCATCAACGCCCGCCTGGCCGGCGCTCTGCAGAAGCATGCCCAGGAACTCTACGACAAGGCCAGGATAAGCGACGATCTGGCGGGCGCGGCCAAGTCGCTGGGCTTCGAGGTGAAGACTTCCGAAGAGTTCACGCGCTCCGGCAGCGTGAAAGACCTCGACACCGCCGCCCACTTCCAGGAGGGTTTCAGGCTTCCCGACGGCTCGGTGTTCGGGCCGATTCTGCTGACCAGCGGCACCGTGGTGGCCAGGGTGATCGCCCACATCCCCCCCGACATGTCGCAGTTGCAGGCCGAACGCGCCAAGATCCGGGACGATATCAAGGGCCAGAAGGCCAAGGAACGCAACGATCTTTTCGAGGCCGGGGTTGTGTCCGAGATGGAACGCCAGGGAACCGTCAAGAAGCATAAGGACGTGATTGAGCAGTTGATCTCGGCCTACCTCTCCAAAGGATGATCCACTACCTGCTGGACTTTTACCGGACGCTCACCACTCCGGACCGGCTGATTCATCTGCTGAGCACCCTGCTCTCGGGGTGGCTCGGCTATGCCGCGTTGTTCGGCGTAGTCTACTCCGAGACCGGCCTGCTGGTGGGTTTCTTCCTGCCGGGGGATTCTTTCCTGTTCACCGTGGGAGTGGTGGCCGGCGCCGGCGCCCTGAACATCGTGGCGGTCATCCTGCTTCTGATGTCCGCGGCCATGCTGGGGGATTCCACCGGATACATGCTGGGCCGCAGAACCGGCCAGCGCATCTTCAGCCGTCCCGATTCGCGTCTGTTCAAGCAGGCTTATGTGAGGCGCACCCACGCCTACTACGAACGCTACGGCGGCAAGACCATCGTGATCGCGCGCTTCGTGCCCATCGTGCGAACGTTCGCGGCTTTCATGGCGGGCGTGGCGGAGATGCCCTACCTGCGCTTCCTGCCCTACAGCGTGTGCGGCGGCGCCGGCTGGGTTATCCTCTGTACCATGCTCGGCTACGGCCTCGGCAGCGTCCCGCTGGTGAAGCAGAACTTCGACAAGGCGATTCTGCTGGTGATCTTCATTTCGTTCATCCCGGTGATCGTCGAGACCTACAAAGCGCGCCGCGGCCACTGACGGCGGCCGGCTACCGCTCGAATCCCATGTCGTGGGCTACTCGCCGTCCAGAGACATAACCCGCGGCGAGCGCCCTTCCCAGCGTTCCAGCCACAGCCACTCCGCCCGAACCAGGTGCGCCAGGGTTTCCCGCACCGATGGAAAGCTGTTGCCCATGGGCCGCGTGAAATCTCCGGCGCCGAGCGAGGCGCAAGCCGCCAGTTGCCGGCCGCGGGCCCAATAGTTGCGATCGAACGGTTCGTGCAGAGTTCCGAGCGGAATCGCGTTCACCCCTCGCGGCCCAGTTTGCCCGCCGCGAACAGGCGGTCGTCCACGCGCCCCAGGCGCGCTTCCAGGGCTCGCGGCAGCAGGGGCGTGTGGGCGATGCCGCACAGGTACTCGGGCACCATCCACACGTCCTCTTCGGCGGTCATCCAGTCCCGGCCGTCGAACCGCCGCAGGTTCACCGGCCGCGAATAGCGCCGCAGGGTCTTCTCGCGGCGCAGGTTGTAGTAGTGCTCGAAGTACGACATCGCCAGTTCCCGCAGCGACCGGTACACCGGTTCGCGGTACCGCAACCCCGAGTAGTTCGACTTGGCGACGGCGCCCCAGTGGCCGCGCGACCGGAAGATGGCCAGCACGTGATCGTCGTCGCGCACCGCCTCCAGATCGAGCAGCAGCGGCGGGTGACCCAGCACGCGCAACGCGGCGGCGCCGAAGAGCGCGCCCTCCATGCAGTGCGCCGTGCGGTCGCGCAGCACCCGCCGCGGGGAGCGGCAGGTAGGGCCATCCGCCTCCTTGTTATAGGCCAGATCGTGGTCCAGGAAGTGCTGGATCCCGGCGGGTGTCCGCAACCGCTGGAAGACGCGGACTTCCGCCGGAGTGAAGCCGTTTGTCATCCTGGTCCAGCTTAATACACCCGGCGGGAACCACGCCAAGGCCGGATCACTTCTTCCCCGGCAAATCCGGCGGGCTGTCGTGGGTGCGCTCGCGATACCGCCCCTTCATGCTGGCCGCGAGCGACACCGCCGAGTCGCCGAATTTGTCGCGCATTTTGTCGGCGGCGGCCGTGGCCTGCGTCCAGCGGTCGTGCCGGTCCTGGTCCAGCAGCCCCAGTTGCCCGCCGCCCTCGTCCCACCCGGATGCGTGAACGCCCAGCAGCCGCACCGCCCGGCCGGGCTTCCAGTTCCGCCGGAACAGCTCGCGGATTTCGTCGAACAGCTCGGCATCGAGCCCGGTCGGCCGCGCCATGGTGTGCGCCCGCGTGATGGTCGTGAAGTCCTGGTAACGCAGCTTGAGCTGGATGGTGCGCGCCAGCAGGTTGTGCTCGCGCACGCGCCGCCCCACCTGCTCGCACAGGCGCGCCAGGGTGGCTTCCATCTGCGAGGCGTCGGCGGTGTCCTGGTTGAAGGTGTGCTCGTGGCTGATGGACTTGGGCCCGCCGCCCTCGCCGATTTCGCCATCGTACCAGCCGCCCGCGTCCAGGCCCTGCGCCTTGCCGGCCAGCGCCAGGCCCCACTTGCCGAACCTGGCGGCCAGGAACGCCTCGTCCAGCCGCGCCAGGTCGCCCACCTTGCGGATGCCGAAGGAGTGCAGGTTCTTCTCCGTCACCTTGCCCACACCCGGGACCTTGCGCACGTCCAGCGGCGCCAGGAACGCCGCCTCGCATCCCGGCGCCACCCACAGCACGCCGTTGGGCTTGGCCTGGTCGGAGCAAATCTTGGCGACCAGGCGCGAGGTGGCGATGCCGACGGAACAGTTTAAGCCCGTCGCCGCCTTCATGCGCTGGTGCAGCCGGTCGGCCGCGCGCAGGGGCGGCCCGTGCAGCCGCCCGGTGCCGGTCATGTCCAGATAGGCTTCATCGATGGAGGCCATTTCGACCAGCGGCGAGAACTCGCACAGCACCTGGTGGACGCGGTGGGAGTAATCCAGGTACCGGTCGCGGTGGCCCTCCAGGAAGATGGCCTGCGGGCAGAGCCGGTACGCCGTGCGCAGCGGCATGGCCGAATGCACGCCGAACTTGCGCGCCGCGTAGGAGACCGCCGAGACCACCCCGCGCTCGTTCGGGCGCCCGCCGACAACTACCGGCTTGCCGCGCAGCGTGGGGTCGAACAGCTCTTCGACGGAGACGAAGAAGGCGTCCATGTCGACGTGGAAATACGTGCGCACACCTTATCGTAAACCCCGCTTCGCGTGCCGATGAACGGTCCCGGCGCTAAACGAGCCGCTTCGGTCCACGCCAAACAGGCGCGATTCCGGCGGCATCGTGCGCTGGCGGGGTGGAACCACCTCTACTGGCGGCGGGTTTGAACGGGCCGGTGTCTTCAGGCGGCAACTCCACGATGAATGGCTCGCCGTCCATGTGCCATACATCGAGCAGTGCATCGCTGGCGAACCTTTCAAGGCCCTTAGCGCTTTCGACGATCACCGCGGGGCCGGAGTCGGCGTTTTCATATGAAACCGAAATCACGACTCTTAGCCTTCCCGCGGAGCGCAAAACCATCCCGGGCTCCAGGTCCACCGCGGCAATGGGAGAGTCGACGATGTTGTACTGCCAAACCAGTTCTTCGAGACTCAGGGACTCTCGGCCCGCCATGTTGTCAGCGTAGAAGAAACGGGCATCGGTGGCAAGCGGTCCGGATCTTGCGGAGAACGGCGAAGCCGGCATGATCGGGAGCTTTGGAGGAAGGCCTACACAGTGCCGGCCGAAGCCTGAATTGTAGCACTATCGAGAGATCCGGCTAACGGATCAGCGGAGCGCCATTCGAGAAATCGGCAGACGCATCCTGTGAGATCCTTCATGGTCTCGGTGTCCATTCCCCATCGTACCTGCCACCGATTCTGCGGTCGAGAATGAGAGTTGCATTGGACGCATCGCGAGCGTCAGGCGAATGGTAGACCTTCAAAGCGCCCCAACGGTAGCGGATGTAAATGCCGCCCTGCTCTCCTGCCTCACCCACCCATTGAGTGGGGCGGGACTCAGACAGTCTCGTGAGGTTTCTGGCTTCGATCATGCTGGCCTCAGGGCAATCGCCGCGCCCCTACCCCACCGTCTTCTTCTGGAACTGCCGCAGCCCGAACGCCAGCAGCGCCGCGTCCATCGCCGCCAGCACACCCACCACCGCCATCCCGGGGATGTGGGGCACCTGCGGCATCAGCGCGCCGCGCAGCCCTTCGCTGGCGTACACCAGCGGGTTGATCAGCACGGCGTATTGCAGCACCGGGGCGAACCGCAAGGCGCTCCAGGGGTAGTACGCGCAGCCGAACATCATCATGGGCGCCACCACCAGGCTGTACATCAGGCCGATCTGCGTCTGGCCGACGCTGCATCCCAGCGCCAGGCCGCCCGCGGCCGATAGCAGCGCCA
>Ga0209039_10001902_pt1 | contig 18584 bp, 13 predicted proteins | sample BogFormECP12_OM1_FD_188238 | JGI IMG/M metagenome (GOLD analysis project Ga0209039, IMG submission 188238) | Bog forest soil microbial communities from Calvert Island, British Columbia, Canada - ECP12_OM1 (SPAdes) (version 2) | ecosystem: Environmental > Aquatic > Freshwater > Wetlands > Bog ...
CAGACGGTCGCCTTTGGCCAGCCTGCGTGCTCCGGGGGAGTTGCTCACATAACGATGATGATCGCGTCGGCTGTGTCAGTCCCTAGGGAATTCCCCTAGTTCGGGAGCGGGCGGGGGGCCGCCGTCGCTCCAGCCGGGCTGCCAGCGGGAACCTGCGGCGACTGCGTGCTGACGGCTAGCCGATCACGCCTATCCGATGACACCGAGCAGGTCGGCGCGGGCCGGGGTCGATGAGGTAGTGATTTCCCTGTCGGCGGAGGCTGACGCATGGGGAGATCGCCGCGCACCTGGCGGAAGTCTACGGCGCCGAGGTGTCCCTTCAGACCACTACCACGATTACCGATGGTCCGGCCAAGTACGCGATGTTGTTCCGGGTGGTCAAGGTGTCGCGGTGGTCGGGGCCGTCGGTCGCTTGTTGGTGTCGCTGGCGCCTGAAACCAGTTTTCAAACGGTGTTGACAGTTAGCCGCGCGGTCAGGACGATCCCGAGTCGAACTTCCCGATTGGGCTCGGCGCGGTGAACTCGACCCGGAGGAGGGCTTGGCCCTGAGCCGTCCCGGAGACCGCCCTGGCCGGGAGAACCGGGGCGCCGGGCCGGCTTAGGATCGCCCAGACGGCGCGCACGTAGCCGGCTGGATCCATGTGGGCGGCCGGGACGCTCTGGGCCAGGTCGGCGAAGAGGAGCGGGACGCCGGGACTGGCGCCCGGGCCGAGGTTCCCGAATCGGACGATGTCGATCGGCTGGTGCCTGGCCAGCCACGCGAGCGCCAGCAGCAGCCGCGAGTCGACCTGGCCGGCCAGCAGCTGGCTCCTGGCGGTGGCCGACACCGTGATCCGGGAATCGTTCAGTAGCGCGGCGCCAGATGTCTTACGATCGGCCAGGCCGGCGTTGAGCGAAGTCTGGTACGCGGCGGCACCATGCGGCGCGACCACCCGGACGGTGATCGCGCCGGGCCCGGAGCCGAAGGACGCCAGGACGGCTGGCGCCCAGGCTGCGGCGAGGCTGCTGCCGAACAGCTCACGTACCGTGCCCGTCTCGACGACCAAGACCGAAGGCACCGGATCTGGCGACGCCGGCCCGAGCACGACCAGCTTGGCGACGGGGAAGCCATCCGCCTTGAGCGCGGCGCACATCACCGTGTCACATGACACGGTGACATCTGGGCTGACCTGCCCGGCAACCCAGGCGGCAGCCTGCGCGCGGACAGCCGCCTGGATCGCCGGCGAGCGGGAGAACTGCTTTACCGCGACGGCGGCCAGCGACCCGATGACGATGATGGCCAGGCCCAGCGCGACCAGGCGAGCCCCGGCCCGGCGTCGCGGTTTCTGCGGCTCTGGCCGGACTGCGGGCTCGGGTTCGACGGCGGTCCGGGCCCTGACAACCGGCTCGAGCGTGACAGCGTGCTGGGGCTTGACGGCGGAGCCGAGCCATTTGGTGACATCGTCCTCGGGGACAGGCCCGCTTCCTTGCTGGTCGCGGAATTCGACGGGCGCACGCGCCGGAGCAGCTCGGTCGTTCGATCCTCGGCCGCAGTCCTGTTCGCGGGCGGCCGCCGCCTCGGCGCGCTCGGCCTTGACCGCCGCCTGCATGCGCTGCCGCAATTCCTCCGACAGCACCGGCACAACCGGTGAGAGCGGCCCGGCCCGGGCCGCGGCTGGGACACGATAGGGCAGTTCCCCGCCCCGGTTTTTATCTGCCATGCGGGTCAACCCCCTAGGCAATGCGCAGATAGATCGATGCGCACCGCACGGTATAGCGAGCGGACCTAGCTGATATCGGGCATGCCCGGGATGCCTCACCAGCCCCCCATGTAGCTGACACCGTGTCGTTGACTTAATGTGTTGAAGATGTCACCTAAAGCAGCGATTGCCTATGAAATCTGGACATCGCAACCAAAACGCTAACCTCCCGGTTCCTCCGCAGGGGTGTACTTGGGGGAATTTTTGCAAGAGAAAGTCCCTTGCCGTCCCGCGACAGCCCGAAGCTGGCGCGGGCGAGACCCGGCGTAGTGAAGGGCAGCGACTACGGCTTCGTCGTGACCGCCAGCAAGACCGGCCAGCAGGCGGTTCTCCTCAAGGCGACCACCGCCGGCAGCATCCGGCCGGGTTTCACTGCCGAGCATCCCAGGTGCCGTGGTTCCGGAGGTGGCTGTCAAGAGCCGCCACTCGACCACGCTGGCGTCCCCGAGGGCCACCTATGCTTCCAGGCCTCGCCGCGCTTGGGCGCCCAGGGAGTTGTCCATGATCGTCCACGGATGTCTTTGGACAGGCCCTGATGTTGACTGTCCGTGTACGGCTTTGGGCGGCCCCCGGGTAACCCCGTGGTCTGTTGACGCGTCATGTTGCTAAAGGGCTGGTCCAGACGGTTTCCTGTAGTCCCGAATGCTTGCTAAGAGCTAGTCCGGACGGCAGAATGTTTGTGGCCTCCGTGACTGGCACAAGCTTCTGGTACTAATGCGACGAAACGGACTTGCCGCTCAATATCTGAACCGCCGGAGAGACGTGATGACCTTGCCGAACCAAGAACTCAGATCTATTAACCCCGACCTGCGGGATGTCCCGCTGGACCAGCTTGCCGACTTGGGCAATTCGGTCCTCGAGCACTCCTTCGCCCTGTATCGTCAGCGTCTCGAAGAGAACGGCCCACTGCTCAGCGCTTTCAACTCGAACATCTAGGTTCAGCCGATCCTGCCCGAGGGGTACGGTTGCCTTGGTCATCACCCGCCGACTCCTAGCGCGAACCTTCACGGAACTCGCCAATGGTGATGGTGCCCCCGTGGTAGTCGGCTACCCGCACGAGGCGCAACACGGTAAGGACCTGCGAGTGGTCCAGTAGAGCGGACGGCCTGGTTCACATGACATTTATCCGGATAGACGGACATCCCGCTCCCTGGCCGCTGCTCGACCTGGACACAGCGGCGATACGCGCGGCAGGACACCAGCCCACCCCTTTCAGGCAATTTATCCTGAAAGTACACAGCCGCTGCAATTTGTCGTGTTCGTACTGCTATGTCTATGAGATGGCGGATCAGGCGTGGCGGCAGATGCCGAAATGCATGAGCCGGGACGTAGCCCAGAAAGCCGTCGAGCGCATTGCCGAGCACGCAGAGGACCACGGTCTCGACAGCATCGATATCATCTTCCACGGCGGCGAGCCGCTTCTCGCGGGAGCGCAGTGGCTTGCAGATCTAGCGGAAGCACTCCATGCTCGGGTACCGGCGCAGGTGAACCTGGCGCTGCAGACAAACGGCACCCTCCTCGACCGGCCGATGCTCGAGACGCTCAAGAGCCTTCATGTCCAGGTCGGCGTCAGCCTGGACGGCGACGCCGAAGCGACGGGGCGGCATCGCCGCTATGCCAACGGCCGCAACAGCTTCGGCGCGGTCGCCGATGGCCTGTACCACCTTGAGTCACAGGAGTTCCGCGAGTGCTACAGCGGCATACTGTGCACGATCGATGTTGGCAACGACCCGGTTGCCACCTATGAGGCGCTGCTGAAGTTCAACCCGCCCGCGGTTGACTTCTTGCTGCCGCACGCCAACTGGAGCTGCCCTCCGCCTGGCACCGGTTACGCGGACTGGCTGATCAGCGTCTTCGAACGCTGGTACTCCGCTCCCCAGCAGGAAACCCGGATCCGCCTGTTCAGCGAGCTCATCCAGCTTGTGCTCGGCCAGCCAGGCGCGGTCGAAGGACTAGGGCTCCTGCCGAGCACCGTCGTCGTGGTCGACACCGATGGCTCTATCAAGCAACTCGACTCGCTCAGCTCCGCCTATCCCGGCGCCGCCGACACTGGCCTGCACGTCACGTCCAGCAGCTTCGACGACGCGCTGGACCATCCCACGACGGTCGCCAGGCAGATCGGCGCCGGAGCCTTGTCTCAGCAATGCCGGGCCTGCCAGGTGATGGAGATCTGCGGTGGCGGCCTTTACCCGCACCGGTACCGGCGCGGAGCAGGCTTCCGCAACCCCTCCGTCTATTGCGCCGACCTGTTGCAGCTCATCACGCATGTCCGGGACCGCGTCATCGCAGACGTGCGCCAGCTCAACCTCTTATACATATGGCTCGATCTCCGCGGTCAGTCGCGTCCAGTTCTTTGCTGCCCGTGCCTCGGGGTGCTCCAGGGTCAGCGTCTCCTCGTACCTCCGGAGTACGTCGGCGAGTCGCTGCTCCGCTTCGGCCTGGTTTCCTGCGGCGGCCTCGTCGACGGCCAGGTTGGTTCCTGCAATGAGCGTGTCCGGGTGATTGTCGCCGAGTGACCGATGGCATTTGGCAAGCGTCTCGTGGCCGACGTGGATGGCTTCGCCCAGCTTGTCGCACGCGGCCAGGTCGGATGCGTAGTTGATCGTTGCCGCCAGCGTGAATGGATGCAGCTCACCGTAGATCCGGATGAATCCTCTTCTGGCATGCTCGTCGTACGCCCGTGCCTCTTCGGCAAGGCCGGCCATGCGGAGCACGGACGCCAGGTTCACCAGTACCGCGTAGAGAAGATCCTCCGGACAGCTGGACCGCAGGCAGACCTCATGGGTTTCGCGGGCGAGTTCCTCGGCACCAGCAAGATCACCGACAGCGCGCCGGGCGTTGATCAGGTTGGCGGCGGCCCGGAGCGTGTTCATGTGATCGACGCCCAGATAGTCGCGGTACCGGTAGAGCACGTGCTCGCTCTCCTGCATCGCGTCCCAGTGATGACCGGCCTTGCGCAACGCGGTCGCAAACCCGTCGCATGCTTCAAGCCAGAAAGGGTTCTCCCGGCCGCCGATCGCCTCGAACGCATTGGCGGCCTTGCGCGCTACGTCCAGTGATTCCTGATAACGGCCGAGGCTGCGCAGGTCGCGAGCTACCGCGCTGTAGGAGTTGAGGGTGATCAGGTCGTCGGGACCCAAGACCCGGCGGCGGTCCTCCAGGTTACGCTCGTCGACCTGCAAGGCATCCCGGAAGCGGCCGAGCCGCAGGTAGTCCACCGCGATATTATTCCGCACGTTCATGGTACGTTCGTGATCTACGCCAAAGGCCATTTCGAATTTCGGCAATATACTCAGGTCCAGTTCCAGCGCTTCGCGGAACTGGCTGTGCGCGCGCAGGTCCTCGCCGTAAAAGACCTCACACATCAGGAACACCTTGAACCCGTCGCCGCCGGTATATTGCTGGAGCAAGGGGCGGATCTGCAGAATCAGCTCGTGCGCGTCGGCGGCGCGGCCGCCTATATACATCGCGATGGCGACCTCCACGGCGATGGTCAGCACCTGCAGGTCATTTTCGCCGAGGCGTCCCCGCCACACTCGCAGCGCGTCCTGACCGAATTGCAGCGCCTCGACATGCGCGCCGCGCAGGCGCAGCCGCCGTACCTGGTCGACGACGAGGTCGCGCAGTGCGGGGTCATCGGTGTGCAGGAACCTGTGATCGGACTCAAGATGCTGAAGGGACAGATCGTAGCCCGCGTCACTGCTGCTGTGATCCGGGTTACCGGGGTTTGACCTGGCCAGCAGCGTGTCCACGGCGGCGCGGTACGCATAGAACATTTCGCGGCGGCCCTGCCGAAGCCGCCCCTGAGTCACAGCCTGGACAACGCGGTGCATCTGGATCAGGTCCCGGGCACCGTCGACCTTCGCCAGGGACAGCCGGTGCAGCTGGCTTGCTGCGGCGCGGAACCGTTGCGGCGAGGAGAGGAACTCCCCCAGTCCGGGTGGATGGTCGATGCCCGCCGTGTCCTGCAGGAAGAGCTCGGCGGCGATCGGTTCTGGGGAGAAGAACGCGCACAAGTTAAACAGGTGCTCCGCGTCAGGAGTCAGGAGCGTGGTAGACATCGCCCAGGTACCCGAGATGTGGGCAGGCAGATCCGGATCACCGGGCTGCTCGCTGAGGAGCTGGTGAGCATTCTCCGCGAACCGGGTGAGGTACTCGTCGACGCTCAGCGTGGTTTCGGCAAGATACGCCGCAGCGTGGTCGACGGCGATGGGCAGATGGCCAAGTTCGGCGGCCAGCCGCCCGGCTTCGCCCGCCCGGCGCGCATCTTCTTCCTGGGTAACCTGTTTCCGGCCGTCACCGGCGGCGAGGCCGGGCACCTTACCTCGCAGGAAGCTGACCGCCTCCTCTTCGGTGAACGGCAACAGCTCGATGCCGTCCGCGACAATGTAGCTGGGCCAGTTCAGCTGCCGGGAGGTAATAATGATATGACCGGCCGGCCGACCGGCCGGCAGGTATTTCTGTAGCTCAAGCGGGCTGACCGCGTTGTCGTACACCAGGAGCCAGCTTGGCCTGGCTTCTGATTGAAGTGTGTCAAGAACGGCCGTGATCGTCCTGTCGCGACCGCTGTCCGTGGCCGCCTCCCGGAGACCCAGCCGCTGGGCCAGCTTCACCAGCGCGTCCCTGACCCGATCGTGATGCTCGGCGCGAATCCACCAGATGATCTCATACTTGTCTCTGTTGTGGTGAATATATTCGGTCGCTAGCTCAGTTTTACCGATCCCTCCCATGCCGACTATGACCTGCACATGCGGAGTCTGCTGGCTATTAAGGTTGTCGTGCATAAGCTCCAGTTCGGACACTCGTCCGGTGAAATGGACATTGCGGGGAGGGATTTCGTTCGACCAGATCCGCTGTGACTGCCGCGGCGTGGCATCTGCCCAGTCCTTGTTCCCATTCTGGATCGGGCGCGGCGCGAGTCCCGAATGCTGGCTCCCGCCTCGGCCCTGGGCCTGGCCCTGGGCCGACACGGCGTTAGCCGGGCCGGCGCCCGGGGTCTGGACCTCATTCTCCGCCCGCCAGGCCGCCTGCCAGAGATCCAGGAATTCCTCGCGATCACCGGCACCGCCCAGTGCGCGGACGACCTGCTCCAGGAATTCCCAGCGTGGCACCCGTGAACTGCGGAAGAGATTATGAACCGTGGAAGGGCTGATCTTACCCCGCCCGGCCCGCCGCGAGATCTCCCGCATCGAAGGACGGCCAGCCTGCGAGTGCAACGCATCAAGGCCGGCGAAGAGATCAGTGATCGGGCCCGGCGGCGTCGGCTCGCGCCTGATTGCTCCCACCCCTGCATCAACCTCCTAAGATCCCCCAATTATGTCCAAGTTCGTCCTGCCTTGTACGCGACGGCTGGACAGGATCTCTGTGTCCGGGTAGTTCACCTCGACTAAGGGTTACGCAAAGGCGTCCACAGCAGTCAAGGTTTGCGTGCGGACTGCGACTTCCCATGCACGTTCGGTCATGATGAAGCTGAAGCTTCAGCCCGGAGCGCGCGAGGAGAAGTCACGAGGCGAGCATGATGCGGCGGACGTACCTGCAGCAGGGATCTGCGGAACTCGATGAGGTCCGAGAGGCGATCGGGCTTCGTCCTGCCGGGCCTGCCGTCGGCGGGCCGGACGGGGGCGGGCCGGCGCCTGGGGCGCCGGGGTCGGGCCCGGGCGTCGGCAGACTGGCAAGGTATCCGGCCGACTCGCTGAGCGGCAGGGTACGTCGGCTCGTGGGTGCGGTCACCGCTGTGTCTGCTGGCGTCGCGCTGACTCACCAGATGCTGGCCGGCGCCCTCGCGAGCGCGCACGGCGCGGGCCCATGGGGCGCGGCGGCGGCACTAATGGCGTGGCCTGTGCCGCTGATTCAGCCGATCCTGGCCGGTGCCGGCGCTCTGGTCCTGAGTGCTGTCGGCATGCTGACCGGGGGATGGCGCCACCTCACGCCGCGTCAGAACGGGCTGCTGGTGGCGGGAGCCATAGCCGCGGTCCTGGGCGCCGGGCCGATGGTCCTGGTGTGTGGCCTCACGGTGGTCATGGGCGTGCTGGCCTTGGCGGTCGGGCTGGTGATCGCGTGCTGCCTGTTTGCCCTGCTGGTGCGGTGAGACATGCGTCTATATGGAATCAGCAATCTATCAACGGAGGAATCATGACATCTCGGACGGCCACGGCGACGTGGGAAGACATCGCTCGGACCTTGCGCACCGCTGAGGACGGACGCGCTGGAGCCGCGGATGTGGAGCTCCGGCCCGGCGGCGAGCTTGTCCTGACCGGCCGCGAGCGGCCGGCGCAACCCCTATCGCAGCTGCCCAAGGGACGGATGGCATGCCTGCAGCCCACCTAGGCCCGTCGCCTGCCGACGTCGAAATCCTGCGGTGGCTGGATCCCGGCAACGCCGAGGACTGGACCCCCGTGTTCACGGCGCGTATCACGGGGTGGACGTTCCGGTTGACGCCGCCGTTTTCGGGCCAGCGGCCGTTCGTATTCTTCGCGTTCCGCTGCCCTTCGGACGGCAATGCGTTCCGCATCGCGGTGCTCGAGCCGGACATGGACGCCGAGTACGGGCATGCCCGGCACATGATCAGGGCCCATGTTGGTGGCCGGCTGATCCCGGTGATCTGCGGGCCCGAAGGCAAGCCGACGAAAGACCTGGCCATGGTGAGGGCACACGCCGCGAAATGGATGGCATATACGTCAGCTCGGATGTCGGGCCTCAATCCGGGGTTCAGCCTGTGAGCGTCATGCCGACCGGCCAGTCCGAAGGGGACGTCACCGGCGCGCCTGTCCGGATCACCGACGGGCTGGTCGATGCGATCCTCGCCCGGCTCGCGACGGTTCCCCCGGAAAGGGGCGGCGCGCTGCTGGCGGCCGGCGGCCTGGTGCACCTGCTGGTCGAGGACAGCTCAGCCCGCTACAGCCGGACCAGCTGGGACATCAGCACCGCGCTGTCGGCGACCGTGGGCGAGATCGAGGCCGCCGGGCACGGCACGCTGGCCGGCACGGTGCACACCCACCCGCCGGGCGTCCCCGAACCGTCCAGCACCGACATCGCGACCACCCGCGACGCTCTGGGGCTCAATCCGCACCTGGGTGAGCTGGTGATCGCCATCGTCACCGAAGGCACCCCGCGCGAGCACGACCTCCCGGTAGGCTCCCGCCACCGGATGTCCCTGCACGTGCTCCGCCGGAACCACACCGGGCAGCCGTCCCTGGCCCGGGTCCGGGGCGCGGTGGTCCCTCTCGCCGCCGATCTCGCCGCCGCCGGTATCACGATCGCCTCGGCCACCAGCATCACGTCGTGGCGCCGAAGGAGGCGCGGCAGGACGGCACGGCTGCGGGCGGAGTTGCCCACCGTCATCACGCTGAACCACAGTCCGCGGCTCGCTGTCAGGGTACGTTCGGCCCGGCCCGCCGCCTTGCTCATCCACCCGGGCTACCCGCAGGTCGGCCCGGTCGCGGTGACGGGCCGCCAGGACGCGGGCGGCCTGGCGGTGCTGCAGCCGCTCCCCTCCCCGTGGGATCCGGTAACTGAACCATGCCCGCAGCTTGCAGCGCTGGCCAGAGCGGCGGCGGGCCGCCGCATCGCCGGATCCACCAAACGGGTCTGGCCGGTAGTGGGCGCCCTGTCGGGCCGGCGGGTTCTCATCGCGGGCGCCGGATCGGTCGGCAGCCGCATCGCCGAAGACCTGGTTCGTTCGGGTGTCGGCGCGTTCACCGTCATCGACCCGGACCGGGTCGACGCGCCGAACCTGGCTCGCACCATATACAGCGCCGCCGATATCGGCGCGCCCAAGCCGGACGCGCTGGCCCGGCGCCTGCAGGCGATCGACCCGGCGGCAGTGGTGGATCGCCACGCCACTCCGCTCGGAACGACCGACCTGCCCCAGGCCCTGGCCGGGGTCTCGCTGGTCATAGCGGCCACCGACGACATGACGGAGCAGGCCCTTCTCGCGCACCACGCATACGCCGCGGGGCTGCCGCTGGTCGCGTGCGCGCTGTACAAGAAGGCGGCCGCTGGGGAAGTTGTGCTCAGTGTGCCCGCGGCGGGGACGGCGTGCTGGTGGTGCGCAGTGGGCGCGGGAACGCCATCGGACTCTTACCGGCCTGACCGGGACTACGGTCTTCACGGCCGTCTGGCAGGCGAATCCGCGCTCGGCCCGTCCGTACATCTTGTCGCCGGCGTCGCCGCATCCGCCGCGCTCGGGCTGCTCGCAGGCCCCCGATCGCAGGCCGGCAGGCACCTCAAGCGGCTGCTCAGTCAGCGGCGCACGCTCGGACTGATCGCCACCACCCCCGCGTGGGGCTTCTTCAAGACCGTGTTCGCCGGGATGGACCATCAGCACGCACCTCAGAGCGTCTGGGTGCGAGTGGACCCAGACGCAAATTGCCCGGTATGCGGCGCCTGTCCGGTTCCTCCGCTGGACGCGCAGGCAGGCACGGAAATCGCGGCCATCATCAGCGAACGTCGGCAGAACTTCGACCACGAGAGCCCGGTGAGATTCCCATGATGCCGTCGCCCCGCCCGCGGAGCACCAGGCAGGCCCTGGCAGGCCTGCAGTACGCACTCGGCACAGTCGCCCCCGCCAACCCGCTGGTGTTCGCCTGGCGGTGGCGGTACGAACTCATCCTCGGGATCGGGCTGCCCGCGGCACTGGCGGTGCTCGGCGGCATACCCGTCATGCTGGGCACCCTCGCCGCGATCACGGTGGCAGCCGGCGCGGCCCTCCTCTATGCCCCGGCCCGGCGCTGCCTCATCGCGCGCGCATGGTGCATCATCACACCGCACAGGGTCCGCGTCGGCTGCGCACAGGCGTGGATCCACTCGCGCCGCGGCAAGATCCCCATCGTGCTGCTCACCACCCGTCAGCCCTTCGGCGAGCGAGTGCACCTATGGTGCCGAGCCGGGACCAGCGCCATCGACTTCTCCAGTGCACTGCCGCTGCTGACAGCCGCCTGCTGGGCCCGCGACATCCAGGTCAGCGGCAATGAACGGTTCGCGCAGCTCATGACCCTTGACGTGATCCGGCACTTGCCACCCGGCCAGTCCCAGCCAGACAACTTCCAACCCCGCCACCCAACGGTGCATGTGCCAGCCCCACGTACACCCCCAAACGGGATCGACGGCCCGCCAACTCAGCCCGATCCACCCAGCCGCGAAGACTTCGGATCCGCCGCCTAAAGGACCCCTGGATCAGCGGCCACGCAAGATGGCGCTGTCACTCCGCCGCCGGGCGGGCGGCGGAATGACTATTCTGCACATCCCCGGGCCTGGGCCGAGGCGGCTGTGTCCGTAGCGGCCTTCGCCGCGCCGGCGCCGGATCAGGCCGGTGCGCCCCACAGGTACTCCGAGGCGATCTTGGCCCCTTCTGCCTGGGACCGGAACTTCGCCCAGGTGACGGTGGGGACCACGACATCCATCCCGGCGGCCGTCCCGAATCCGCAGTCGGTACCGGCCATCACGTTCTCCCGGCCCACGACCTCGGCATAACGGATCAGCCGGTCCGCGACGACCTCGGGATGCTCGACGATGTTGGTGGTGGAATCCAGCACGCCGGGAATCACGTACTTGCCGTCCGGCAGCTTGGTGTCGCGGAAGACCTTCCACTCATGCGCGTGCCGTCCGTTGGACGCCATCAGCATCAGGCCCGCCGGCTTGGCCTTCAAGATGATGTCGATGATGTCCTTGAGCTCAACATCGGCGGTCCGCGGCATCTCCAGGTTGCCCCAGCAGACATGCATGCGCATGGCCCCGGCGGGGATGCCCGCCAGCGCATGGTTGAGCGCCTCCACGCTGAGCTCCATCTGAGCGCGGAACTCCTCCAGCGAACCGGCGGCAGGCGCGGTCATGGCCAGGTCGGGGCAATCCAACTGGAGCACGAAACCCGCGCGGTGGATCGCCTCGTATTCCTCCCGCATCGCCTCGGCCAGCGCCCCCAGATACTCCTCCTGGCTGGCGTAATACCGGTTCGGCGAGAACACCGCGATCACTCCCGGAGAGGCAGCGCTCATGAACACCCCGGCCGCCGGAACCCCTTCCACCGCCGCCTTCAGGTTCTCGATGTCGGACTGCACCGAACTCTGCCCGACGTACCGGACCGGCCCGTCGCACGACGTCAGCGTCATCGTGGCCGACGAGGCCATGAACTGGGCCAACTTCGCGGCGAAATCGGGAAACTCATCCAGGGACGCCACCGACCCGACGATCTCTTCCACCGAGCCTTCCCCGCCGAAGCCGGTCAGCCGGTCCTTGACATAGGTGGCATAGCTCGGCTTGCTCATCTCGCCGTCGTTGAGCACGCTGACGCCCGCATCAGCCTGCCGTTGCACGGTCTCCCGCACCGCTGCCCGCGCCTCGCTACCGAACTGCGCGTCATCCACGGGCTTGCCTGCATCCCGCGCCTGCACCAGCGGCAAGAATCCCGCGGGCCGCGGCAGGCTTCCGGAGTGCGTCGTCAAAATACGGCCTGTTCCCGGCTGCATGGCAACCCCTCCCACCAGCGAAGTGGTCTTGCGTGATGCGGCCATCGGGCCATCGCTACAGACGACTCGCGGCCACGTCCGATGCGTTACGAACATAACACCGGTGACCGGTCACGCCGAAGGGCACGCACGGCGGAAAATGGACCCGGTCCGCGTGCGGGTGCAGGCGGTGAGCCGCTCGCTACGCGCGGCAATCTCTGCGGGGCTGGCGTATTGACGGCCGGTATCCCAGGGCCGGAGCCGCGCCTGCCCGCGGCGATGCGACCGGTCGCCGCGCCGCTCAAGGGAGCGGGACGGCCGACCCGCCCGCGCCGACCGGGCTTGCCACCGCGTCGCCGCTCGTTCCGTCAGACATCAGAGATCCTGTTCGTTACGGGCCGCGGGCGGCTGGTCACGCTTCTTTGAGGATCAAGTCGGCTGCCCGCCACGCAAGGGCCATAGTGGGTGCCGCGGTATTGCCCGCCGGTTGTTCCGGGAAGACTGAAGCGTCGATGATCCGCAGGCCGGTCACGCCCCGCACTCGTAGCCGGGGGTCGACGACGTCATCGTCGTCGGGTCCCATGGCGGCGGCGCCGACGGCGTGGAAGATCCCTGATCCGGTGTCGAGGGAGTACCTGACGACCTGCTCGGACGTGGACACGGCGGGCCCGGGGAACTCTTCCTCAAGGACCAGGCCGGCGAGGGGACTTTGGGCAACCACCTCGCGGGCGCGGCCGAGGATCTTCCCGGTGACCTCGCGGTCCTCGTCGGTCTCGAGAAAGCGGGCGTTGATCAGGGGAGCGTTCTCGGGGAGCCGAGCGCTGATGTGGACCGAGCCTTGGGTGGCAGGTCGTATTTGGTAGCCCACGAACATGAAACCCGAGTGTTTGGCGAGCTTCATCTGGGCCGAGGTGGCGTCGAGCGCGAGCGGCACCCAGATCCCCTGGACGTCGGGTCGCTCGACGTCGGGCGACGATTTGAACGCGCAGACCAGGTCGTTCCCGCCGGTCGAGATCGGGCCGCGACGGGTCAGGAGGTACTTGAATCCCTCCCAGCCCTCCTTCGGCACCGAATTGAGCTTCGGGGTCCAGCCGATGCTCCCCTTGAGCTTGACCTGCATCTTGACGACTCGCTGCTCGATGACGCGTTCCCCGAGATTTGGGCTCTCCACCAGGACGTCGACCCCCGCCGCCTTGAGGACCTCTGGTCGTCCGATGCCGGATCGTTCCAGTAGCAGGGTGCTCTCGACGGTCCCGGCCGACACGATCACGTCCTTCGCCGATAGGTAGTCGTGCCAGCCGGCGCGGTCGCGGGCGCGCACGCCGACAATCCGTTTCCCGTCGAAGAGCAGATAGCCGACCTTGGTCCGCTTCAGGTAGGTCAGGTTGGGCCGCATGCGGGCCGGGCGCAGGAAAGCGCTCGCCGCGCTCACTCGTATACCGTTTCTGATGCTGGAGGGCGTAAAGCCGACGCGCTCGTCGTCGTGCGCGTTGGTATCGGCCACCCGCCGCCAGCCCAGCTTCTGCGCAGAGGCGATGATGGCGCTCGTGACCTGCTCATCGGTCTCCGGGATCGACACGCCGACCGGTCCTCCGGCACCGCGCATGGCGGAGGGGCCGAGCTGATGGTCCTCGATAGCTTTGAACACCGGGAGGATCTCGTCCCAGCCCCAGCCGGGGTTCCCGCGCTTGACGATGGCGTCGTAGTCGGGCGCTGCGCCGCGGGTCCATATCATCCCGTTGATCGTCGTCGATCCTCCGCTGACTTTCCCGCGCGTCCACACCTCGACCTGTCCGCCCGGACCTACGGGCTGGGTGCGGTAGTGGTACGTGTAGCGGTCGCCGCGAAGGGTGAAGAAGAACCCCTTCGGGATGTAGAGCATCGGGTTGACATCCGGCCCGCCGAACTCTAGCAGGAGCACCTGGCTGGACGGATCCTCAGAGAGCCGACTGGCTAGCACACACCCCGCTGCCCCCGCACCGACAATGATGTAGTCGAACCTTTCAGGCATTCGTTGCTCCTCGTTCTCCTCGCTTCAATTGGTCTCTTTGCCACCCTGTTCTGAGGTGCCGCCAACGCTCGCATCGTGCGGCGGCCTCAACACCATCCAACGGGCGTTTCCGGCCCGCCAACTCTGGGCCGCAAGGTCGTTCTGACTCAGCCCTGGGCAAGCCGTCGCCGTCGACCCAAAGAGCCGTCTACCTGGCCAACGATGAGAAACGTCATGCTGCTCCTCCTGACCTTCGGCGGACTGGATGAGCAGCCTGCGTTAGGCCGCCAGCCGGGGATCGCCGCCGCGCAGCCCTCGGCTGGGTGGCGGCATTGCCGGACGCTAGGGCGCGCCAAGAGATCACGCTAGCCCGGATGCTCACGAAGAGCGCGGTCACTCACCGTGATTACTGTGGGCCCTCAGGCGTGCAAAATAACCGCCCAATTGCGACACGGCCGCCGGTTCGATGCCGATCAGGACCAGCTCGTCCGGATCTGGGTATTCTGCACGTCCACGAGCCGATGGGGTAGGGATTTCACTGGCTCTACTTTCCGGGTCGGTCAGGCCCATCGCCGCAGCCATCCACGCCGCCAGCACCGCAGTGCGCAGTCCGGGATCGGTCCTCGGGGGGCCGTCGCCCGCCCGTTCGGCCCAGGTGTCGGCGGCGGCGAGTACACGGGCGCCGAGGGGCACGCTGTGGCCGCCAAGCCCGAGGGGATAGCCCGAGCCGTCGAGGCGCTCGTGATGGCCGCCGACGTCTGCGGCCAGGTCGGCGAGGGTGCGGACCCGGGCCAGGATGCGCTGGGCGTAGTAGGAGTGCAGGCGGACCGGCTCAGCGAGCGCGGCTGTCCCTGCCCGGCGGCTGGGTGCGGCGGTGTCGTCGCCTGCCTTCTCCAGCAGCAGGTATGGCATGGCGATCTTGCCGAGGTCGTGGACCAGTCCGGCCCGGCGGAGCCGGTCCTGCTCGGCCTTCGAGAGCCCGAGGCAAGCGGCGGCCGCGGCGGACAGGCGGGTAACCGTCTGCGAGTGGGGGACCGCGCCGGACGGACTTGAGGTCGGCGAAGTCGGCCAGCGCTTCGCATACGGCCAGGTGCCGGTCGCCGGGCAGGTCATCGGCTGGGGTCCCCGGGTCACAGGAGAACACGTCCGGCAGGGGGACCGGGTCATCACCGGGCGGCCACAGGCCTTCGGCCAGGTCCAGGTAGGCCTCGGCCATGTCCGGATCGAAATAGGTACCGGCGCGTTGGCGGACCATCGCGGCGGCCTCCCCGGCGCCAGCCAGGCTGCGGGCGATGTCGGCGGCTAGCGCCAGGTGCAAGACCCGGCCAGCGCTTGACGCTCCACTATCCCGGGCCGGATGTCCCGCTGAGCAGCTCGACCGGGCCTGGCGCGCCAGGACGCGGGACCTCGGCCTCGTGGAAGAGGTCCTGGTGACCTGCCGGCGGCCGTCCGGCCGTGTCGTCACCGAGGTCAGGATCGAGTCCGCCAACGGCGCGGTCGCGCTGAGAATCGGCTTCGAGCCATCGGGCGCGAGCGCCGAGCTTGGCGTACAGGCGGCGCATGTACTGACGATATTTCAGCGACACAGACAGCCCGACTGAGCTGTCCAGATAATGGGTCGATCTGCGCCTACTCATTCTCATCGTCAACGCGACACATGGCCGTGCCGATTCGGCGGTATGGAGTGTTCTCGATTGACTTCAACGGGTCTGGCCGCAGGTGAATCGTAACGTGGCGTTACGGGCCGAGCCGTCTACCAGGGCTGGCAGATCGTCTCAAGTGGTGAGCGCTGCCTTGGTTTGCCGCGGCCAGGACGGCGGTGACGCTGCGGTCCACGTCAGCCTGGCTGGTAGCCCAGTTGCTGATGCTGATCCGCATGGCCCGGCGTCCGCGCCAGGTAGTCGGTCCGCACCAGCAGGTGCCCTCGCGCTGCAGCGCGGTGATCATCTCCTCGGTCGCGCGGGCGTCATCACAGGCGGCCACGACCTGGTTGAGCCGCACCTCGTTCAGGACCTCCAGCCCTCCGGCTGCCAGGCCGGACGCGAACCGCCTGGCCAGGGCGGCGTGGCCGGCGACCAGCCTAGAGACGCCGTCGCGGCCCAGGGCGGCCAGCACGGCCCACACCTCGGCTCCGCGGGCGCGCTGCGAGGACCCGGGCGTGAACTGCATCGGATCACGCGCGGCGCCGAGCGGCAGGTAGGAGGCCTCCGCCCGCATCGCGGCCCGCAGCGGCTCACCGTCGCGCACCAGGGCGATGCCGCAGTCGTAGGTGGTGTTCAGCCATTTGTGCGCGTCGGTCGCCCAGGAGTCGGCGGCGGCGGCGCCTGCCATCTCCCCAGCCAACTCCGGGCATGCGGCGGCCCACAGCCCGAACGCGCCATCGACATGCACCCAGGCGCCCTGCGAGTGTGCCCAGTCGATGAGCGGACCGAACGGGTCGCTAGCTCCGCTGTTGACGTTGCCAGCCTGCAGGCAGACGATCGCCGGGGCATCCAGCTCCGGCAGCTCGCCCAGGGCGATGCGCCCTTGATCATCGGTGCGCAGCCGCACCGCCCGACCACGCCCCAGCCCGATCAAGCCCAGGGCCTTCAGAACCGCGGCGTGGACCTCATCACCGACCACCACCTGGACCGGGGGCGCGCCGACCAGCCCGGCACCGGCAGCATCCCAGCCGGCTCGCGTCAGCACCGCGTCCCGTCCCGCCGCCAGGCACGCTGCGTTCGCCATCGTCGCTCCGGAGACGAAACCCCCCGACGCCCCGGCGGGCAGGCCGAGGAGCTGGCAGACCCACCTGATGGCCACCGCGTCCAGGCGCGTCGCCACCGGGGACATGACCGACAGCGCGGCGTTCTGATCCCACGCACTTAGCAGCCATGAGGCCGCGACCGCCATCGGCAGCGCCCCGCCGGTGACGAAGCCGAAATAGCGCGGGCCCGCGCTCGCCACCGTCGCCGGCGAGCCCACCTCGTCAAGGGCCGCCAGCACCCGCGACGGCTCGAGCCCCGCCTCCGGCAACGGGAAATCCAGCTCATCCAGGGCGAGCACCGCCTCAGGCGACGGAGCTACCGCGCGATCAGCCAGTCCCTGCAGGTACCGCCCGGCCCGGTCCGCCGCCTCCGCGAGCAGGGCAGCACGGGATCGGTCAAATTCCCCGAATCCGCCAGTCATGCCATCGTCCTCACAACCTGGACGGTATCGCGGATCACCGCGGACAGCCGCGCAAGCCGCGGCGAAAGGCCCAGGCCGAGGACCTCGTGCCCTTCCGCCAGACAAGCGCGCCGAGCCGCGACCGTCCCGCCGCATCCTGAGCCGCCCATCTGGCCCATAATCGCGGAATACGGCTAATAGGACGGAACACGCAGAATCGACCGATCTAAGTGCGGGCTCAGAACAGGCCTGGTTGTGAGCCCACGGAATCGGATCCGTCGCTGGCACGGGACTCCTGTCTGGTCACGTTCCGTGATAGGTCCAGCTAATCGGTTTGCGATCCGTATCCGCCGCTATGTGCAGACATCCACGCCGAGCAGTGATAGTCCGGCGGCACGCGCGAATGGCCGTTCTGAGTATCGCCGTGGACTTGCCATCGCCTCGGGCTTGCGCCTCTTGCATGGGTTCTGACCCGTACCGCCGAGCGGCTCGCCGACTCCGGGCACCAGCCGACCTTGGCTGCGCTCAGACTGACGACGTGTTCGGTTGCCTTCTCACAGCCGACGCCGTGACGTCCCAGCGCCCGCAGAAGTGGCAGGATCGGGGCGTGAGCGAGTGGATCTTTTTCATGCATCCTCCACGGGATGACTTCATCGCGACCATGAGCGGCGCCGAGCGTGCTGCTTTCGACGCCCACGCCGCCTGGCTGCGCAGGCTGCTGGCCGACGGCCTGCTGATCGCGGCGGGCCCGTGCCTGGGCCAGGTCAACACCGGCATCGCGATTTTCGAGGCAGCCAGCGAGGGTGAAGCGCAACGGATTGCCGCCGGCGAACCGGTGACCAGCGGCGGGTATATGCGCGGCGACCTGCGCCCATTCCGGCTAGGCATTCTGCGCGGCCGTGACGGTGCGGCGCGTGATCGGCCAGCCCAGCCTCTCAGCAGCCAGCCTGCGCACCGCCCGGGCACTGGCCTGCCGCCACTGCTCGCGCTCGGCCAGGACCGCCCCGATGTCTCCGGAACTGCCTTCGTCGCCCCCGGTGCCCTGCTCATCGGACGCGTCACGATCGGCGCTGAGGCGAGCGTCTGGTACGGGGCGGTGCTGCGCGCCGACCGTGACACCATCGTGGTCGGCGAGCGCAGCAACGTGCAGGACGGGTGCGTGTTGCACGCCGATCCGGGCGTGCCGCTGTCGGTGGGCTCAGAGGTCACCATCGGCCATAACGCGACGCTGCACGGGTGCACCGTGGAGGATCTGGTCCTGATCGG
>Ga0209039_10001904_pt1 | contig 18563 bp, 14 predicted proteins | sample BogFormECP12_OM1_FD_188238 | JGI IMG/M metagenome (GOLD analysis project Ga0209039, IMG submission 188238) | Bog forest soil microbial communities from Calvert Island, British Columbia, Canada - ECP12_OM1 (SPAdes) (version 2) | ecosystem: Environmental > Aquatic > Freshwater > Wetlands > Bog ...
CCGGATTTACTGACCGAGCCGCGACCGTAAGGGAGCGGAGGTCCGGAAGCCGGATTTACTGACCGAGCCGCGACCGTAAGGGAGCGGAGGTCCGGAAGCGCGTGACTGCGAGGCAGTTGGCAGGCGAAAGCGCCTGCCCCACCAGGTTTTGCGGAAAGAAGAGGTGAACGTATGGAAGCTACCAGAAGAAGTTTTCTCGGCGTCGTAGGCATGGCGGCAACGGCGGCTGCCGTGCCGCGCCCCGCCAGCACAGGCTTCGTAAAGCCAGCTCCCAGATTCAATGTAGCGGCGGTGACGCCGTGCGACAGCAAGGGGAAGTTCGACGAAGCCCTCTACCGCGACATGATGCCCTATTTCAAAGAGCGCGGGGCGGATGGCGTGGTGGTGCTCGGCACCACCGGCGAATTTCCGATGTTCTCCTGCGTGGAGCGCAAGAAGATTGCCGAGGTGGCGCTAAAGCACCGGTCGGGGCTGGACATGATCGTGCAAGTGGGCACGCCCAACTTGCCCGAGACGCAGGAACTGCTGGCGCACGCCGCGGCGAACGGAGCCGACGGGGTGCTCTGCATCCCGCCGTTCTATTACAAGAACCCGAGCCTGGAAGGACTCTACCGGTATTACTCGCAAGTGCTGGAAACGGCCAAGATTCCGGTGTACCTGTATCACATTCCGGGGACCAGCGCGGTGCCGATCACGGTGGAGCTGCTGCACAAGCTGGAACGTTTTTCCGTGCTGGCCGGCATCAAGGATTCCACCGGGAACGCGGAAGGCTACGCCACATTCGTCAGGGAGTTTCCGAAGCTGAACATGATGAGCGGCACGGACAACAACATCCCGGCTGCGCTCGCGGCGGGAAACGGCGCGATCCTGATGGGCGGCAACCTTTATACGAAACAGAGCGCGGCGGTGTTCCAGGCGCATCGCGAGGGTAAAGACGTGACGGAGGCGATGGCCAAGCTGCGGGCGGCCAGCGGACTGCTGCGCGGCGTGGCCAGCGGCAGCGACGGCATTCCGTTGATCAAGGCGGCGCTCGCGGGTCTGGGGCTGCGCGAGAGCTTCTGCCGGGCGCCACACGTGGATCTGACCGACGAGCAGAAGGCCGCGTTGAAGCCGAAGGTGGCGCAATTGGCGGAGTTGGCTTAGGACTCCCGTTCGGAATTACACGGTCTTGTACGCGATTCTTCTTGCTATTCGCCGCGAGTGGGCGTAGCATCCGTTCAGCACTCATTTAGGGAATGTGTTGCGTCTGCTGTTTCTGGATAGCTTTTTCCATAACTAGACTGCGATTCCCGTGGAGGTCATGGGTAAAAGCCTGATCGATGCCGCCGCCGAAGTCGTTGCGTTGCTGGATCCGGGACATCTACTATCGCTAGAGCTTCAGACAATCAGGCTCCATTTGAAGAACGTCAACAATAGCACGCCGTTGATAAGCAGCAGGAACGCGGAGAGAACAATCAATCCAACCCCGCGCTTCATCCAAAGCGCCAGACCGATAAAGGCTGGAAATACAACCAGTACATAGCGCATCGTGCTCTGCAGTAGCGGGTCAGTATTCTTGCTTAGGAACACCAACAGCGCCGCTGCAGCGTACAACTTATATTCGTTACGTACGGGCGTGAGAAGAGCCAGACAGCAGATCAAGGCAAAGAGACCGAGGTTCAGCTTGAAAAGAGGATCCGGTCCAACGGACACGAATCTGTGCACGCATCGCGCCAGCGTGACCCATGGGAACTCTGCGCTGGTGTGCCAATGCTGTTGATAGGCTTCGGAAATGGACCCCAGGCCGGAAAGTCGGGTCCAGAGGGAATACACAAACACTGGCAGCACGCAGAGAGCCGACGCCACTGCGGACCGGTTCCTGCTCCGCCATCCCAGGAAAGCCAGCGGGATCACTACGACGCAGCCCACCGCCTTCGAGGCAGCCGCAAACATGCCTAGCAACCCTGCAAGCCACCAATTCTGTTTCCGGGCAAAGCACAGGGACCAGACTGTGAAGGCAGCCACCAACGAGTCCGGGTAACCGGCCAACAACATGAAACTCGCTGGCCACAGACCTGCGAGATAGACTGTCTTGACGGCCGTGCTGCGCGGAAGGTCGAATTCCACTAATACCTGAAGGCCCCAGAAGAAGAAAAATGAAGCCGTAGTGGAAAATACCAGCGCCGCAAGCACAGGCGGATGAACCAACCAGGAGACCGCCCTGATGAGCAAAGGATACAACGGATAAAAGACAATGGCCGCGGAACGGTCATAGCCATGTCGCGCAATGTGGAGATACCAAAGAGTATCGTGGCGCTCCCAAACGCCGAGCATCGCGTAATAAAAACGATCGGCAGGTGGGATCAGGTGGTCTGTAAATGCATTTGACTCCACCACCCCCGGATCCGGACGCAAATGATCGAGCATGATCAGCGCGTATAGTGCATAAGCCGCACGCAGCGTGACCGTGTACAGGGCCGCGAAGCAGTCAGGCCGGCCGAGGACCTTGCAGAGCACGGGGGGGCTTTGGGCGGGCACCTCCAAACGGGAATTATCTGACTGGGCTGACCGGCGAGTCAATATACATTTAGCCGGGATATCCATCCCGGCTCTCCGTTTCCATGTAGCGTATCACACGCCGCCGCTCTTCATTCCGCCGGCGGCGCCTGGGGCTCCTGCGCCAACGCGGCAACGCCCGTCACGATCAGCGATAACAACAGGGCCTTAGCTGACATGCGGCGCCGCCCGTTGGCGCGCTTTGGATCCGCGGCTACTTCTCCTCGCGAATCTGCTGGCTCAGGTACCGCTCGTAACCGATTTCCTTGATCTGGTGGAGTTGGGCCTCCAGCCAATCGACGTGGCTCTCTTCGTCTTTCAACAGGCGCTCGAAGAGCTCGCGCGACGCGTTGTCACCCTCGTCCCGGGCGATCTGGATCGACTTGTTGTATGCGGCCACCGCGCCGATTTCCAGTTTGAGATCGCTCTCGATCTGCTCCTTCACATTGGCGCCCACCGTGAGGTGCAATAGTTCGGTCAAATTCGGCGCGCCATCCAGGAAGAGGATGCGCTCGATGAGGGCCTCGGCATGTTTCATCTCATCGATGGACTGCTTCTTGATGAAGCTGCCGAGTTTTTCGTACTTCCAGTTTTCGCACATCTCGGCGTGAAGAAAGTATTGGCTGATGGCCGTCAACTCTTCCTTCAAGGCGGCGTTAAGCTCGGCGATTACTTTTGGATTACCTTTCATAATGACTGAATTGTAAGTCGTTGCGCCGGCCTGGGCAACCGTCGGACATGGAAGTGCCGCCGGCGGGGCGCCCTCTTGGTCCGTCTCTGATCGGAGCGAGCGGCGGCGTGAAGGATGCTAGCCTGTTGTTCGTGCGCAGCTTCTTCATTTTTCTCTCGCGGCGCAAGCTCTTACGAAGATGGATGGAAACCTCTTCTTTGGCCCAGCGCCTCGCCACCCGTTTTGTGGCGGGCCACGACCTGGACCAGGCGCTTGCCGTGTGCCGCGAATTGAACTCGGCCGGCAATACGGTCACGCTCGATCACCTCGGCGAAAGCGTGACGTCGCTTGAGGAAGCCGCGGCGGCCCGCGATGTCTATCTCCGGACGCTGAACGCCATCCACGATTCCGGAATTCAGGGCAACGTGTCGCTGAAGTTGACGCAATTCGGCCTGGACCTTTCCGCGGAGGCTTGCCGCGCCAATGTCGGGCAACTGGTGGAACAAGCGGCGCGCCTCAAGAGCTTCGTACGCGTCGATATGGAGAACAGCCCGTATGTGGACCGCACGCTTCGCCTGGTATGCGATCTGCATCAGCAGTACGGGCACGTGGGGGTGGTAATCCAGGCGTATCTCTACCGCAGCGCGGAGGATATCGAGACGCTCTGCCGGCAGGGGATCAAGGTGCGGCTGTGCAAGGGCGCTTACCTGGAGCACGCCGATGTGGCTTTCCCACGGAAGTCGCAGGTGGACGCCAACTACATCGCGCTGATGAAGGCGCTGCTCGACCGCGGCGCGTATCCGGCGCTCGCCACGCACGATCCGAAGATGATCGATGCCACCAAGGCGTACGCGGCGGAGCGCAAGATCCCGCGTGACGCCTTCGAGTTTCAGATGCTGTACGGCATCCGCCGCGACCTGCAGCAACAACTCGTGCGGGATGGCTACCGGATACGGGTCTATGTGCCGTTCGGCGGGGCCTGGTACCCGTACTACATGCGGCGGCTGGCGGAGCGGCCGGCCAACGTGTTCTTTATTCTACGTAACCTATTTAGATCGTAATCCCAGGCAGGTGAGGCCGTGCTACCGTAGAAACGAAGGGCACGGATTGGTCGTCTGACAGGTTATGCGCTATTGGGCCTATCTCGCCGGCAAACTGGTGGTTGCGGCGGCGCCGCTCTACGGATTGCTTTGGTGGTTGGGAAAACTCTTTCCACCGAGCAAGGGTTGGTATGCGCCGCTGGGCCAGGGCATGCAAGTCCTGTGGTGCAACCTGGCATTGCTGGCTTGGTTTCTGTTGTGCGCCGGCGCGCTGTATGCCATCGTGTGGGACCAGCGGCGCCGGTGCCGGGTGTGCCTCACGCGCCTGCGCATGCCCGTCGAGACCGGCTCGTGGGGCTACATGCTGCAACTGGGCCGGCCCCGCATCGAATCCATCTGTCCTTACGGCCACGGGACGCTGAAGGAAGAAGAACTGCAGATCTCGGGCCTGACCAACGCCGAGTGGACACCGCATTCCGACGATATCTGGGATGAACTGTGCGCCCCCGGCAAGGATACCGGCCAGGACAAGTGAGTCGTCTCCCCCGGTGGCGGCTGGCGGCCGGTTGCCTGATCCTGGCGATGCTCCTGCTCGCGGCAGCGCTGTTCACGCCACTCTATCTGCGCAACCTCGAGCTGCAGAATTTCGTGGCCGGAATTACACATGACGTGAAGAATCAGGAAAAATCGGACGGAGTTCTGCGCACCTGGGTTTTGCAAAAGGCTGAGCAGCTTGAACTTCCGGTAACGGAAGACAACGTGCACATTCTGCATGGGCAGGAGGGCATGCGGATCGATGTGCGTTATTCCGTTCGGGTCAATCTGCCCTTGTATACAGTGGACCTGCACTTCTATCCGGGCGCAGGCAGCCGCTAGTGGGGCGGACGACCTCGTCTGCGCGCGACCCTCTGGTCGCGCTCTTGTCGGCTAAACGCTCTCCAGGGACTTCATGCGAAAATTAAGCCAAGTGGCGAAATCGGCGCAAAAACGGGGGATGAGCCTTCGCGTCCCGACCGGTTCGGGCTTGGCGCGGTTCTTTCTGTCGTCCATGGGGCGCACCGCGATCATGGGCGGGGCCCTGCTGGTGATCGCAACACTGGGCGTCTTCACGTTTTTCTATGCCCGTTACTCGCGGGTCATCGACGAAAAGCTGAACGCCGGGCCGTTTGCGAACAACGCCAGAATTTTCGCCGCGCCGGAATCGGTGGGTGTGGGGGACGCGATTTCACCCAACGACGTAGCGGCCGAGCTGCGGCGCAGCGGGTACAACGAAGCGCGCGCCAACACCATCGGCTATTACCAGATCCGCCCCAATGAGATCGAAATCTTCCCGGGCACGGACTCCTACTTCGACCAGGAGGCCGCGGTGCTGAAGTTCGCGAGCGGCCGGATTTCGCAAATCGTCTCGCTGCAGGACAACACTTCGCGCAATCAGTACCAACTGGAGCCGCAGCTCATCACCAACCTCTCCGGCCCCGCGCGCGAGAAGCGCCGGCTGGTCAAGTTCGCCGATATTCCGCCGGTGCTGGTGCAGGCGGTGACCTCGGCCGAAGACAAACATTTCTTCCAGCACGCGGGCTTCGACCCGGTGCGCATCATCAAGGCGGCGTACGTCGATCTCCGCCAGGGCCGCAAGGAGCAGGGAGCTTCGACGCTGAGCCAGCAACTGGCGCGCATGTTCTTTCTGGACCAGGACAAGAGCTGGCACCGCAAGCTGGCGGAGATGATCATCACCCTGCAATTGGAGCAGAAGCTCACCAAGAATGAGATTTTCGAGGATTACGCCAACCAGATATACCTGGGGATGCGCGGCACATTCCGCATCCACGGGTTCGGCGAGGCGGCCGAAGCTTACCTGGGCAAGGATCTGAGCCAGATCAATCTGCCGGAAGCGGCCGAGCTGGGCGGGCTGATCCAGCGGCCGGCATACTTCGATCCGTTCCATCATCCGGACCGCATGAAGGAACGGCGCAACGTGGTCCTGGGATTGATGCGGTCGAACGGCTTCATCACCGACCGGGACTACGCGCTGGCCATCGATTCGCCGCTGACGGTGGCGCGGGGCGCGGCGCAATCGGCCGAAGCGCCGTACTTCGTGGATGAAGTCAACGACGAGCTGCAGACCACGTTTCAGGACGCCGATTTCCAGTCGAACGCCTTCCGCGTATATACCACGCTCGACCTGCGGCTGCAGCGCGTGGCGGCCGATGCCATTGCTTCCGGCATGAAGTTGGTCGACGACCAGATCAAGCGGCAGAAGCGTTTCCGGGGACAGACGCCGCCGGAACCGCAGGTGGCGCTGGTGGCCCTCGATCCGCACACCGGCGCGGTGAAGGCCATTGCCGGCGGCCGCAACTACGGTTTGAGCCAGCTCAACCATGTTCTGGCCAAGCGGCAGCCGGGTTCCATCTTCAAGCCGTTCGTGTATGCCGCGGCCATGGATACGGGAGTCGAGGGCTCGCCGCGCGTCTTGACGCCTTCCACCATCGTCGATGATGACCGCACCACGTTCTGGTTCGACGGCAACCCGTACTCGCCGCACAATTTCAAGGACGAGTACTACGGCAACGTGCCGTTGCGATTTGCGCTGGCGCATTCCCTGAATTCCGCCACGGTGAAAGTGGCGGAGACGGTGGGCTACGACGCGGTAGTGGATATGGCGAATCGCGCGGGCATGAATTACAAAATCCAGCCGACGCCGGCGGTGGCTCTGGGGGCCTACGAGATCACGCCGCTCGAAGCCGCGGGCGCGTACACCATGTTCTCGAACCAGGGCCGGTACGTGAAGCCGGACTTCCTCACGCTGGTGCGGCACCAGAGCAACAAGGTGCTCTACCAGCACAAAGACGAATCCAGGCAGGTGCTGGACCCGCGCGTGGCGTACCTGATGACCAATCTGATGCAAGAGGTGCTGCGGAGCGGCACCGCGGCCGGCGCGCGCGAGCACTACGGTTTCAACGTGCCGGCGGCGGGGAAAACCGGAACGTCGCGCGACGGCTGGTTTGCGGGTTACACCTCCGAGCTGCTGTGCGTGGTGTGGGTGGGCTTCGACGACAATCGGGATTTGGATTTGGAAGGGGCCCATTCGGCGGCGCCTATCTGGATGCAGTTCATGAAGAGCGCGCTCCAGTATCGCGAGTACCGCGACACCCAGCCGTTCGAAGCGCCCGACGGAATCGTGACCATCGATATCGACCCGAAATCCGGGATGCCCGCGACGGCCGCATGTCCGGAGCGCAGACCCGAAGTTTACATCGCCGGGACGCAGCCGGTGGGGGCTTGCCCGCTGCACGGCGGACGGTTCGGCATCACCACTTCGGCGGGCTGGGACACGCCCCCGCCGGCGCCGCCTGCCCCGGGACGGCCAGCCGCGGCAGCACAGGAGACGCTGCCGCAGATCACCGGTTCGGACGACGATGGCCCGACGGCTCCCGCGGCGGTAGCCCGGCGTGCCGCGCGCCAAGTCCCGCCGGAGACGTCGCATCACTCCAAGGCCGCGCCTCCGCAGCAGGCGCAACCCGCTCCCAACGATGCCAAGCAGGGGGAGAAAAAGCCGAGCCTTCTCCGCCGGTTGCTGAATGTGTTCAAATGAAGCCAAGGGGGCTATTATGATTTCCCGTCCTCTCTCTGTGGTTGTTGCGGCAGTTGTTACCGGCGGCTGCTTGTTGGCGCAGGCCGGCAACTCCATGGTGGATGCGGGGAAGACGCCCGCGGCCTCTCTGCCTCAAACCGCGGCGCCCGACAAACCCGTCATCACACCCGAGCTGCGCGGCGATATCTTCATGGCCAAGAAGCAATACCGCGAAGCTATCGAGGCCTTTCACCAAGGCCCGCCCAACGACCCCGTGCTGTACAACAAATCGGGGATCGCCTATCACCAGTTAATGCAGCTCGATAACGCCCTGAAAAGTTACCAGCAGGCGGTTCGCTTGAAGAAAGATTACGTCGAGGCAATCAATAACATTGGCACCGTCTACTACGCGCGCAAGGACTTCCGCCGGTCTATCTCCTATTACAGGCGGGCCCTTAAGATCGCCCCCGAGCAGCCTAAGTCGGCATCCATTTACAGCAACCTCGGAACCGCTTATTTCGCTCGCAAGCAGTACAAAGACGCCACCGGCGCGTTTGAGACCGCGCTGAGCCTGGACCCCGATGTGTTTGAGCATCACAGCAATTACGGCGTCCTGCTCGAAGAGCGCAACGTCGAGGAGCGCGCCAAGTACCACTACTATGTAGCCAAGATGTACGCCAAGAACGGCCGCACCGAGCTGGCGCTGCAGTATCTCCGGAAAGCGCTCGAAGAAGGATTCAAGGAAAGGAAACAGATCGAGAAAGACCCCGAGTTTGCGTCCCTGCGGGACCTGAAGGAGTTCAAGGACCTGATGACGTTGGAGCCGCGTGTCTTATAGGGCCCTGTGGGTAGCGCTCGTAGCGGCGGTTTTGACAGCGTGCTCACGGCAGCCGGCCCGGCCGGCGGTCGAGCGCATCGCCATCCTTCGTTTTGAAAATCTGGGAGACGATCCGTCCGCCGACTGGATGGGCCGGGCCTTTCCGGAAATCATCGCCGCTGAGCTGGCGGGCACGGCGGACGTCTATGCTATCCCCTCGGCGCGCTTGCACGGCCTGGATGCCCTATTAGGCCCACGGCCGGTCGCTGCACCGGGGATTTCGGGTGAACGCACCCTGGCGCTGGCGGCCGGCGCCAATCGCATCGGGTATGGAGAATACCGGGTGCGCAATGGCAAGCTGGAAGCCAGGCTCACTATCGAAGATCCGGCCATCCACAAGGCGCTGAGCGGCATCGGCGTCTCCGGCGCGGCGGGCGATATTGTAGCTGTCGCTTCGTCGCTGGCGCAGCACATTTCCGGCAGAATCGCGCCGTTCGGCACGCACAATCCCCAGGTGGTGAGGGCATATGCCGACGCCATCGAATCGGCCGATCCCGCGCCCGCGGACACGTTGCAACGGGCGATTTCGACCGATCCCGATTTCGGGCCGCTCTACCGCGAGTTGGCGCAAATCAAGCTGCGGCTCGAGGACCGGCCCGGCGCACTGGCCGTGCTGAACCAGGCGCTCCAGCGGGGAGACTCGATCGGCGCCCTGGAACGGGCACGCGCGGAACTCGATGCCGCGTCAATCCAGGGCGATCGAGCGGCGCGCGAGCGGGCGTTGATCGCCGTGGCTCACGCCGATCCCGCGGACCCCATCGTATGGCGCGACCTGGGCTTAACGTACATGAATCGCCACCAGTACGCCCAGGCGGCGGAGTCGCTGCGGAATGCGCTACGCATCCAGCCCGACGATGCGGACTCGTTGAACCAGCTCGGGTATGCCGCGGCCTACGCCGGCAATCTGGAGGAGTCGCTCCAGGCCTTGCGCCACTACCAGCAATTGCAACCGGAGAGCGCCAACCCGCTCGATTCGCAGGGCGACGTCAACCTGTTGGCCGGCCGGTTGCGGGAAGCGGAAAGCCATTACCTGGCAGCCGCCAGGAAGAATCCGGATTTTTATGAGGGTGTGGATTTCTTGAAGGCCGCCATGGCGCGGCTGATGAGCGGCGACATTGCCGGCGCGGATGAAGCCGCACGGCAGTATTTCGCCGCCCGCACCGCGGCCCATGACCTGCTTTCGGACTTCCGCCAGGTTGAGTGGCAATGGATCAGCGGCCGCCGCAAAGCCGCCTACCAGCAAATGGAGAAGCTGGCCGCCAGCCCGCAGCGGGAAGTGGCGGCGCGTGCCGCCGCGACCATGGCCCTGTGGGGCCTCATGATGGGGAACCGCGAGGCAGCCGCGGCGCTGGCTGAGAAAGCTCTGGCGATTGCGACGCCGGCTTCGGCGGAGATGGCGTCGGTGGCCCGTTTTCTGGCGCAGCCGGCGGCCTCGCCGGCCGAATGGGCGGCGCGCGCCGCGCGGCTGGCGCCCAACCCGGCACAGGCAACCATCCGCAACACCGTTCTGGCCGACGCTCTGTTACTGGACAAACAGTATCAGGCGGCTGCGCCGGTTCTCGAGCAGTTGTACGGCGAAGGCCAGTCAGCCGGTGAAGGCGTCCCCATCCTGTTGGCCTGGACGTACCTCGAAACCGGGCGAACAGCCGAAGCCGCGGCCCTGCTGCGCTTCAATCCGATTCCACCGACCAGCGGCCTGGAGCCGCTGATGTCTTTCTATTTCCCGCGGTTCTATTACCTCCGCGGTGTAGCCGCGGAACGGCTGGGCAAAGCCGCGGAAGCGCGCGACAATTACGCTCTCTTCCAAAAACTCTCCGGCCCCGACCCGCTCTTCTAGCCCGCATTTCTCACATCGAGCCTGCCCCGTTAAGGTCCCTACTGGTACACAGCGGCTTTCTTGAAGTCGCCGCCCTTGACGATGCTGATGGCGGCCGGGTCCATGTGGCGCTTGAAGGCTTCGTTCACCTGCTGGGGCGTCAGTGCGGCCACGGCCGCCTCCAGTTTGGCGTCCCATTCCAAGGTGCGGCTCCAGCGCTCGCGGGTCAGCAGCAGGCTGGCGATGGAAGCTTCTTCGGCGCGCGCCACAGTGCGCTCGTCCAGCCACGTCTTCTTGGCTTTCTCCACTTCGTCGGCGGTAAAGCCGTCTTTCAGCGCGCGGGCAAGCTCATCGTTGAAGTCGGCCTCCACTTTGGGCATGTTTTGCGGCGCCGCGATGGCGGACGCGGAGAACATGCCCCCGTCATTCCTGGTGGGCATGGAGAAGCCCGCGTTAGCGCCATAGCTCAGCCCATCCTTGACGCGAATGCGTTGGAAGAGACGGGAGTTGGGGGAACCGCCGAAAACCATGCCGGCGATGGTGAGGGCCGCGTAATCGGGATCCTCGTCATTCATTTTCATGGGCATCCCCACCAGGAAAAGCGCGTTCTGCTTGTCGGGCGTTTCGATTTTGTGGTTGATCGGTTCCACTTTGGCGTAGCTGTTGATGATGCGCTCGTAGTGGCTGGCGCTCTTCCAATCGCCGAACAGCTCCGTGACCAGCTTCTGCGCCTGCGCCGGGTCAAACTGGCCGCCGATCGAGATCTCACCCTCGCCGGCGCCGTAGAACTGCGTGTAGAAACCCCGTACGTCATCCAGGGTCACCTTTTTCAGGTCCTCGATCTGTTCATCGATGGTGGAGGTGTAATGCACGTCGCCGCGCGGGTATCGGGCGTTCATGTGCCGGCTCAAGTCCAGCGAAGCCAGGCTGTTGGGCTCGGTCTTCGCGCTCTCCGCGCCCGCGATGCGTTGCTGGCGGATCTGCTCGAACTCGGCTTCCGGGAACGAAGGCTCGCGGAGCAGTTCCCTGGCGAAGCGCAGGCAATCGGCCAGGTTCGCCTCCAGTGTCCGAATATTCGCCGAAGCGACGTTGATGCCTCCGGACACACTCATCTGCGCCTTCAGCCGATCGGTTTCATCCTGGATCTGCTGGCGGTTCTTATTCTTGGTGCCGCGCATCAGCAGCGCTCCGGCCATGGCTGCCGCGGTGGATTTGCCAAACAGCAATTTCTCGTCGCCGAAGCGGACGTTCATCACAGCCACCACCGTGCCGCCGCGCGTCTTCTTGGGGAACATCACCAGCTTCAACCCGTTGGGCAGTTTGGCGCGGATCACGCGAGCTTCGATGTTCTGCGGCGTAGGGTCAAAGGCCTCGCCCTGCTGAATGGTGGCGCCGCCTTTGTAATCCTTGAACCGCGCTGCCGGATCGGGTGTGGCTGGAATCTCGGCGCGGTCGGGCGCGCTGGTCGGCAGGAACTCGCCCAGCGTGCGGTTGGAAGATTTCAGGTAGGCCTTGGCCACGCGCTCCACGTCGGCGGGCGTGACTTTGTTCACCTCGTCGCGGGTGAGGAAGAAGGAGCGCCAGTCGCCGTCGCCCACGTAGCCGCCGAGCATCATTCCAATGGACTCGGAATTCGTCATGGCGAGTTCGATATTCTTCAATATGCGGGTCTTGGCGCGGTCCACCTCCTCTTGGGAGGGTGGCTCGCTCGACAGACCTTCCACGGTCTTCACGAGGATCTGCTGGGCTTCGTCGATGGATTGATCCGGCTTGAGCTGCGCGAATGCGAACGCAAACCCCGGATCGTGCATTCCTCCGGCGCTCATACTGGTGGACACGGCCTTCTTGTTATCGACCAGCGCCTTGTACAGCCGGCCCGTCTGGGGAGCGCCCAGCACCTGGGCCATCACTTCCAGAGCCGCCAGATCGGGGTGCAGAGCCGCCGGAATGTGATACACCGCCATGATCCCTTGAACATTCCCGACCCGGCGCAGAATTACCGAGCGCTCGCCTTCCTGCGTGGGCTCCGCCGTTTACGGCTGCGTCAACACGCGCTGCGGCTTGGGGATGGCGCCGATGGTTTCCGCCACCATGCTGAGAGCTTTCGATTCGTCGAATTGTCCGGCGACAATCAGCTCGGCGTCGTCGGGCTGGTAGTATTTTTGGTAGAAAACAGCCAGGTTGGCGATGGGCACTCTTTCGACGTCGGTGCGGTTGCCGATGACCGTCTTGCCATAGTTGTGGAAGTTGTAGGCCGCCGCCAGGACGCGTTCGCGAAGGACATTGAGCGGACTGTTCTCGCCGGATTCCATTTCGTTCCGGACGACGGTCATTTCGGTGTCCAGGTCCTTTTTCAGCATGGTCATATTGACCATTCGGTCGGCTTCCAGTCCCAGAGCCCAGCGCAAGTTCTCATCGCTCGAGTTGAACGTCTCGAAGTACATGGTCTGGTCGTAGCCAGTGGTGCCGTTGAAGTTGCCGCCGGTGCGGTCGGTCAGCTCCTTGAAGAGCTCCCGCCCGCTCTTACTGGTCTTGAACACCATGTGCTCCAGCAGGTGGGCCATGCCGGTCTCGCCATAGCCTTCATTGCGCGAGCCGACCCGGTAAACCACGTTGACCGTGGTTTTGGGTTTCGAATTGTCGGGAAACAACAATACATGCAGGCCGTTCGGAAAAGCATACTCCGTGATTCCTTCAATGGAGGTCACCTTTTGAACGCCTTGCGGCAGCGTTTGGGCCAAAGCGACGGCAGTCAGGAAAAATGCCGCGGCAGAAATCGCGATGAGTCTCTTCAGGCGCATGTCTCACACCCCTTTCGGTAATCCGGGTTTGATTATACCCGGCCCTTGTGGGGCGGGCAATCCTGCCCAATGCCACTCAGTTTTCGCAAAGCTGGGATTCGGCATAATTGTGGGTCAGACCCCCTGGTCTGCATCGTGGGGCAGACCCCCTGGTCTGCATTGTGGGTCAGACCCCCTGGTCTGCATTGTGGGGCAGACCCCCTGGTCTGCATTGTGGGGCAGACCCCCTGGTCTGCATTGTGGGGCAGACCCCCTGGTCTGCGCGGGACGCCCTCGTCCCGCTCTTCTCACAAAGAATCGAGCGCTTGCCACCATCGACAAGCCGGCAAGAATCTTAAGGGGTTACAACTGGGCGCCGGTCGCGCGTTTCGGTGAGCGCGAAGCGAGTTTCTTCCGCAACTCGCGGCTGCGTTCCCGGCGGGCAAGCTTGCTTTTTCGTTCGCGGTGGAAGCGCGCTTTATCTCCATTGAGGGCTGACATGGTGGTGCTTAAGAGTAGCAGAGTTTGCAGGCCGGCGTATGCCATGTCGAGGAAAGCCGGCAATCGAGCTTCAGGGCGACGGAGGCCTTTTTTGCTCCTCGACGAATGCGAGAACATCGAAGTGGCGAGCCGCGCGGTCCGGGAAAAAGCTGTCCACGGCATCCTGCTCGTTTGTGAAAATTTCGAATACCGTGTACAGCTTTGTCAGGACCATCAGATTTATATGGAGCGGGCTGAGATGAAGCAGCTTCAGCGCCCCGCCCGAGGTCACGATCCGTGCGTGACAGAAGACCAATGTGCCCAACCCGTCAGCGTCAATGTCGGCCACGCCCGCGAAGTTGAGGATGACGTTCACAACTTTGGCTTCCACCAGTGCGGCTATCGCGTTGCGCAGGATCGCTTCCGAAGGGCCTTCGATCAGGTGTCCGTGCAAATCGAGAATCCGAATCCCCTCTTTCTCGCGCTGATGGAGTTGGAGGTCCATGGCAGTTCGCCGGGCATGATCGCTACCTCTTACTTGCCGGCGTCCAGGTGATCCCAGTTCACTATGGCGTTGAAGGCCAGGGAGTAGCTGCCCTGGGTTTGCCAGCGCCAGAAGGGACGAATGGCGAACATCACGATGTGGCCCTTGCCGAGCGGGGCGTCGATGGCGGCGGCGCAACTCTGCAAAGCGTCTCCGCCGGCTAGCGTGCCGGAGAGCAACAGATTGTCGGCATTCGAGGCGAACTGCAAAACGACGCGGGCGCGATTTGCATTGGGTGCGCCGCCACGGCCACCACCGAAGCCGCCACCACCGAAATCACCACGTCCGGCGGCAGCGTCGGGTGCGGCGGGTGTAGTGGCGGCTGCGCCCGCGGCGCCGCCACGGCCTCCCCGTCCGCCGCCACCACGACCTCCGCGGCCGCCAGCGGGCGCGGCTGCCGCTGTTGTGGCATCGTCGGGCGCGCCGAGGTCGAGCGGCGAAGTGTGAATGGGGTTGGCGTTGGGCGTGATGTTCTGACCGATCACCTCACCGGAGGCGTCGACGCGGCCCGAGCCGCCGCGTCCTCCACGCCCGCCGCCCGCGCCGGCGCCGCTGGCGTTGAAAACGGGGTCCTGGTTGAAGTAGACGGGCAGGTCGCTGCCATCGTAGCCGTAGGCGATGGGGCTCTTGAGATCGGCGAAGTTCGCGCGGAGGATGGTGCCGCGGGCGAATAAATTAGCGGGATGCTCCACGGTGACTCCGGCGCCCAGATCATATTCGGCCATCATGGAAGCGGTGGAGGCTTCGGTGATCAAAGCGCCGCCCTCCTGGACGAACTTGGAGAGTTCGAGCAGGCCTTCAAAGCCCATGCCACCGCGAATGTCGTCGCTCGAATCGAGCGCGCCTAAGTGGGGAGTAAGTTCAGTCTTCTTATATGGGATAGGTGCATTGCCGCCGACGCCGGCCATGATGGACTGGGCAGTGCCGCCGACATGGGGAAAGATAATAACGTCGTACTTACTGCGTAGATTGCCGTCTTTCAGATTCTTATCGGCGAAGTAAGTGTAGGGGATGCCGTAGTAATCCAGAGCCGCCCGCACCCAGCCTTCATCCTGCGTGCGGGACCAGGAGTGGACATAGCCGATGCGCGGGATGGTGAGCGGGTGGGTCTTGATGGACGGAGCGGCGGCCACGGCCCAGGCCGAGAGGCCGAGATCCTTGAGCTGCGGCTCCAGGTGCGCTCGGTCGGCGTTGGGAATGATGAAGGAGCCGGCGCGGAACTTGTGGCCCGCAAGCTCGAAATCCTCCTCGGCGGCCAGCATGGGTACACCCTGATTCCTGAAGCGGAAGGCCGTGAGGTTGTTATCGCCGGTATGTTCGACGATCAGGGTGGAACCGGAGCCGTCTATGCCGCCGGTGGCTTTGGCATCGGAGGTGAGCATGGACATGGGCTGCGAGAGCACGGCGGCATCGGTGAGCGGAACCAGCTTGACGTCGCGCATGTACTGCATGGTCCAGCCGGTGTCGTCGTAGGGGTTGGGGTTGCCGACGGGATAGTTCTGAACGGCGAAGTACATGTCGGCGAGGGTGCGGTAGGGTTGGTCGCCGCGGACGACGTAATCGCCGGCGGCGACGTCGACCGTGCCGGCTTTGAAAGCGGCCGAGGCACGGTGGACTTCGACACCCTGGGTGCGAAGGTCGTTGACCATATCGGCGGCATCGGCCTTGCGGCGCTGGCCGGCGGGAATCAACCAGGCATAAGTGGGGCCATTAGTTCCCTTCTCGATGGCCCGCTTGTTCTTCAGGTAATAGTTTTCGAGATACAGCTCCTTATTCTTGGCCACCTGGTTCATGGCAAAAAGAATCGCGGATTCCTGAATGTTGGTATTGTTACGCGGGCCCCACTTAATGGAGGGCAGCGGCGGATTAGGCCGGAACCATTCGCGGCTGGTGGTAGTGACGCCCAGGGTGAGATTGGCATTGAGATCGGGGCCGTAGCTCTGGACCTCATAGAAGCGGCCAAAGGAATTGTGAGTGAGGGCGATCCAGAAAAGGTAATTGGGGACCCAGCCGTCGTAGAAGCCGTAGGTCCAGACGCCCGGTACGCCGCGCTTGGCCATCTCCATGATTTCGGTTTCACCGAGCAGCCACCATTCGTCGATGGCGATGGGATCGAGTGACACGTTATAAGGGCCCGTGCCGGTGGACACGTAAAGATAAGACTGGGCTTCGTGCAGATCGTGGAGGATGGTGGGGTGCCAGTCAAGCACCTGTTTGGTGAAGCTTTGGGTGCATTTGAGGAACTGGCCCATGCCGTCGCGGTTGTTGTCGTGCTGCACGTACTTGCCCCAGTACATCATGAGCGAATTGCGGGGGACTTGGGTTTTCTTGAAGGCGTAGTAGGCATCCACCACTTTCTCGCGGCCATCCACTTCGATGACGGGAGTAAGCATGATGATCGAGTTATTGCGGATGGTCTGGATGAAGGGCGTTTCCTCGACGATCAGGCGATAAGCTAACTCGATGAGCATTTCGGGGCCGCCGGTTTCGGGCGAGTGGATACCGCTGGCGGCGTAATAAACAGGCTTGGCCGTGTGGAAGAGCTCTTTCGCCTGGTCGGGCGTGATCTTGCGCGGATCGCCGAGCTGGGCGAGCATTCCCTTGTATTTGTCGAGTTGCGCGATGGTGGCTTCGTCGGCAATGACCAGGGCCACCTGGTCGCGGCCTTCTTCGGAGGTGCCGATCTTCCAGAACTTGGCGCGCGGAGAAGCTTTGGCGAGGGCCTCGTAATAGCGTTCGATATCGGCGGCGTAGGTGAGCTCGCCGGGCGTGCCGGGGATACGGCCGAAAAACTTCAGCGGCGATGGGACCGTATCGGAGGCAGGCATGTGGTCCACCAGCTCGGTCGAGACGCGAGGATCCTGTAAGTACTCCTTGATGAGCTTGGTATACTCCTCGTCGATTTTCTGGGGCGCGGCGGCAGCGGCGGCCGGCGCGGGCTTGGAGCCCTTCTTGGCTTGGGCAAGAGCTGGAGCGGTGGCAAACGCCAGGGCGGCGAGCGCACTAGCGGCGATCATAAAGCCGAGCTTCATAGACGGAGTCCTTTCAGGGATCTCATGAGTGATATCGCTTTCCAGGGGCAGCTGTCAACTGCTAGCGCTGGTAGCGCCGGCGGTCTTGCCGCCGGTGTGGCGACGACGCGAGTGTCGACGCAGCCCGGCGAGGGCATGCTCTAGCTTGCCAGACCACGAGCTGCGCGCCTGCCACTAAACGGCGGATCCCGGGCTTATTCTGTTGTAGTGGACAACCTTTTTCGTCTCGACGGACAGAAGGCCCTGGTGACGGGCGGAGCCAGCGGTATCGGCGAAGCAACGGCGCGCGTGTTGACGGGCGCGGGTGCTTCGGTCACCATCATGGATATCGATGGCGGCCGCGCGGAGCGGCTGGCCGGTGAGCTGGCGGGCTCGTCGGTGCTGCGGTGCGACATCACCGATGAAGCGGGGGTCAATCGCGCGGCGGCGTCGCTCGCGGGCCTCGACATTCTGGTGAACAACGCCGGGATTGGACTTGTGGGCAGCATCGAAGAGACTTCGCACCAGGACTTCCAGCGGCTCTTTCGCGTGAATGTCGAAGGCCTGTACCTGGTGACCAAAGGGGTGCTGCCCTTGCTGCTCGCGGCCAAGGGCACGATTGTCAATATCGGGTCGGTGGCGGGACTCATCGGCGTGAAACGGCGCTTTGCCTATTGCGCCACGAAGGGCGCGGTGGTGGCGATGTCGCGGCAACTGGCGGTGGATTACGCGGGGCGCGTGCGCGTAAATTGCATCTGCCCGGGCACGGTGGCGACGCCATTCGTGGACGCCTATATCGAGAAGAACTTCTCGCATGAAAAAGAGAAGGCCTGGGCGGAGCTGCACGCGCGGCAGCCCATCGGGCGGGTGGGCTATCCGATGGAAATCGCGCACATGGCGCTGTACCTTTGCTCGCGGGAAGCGGAATTCGTAACGGGCTCCATTCTGACCATCGACGGCGGCTGGACAGCGGCCTAGATCCGTGGCGCAGACCATCGCTTTTCGTGGTCTGTCATGCCTGCCTCAAGGCCGCTGACAAAAATCTTGCGCCTCAATTTGCCCTGTTTTCATTCACTTGCAGTTCTTCCTCCCCGGCTTGGTACTCACCCCCATGCTACTTTTGAATCGGGTAAGGAGTTAGCGCTAGTCGCAAACTTCCGAATCCAAACTTGCTGGCCAGCAAGCGTTGCTTTTTAGGTGGTACTGATACTTCCGGAGGCCTTGAAACCTTGCGGCAAC
>Ga0209039_10001905_pt1 | contig 18548 bp, 17 predicted proteins | sample BogFormECP12_OM1_FD_188238 | JGI IMG/M metagenome (GOLD analysis project Ga0209039, IMG submission 188238) | Bog forest soil microbial communities from Calvert Island, British Columbia, Canada - ECP12_OM1 (SPAdes) (version 2) | ecosystem: Environmental > Aquatic > Freshwater > Wetlands > Bog ...
GAAATCAACCACATCCCGCTCTTTTTGGCGTGTTCGCAGTAAACTACCGTTAGGGAACGAACCGCGGGAATCGAATCCCGAGACGGGAGGGCCATTCCTGCGAAAGCCGCCGTTGCGGCGAGGGCAAATTTCCGAATCGCCCCGACCGGCAACCTGTGGCCCGGCGGAGGTCGCTTTGGGCGGAGGTGTGGCGATGAAGTTCCGGCTAACGAACCTGGCAATTCTGGTGGCGGTCTCGATTCCGATGGGCAGGGTTGCGTTCGGGGCGGAGGGATCCTCGCTGCCGGTCCGGGGACTTTACTTGATGGCGCCCAAACCGGAAGAAGTTCCCCTGACCATTCGGTTCATTCGGGAGGCGCTGCCCAAAGAAAGCGTCAACCTGCTGGTGATGGAATTCGATTATCGCTACCAGTACACGAGCCACCCCGAGGTGGTGGACACCGATGCGCTTTCCCAGGCTGACGTGAAAGCCCTGGTGGCGGCCTGCCGCGAAGCGGGGGTGCGACTAATCCCACTGATTAACCAACTCGGGCACCAGTCATGGGCGGAACAGACCTTCGGCCTGCTGCGCGCTCATCCCGACTTCGATGAGACCCCGGGAAAGTACCCGAAGAACAAAGATATCTATTGCCGAAGCTTCTGCCCGCTGCATCCCACCTTGCACAAGGTGGTTTTCGACCTTCTGGACGAGCTCGCCGATGCTTGCGAAGCCGATGCCGTCCACGTGGGGATGGACGAGGTTTTCATTCTTGCGGACCCGGATTGCCCGCGCTGCAAATCCCGCAACCGCGCGGAGCTCTTCGCGCAGGAGGTCCGCACTCTTCACGATCACCTGGCGGGGATGCACCGGGAAATGTGGATGTGGGGTGACCGGCTGCTGGACGGCAGCGTGACCGGAGTCGGTGAGTGGGAAGGCAGCGAGAATGGGACGGCCTTGGCCATCAACCTGGTGCCGCGCGATATCGTGATCTGCGACTGGCATTACGATTCCGTTCCCGCCACCGCAGCATACTTTGCCGTGCAGGGCTTCCGCGTGCTCTACGCCCCATGGCGGAATACCCAAGTCGCGCTCGGTGAGCTGGATGTGGTCCGCTCCATTCGCGCCCACGCCGAGCAGACCATTGCGCCCCGCATGCTCGGCGTTCTCCAGACCAATTGGGCAGGGACCGGCGATTTCATCAAGGCCTATAACGGAGACACTGCGGCGCCCAAGGAAAGCGCCGAGGCGGCCTATACTTTCAAGGCGCTGTTCAATACCATCCGGGCCGCGCAGTAGACCGCCTCAGCGGGGTCGCCCGGGCGACCGGCTTATCTCACCGTTCTATGCACTCTACGTCGGGACCACGGGGGCGCTGAGACCGTAGTCATCAGTTTTTGGTTACCAATAAAAACAAAATTTGCTGTGCGAAGCACCTTGGAGTGCGGCGGCTCGACGCCGCCTTGGCATAACACCGAGGAGGAGGACCAAGGCGGCGTCGAGCCGCCGCACTCCAAGGTGCTTCGCACATAGGCACCGACGATGAACGCACCGAATACTGACGAAATCAGCTGATCGTGGCTACCAGCTACCCACTCGTCATCGAGGGAAAAGCCCACGGTCAGAAATGCGCTGATCGTGGCTACCAGCTGGGGAAAATGCACCGAAATGGCCGTTTGACGACAAACTAGTGTATAATCTTGGGCGTAATACCAAACAAATCGAAATCGGGATTACGAGTTTCAGTCGCTAGTGCAGGCGGGCATTTGACTCTCCAGCGATCTGGGCAGCGACTCAATAAGGGCCCCAATCGCGCGGGCGGCTAGTCGGAGTGTGGCGTATACCTCGAGGCTGCTCGAACCACGGTTATTTCTCCGGGGGCAAATCACCCGAGGGAGGTCATCAACAATGAGAAGAATTCGACTCGCGGTGCTGTTGGTCGTCATTTTGGCGCCAACGGTTTTGGCGGACCAAATCACGTTGAAGAACGGTGATCGGATCACCGGCGCCATCATCAGTTCCGACGCGAAGACACTGGTCATCAAGACGGATTATGCTGACGCCGTGACCATTAAGTGGGACTTCGTGCAAAAGATCGAGTCAAGCCAGCCTCTCTATGTGGGAACGAAAGGCGGGCAAGTGATCGTCGGACCCGTCACCACCAGCGACAGCAAGTTGGCGGTGGCCACCAAGGAGTCCGGCAGCGTGCCGGTGGATAAGGCCGATGTGACCTCTCTTCGCAACGCGGACGAGCAGAAAAACGCCGAGGCGGCACTCGACCGGCTGCAACACCCTCACCTGGGGGATTTATGGGGCGGCACCTTTGACACCGGGGTTGGCCTGGTGCGGGGGAATTCCGACAGCACCAATTTTACGTTCGGACTGAATGCCGTGCGCGCATCCACGCGGGATAAGATCCTCCTTTACTCGAACTCGGCGTTCTCTCGCAGCGCCGTGAACGGGGTATCCTCCACCACTGCCCAGTCCATTGCCGGGGGAGTCCGCTACGACCTGAACGTGAGTAACAAGGCATTCGGTTTCGGCACCGTGGATCTGTTCAATGACCGCTTTCAAGACCTCGATTTGCGGACGGTGATCGGCGCGGGCGGCGGCTACCACGCGGTCAAGAATAAGAACACGACGTTTGACCTGCTGGTGGGCGGCACCTTCGACCGGGAGTTCTTCAAATCGTTCAATCGCTCTTCCGCGGAAGTCCTGCTGGGCGAAACCCTCACCCACAAGTTCTTGGCTTCCTCGGCCTTCAACGAATCGGTGTTTTTCTACCCCAACATGTCTTCGACGGGAAATTATCGCAGTACGATCAGCCTGGGCCTGGTAACCAAGCTCACGAAGCTCTTGAGCTGGCAGACCTCTTTCAACGATTATTACCTCAGCGACCCGCCGGCAGGAAAGAAGTCGAATGACTTGTTGTTCTCCACCGGCCTGCGGCTGACCTTCGGCAACACCGCGAAGTGAGCCCAAGGGAATGCTCGCTGGGGGATCGAACAGACCTGAGCCATTACCACAAGGGAGGAAACATGCTGAAGGAATTCAAGGAATTTGCGATGCGCGGCAACGTGATCGATATGGCCGTTGGCATCATCATCGGCGCCTCGTTTGGGAGAATCGTCAGCTCCGTGGTGAACGACATCATCATGCCGCCGATCGGGCTGGTCCTGGGGCACGTGGATTTCTCGAACCGTTTCATTAACTTGTCGGGAACGCACTACGACTCGCTGGCGGACGCCAAGAAGGCGGGAGCGGCCGTGATCAGTTACGGCGCCTTCCTGAACACAATCATCGATTTCCTGATCGTGGCCTTCGCGGTCTTTCTGCTGGTGAAGCAGGTGAACCGGATGATGAAGCCGCAGCCGGCTCCCGCCGCGCCGCCTACCAAGGAATGTCCTTATTGCGTATCCGGCGGCATCGCGCTTAAAGCCACCCGCTGTCCCCATTGCACGGCGGAGTTGCAAGCAGCGTAAAGGGGAATGACCCTGCTTAGCTTTTTGCGGACTGCCCCTTCAAGTAGGCCTTCCAGGGATTCCAATAGTACTGTGGCCACCCTTTGGTAACGCCTTGGTGGTCATGCTGAGGAACGCCCGCGTGGACCAAGTCGATTCTGCCGCCGCGCGGCGCCGCGGAAAAGTTCATAATCAGAATGGAGTCGAGGTCGGAGTCCTTCCAGTGGGAGGCGCGCCAGGCTTGCACGATCATGCGGCCGGGAACCACCACAAGGTTCCTCCCCGAAATCATTCCGTCGTAAGCCGTCCATTGGGCCCCCGCTCTGGCGCTCACTGATGCCTTGGCGCCGGTGGCGGCAGAATGCTTCTTCGATTCGGTAAAGATTGCAAATAGTTCTTCTGGGGAAGCCTTAAAGGCCACCGATTGCACGATGGGTTTGGTCATGCCATTCCTCCTGTTGTGAATGATGCCCTGATCTGCTGATGTTACCAATTCCCCGACCCCCTTTCCAGTCCTCGCCGACGAGTTTACAAACTAGTAGCAAAATGTCATCTACTCTTAACGTACGGTTGCTAATGTATTAGGCGTTTTGGCGGCACGGTCTATCGCGCGACTCAAATTCCCGTGAGAGGAGATCCTCAATGATGGAAAAAGCTTCCCGACGAACCGATTTCTGGCGGACCCTGGCCCGAGGAATGGCCCTGATCTTCTTGGGCGCTTTCGTGGGCAGCATTCCCGCGACGGGGCAAGGTTTCGATTGGAACCAACATTTCTGGCCCGGCAATCTGGTGGTCAGTCGCAGCGTTTATGACAACAATGCGAGCAACGTGACAGTAGGCGAACCACTGCCACCCAATTGTGTGGTCGCGTCCGGTGGGTGTGGTGGTATGGCCGGGTACAACGGGCTGTTTCCGTATGTATTTAACAACGACAACGACGATAGCAGCTTCGGCATCACCTCCAAGATTTTTCTCGATCAGCTCACTCCCTTCGGCTGGTCGATTAATACCCTAGAGGTGCCCAACAGCTCCCAGCCTGGAGTCGCGAGCACGAGCGACCAACTGGTTACCAGCTTCAGCTCGAAATCCGAGTTGGCCCTGCACCTCTCCACCGACGGCCAATACCTCACTTTCATGGGCTACGTAGCGCCCGTCAACACCATCGATGCGTCCGCTTCCAATACTCCCGGTGAGATCGACCCGACGAATCCCGTGGGGGAGTATATTTACCGGGCAGTGGCCCAGGTCGACCGGGACGGCCATTTCCACTTCACGGAAACCAACGCCTCTACCGGAGACAACGGCCGGGTGGCGATCCTGAACAACCTTAACGGCGCGGACTTCTTCTTCACCGGGGGCAATGCCGGAAATGGCACCGCTTCAAAGCAGCCCAACTCCGTCATTATCAGCGCCGGCGCCCAGATTATCGATCCCCTGGAGGAGCTGGAAAGCGTCCAGGCCCCGGCAGCACCGACCCCCGTCGCCAGCTTTTCAATTGCCGAACTTGGGGCCAAAGCCGATAAAATCGGCAAGGATGACAACTTCCGAGGGCTCACCATTTTCAACAACGTCCTTTACTATTCCAAGGGTAGCGGCAGCAATGGGGTCAACACCGTCTATTTCGTTGACACCACCGGTACGGCGTGCCCCAATGGCGTGGGTCTTCCCTCACCTTCGGCGGCCCTGCCCTCTTCGCCCCTCGCCTATAACGTTAGCAACCTTCAGACCTCAGGCCTTCCCAGCAATATGTGCATCCTGGCGGGCTTCCCAGCGATTCCGAATAAGACCAATCCGATGATAACTCATTACCCCTTCGGCTTCTGGTTCGCCGATGCCAACACGCTCTATGTGGCCGACGAAGGTGACGGTTACACCGGCGGGACGGACCTCTACACCCATGCTGCGGCTCAAACCGATGCGGGTTTGGAGAAGTGGGTCTTCAATTCCACCACCAATCAGTGGGCTCTTGCTTATACGCTGCAAACAGGGTTGAACCTCGGCGTTCCCTACACCGTGCCGGGTTTTCCGACGGGAACCAATGCGGCCACAGGACTGCCGTGGGCGCCCGCCACCGACGGCCTTCGCAATCTCACCGGGAGTGTGTATGGTGAAATCGCCGTCATCTGGGCCACGACGTCGACGATTAGCGGAAATGGGGATACCGGCGCGGACCCCAACCGGCTCGTGGTCATTGTCGACTTTCTAAATAACACCGACCCTGCGGTAGCCGCTCAAGAACCATTCTTTACGCTTCGCCAGGCCGGTTTCGGCGAGGTTCTGCGCGGCGTCTCTTTCACGCCTGGAACTGAATTGGCTTGGAACGGTTGGTAAAGTATTTGGCAAGATTCGGATTCGAACAGGTTGCGCGGGCCCCCATCCTTGGGGGTCCGCGGTTGTCCTTTAGTCCCAATGGTGTTCACTTAAGATGCGCGTTCCCATCTTGTAGCCGCGGTCAGCGATTTTCTGACCGTGGGTTCTTCCATGGTTGGCGTGGAGAGAGAAAAGCCCACGGCCAGGAGAGCACTGACCGTGGCTACCGGTATAAGCTACGAGCGGCCACTAGGAATGTGCCGCCGGGTTCGCGGCGCGAGCGTGCGCGCCGTTGCGGACGTACCTCCAGCGCTCGGCGCGGATGCGCAAATACTCGACCGCCTCATCATACAGGCGCTTGCGCTCGTGGGAATCCCACAGCGCCTTCCTTACAATGCGCCACACCACGCGCGGACGCAGGTAGTATGAGTCATAAAACTGGTTCATTCCCGCCATCATCTCTTCCAGACTCAGGCCAGGATAGGTGAGGTGCGGCAACTGGTGCCCGCCGCCATCGGCGCGTGTCTCCGAGGCCAGGTAACCGTTTTTCGCGGCGTAATCATACAACTCGGTTCCCGGGTAGGCATGGGCGACGGAAACTTGCACGGTTTCGGCGTCAAGCTCCTTGGCATATTCAATGGTGCGCTCGATGGTCTGCTGGGTTTCGCCGGGTAGGCCAATGATAAAGTCCGCGTGTACTGCCAGGCCCACTTTCTTGCAATTCTTCACAAAGGCGCGACCCATTTCCACGGTCGCCCCCTTCTTGATGTTTTTGAGAATTTGGGGATCACCCGATTCGAAACCGACGATCAGCAGGCGCGCGCCCCCGTCGGCCAAGGCCTTCAGCGTTTCGTAATCGCTATGCGTGCGAGCGTTGGCCGACCAGCGGAAGCCCAGCGGCTTGAGTTTCGCGCAGATGTCCAGCACGCGGTCCTTGCGGATGTTGAAAGTATCGTCGTCGAAGAAAAACTCCCGGGCCTGGGGAAAAAGTTTGATGGCTTGCCGGAACTCGGCCACGACGTTGTCAGACGAGCGCACGCGCCAGGCATGACCCGAGAGGGTTTGCGGCCAATGGCAGAACGTACACAGCGCCGGGCAACCTCGGCTGGTGTAAAAAGATACGTAGGGGTGGAGCAGAAAAGGAATGTTGTAGTTCTCGATTGCGAGGTCGCGCTGGTAGACCTCCGTGGCAAACGGCAACTCGTCCAATTCCGCGGTCTCGAGCAGCGGGCGCGCCGGGTTGTGAATGATCTCGCCATCCTTCCGGTAGCTCGCTCCGCTGATTCCCTCCAGCGGCTTGCCCTGGGCGAACTCCACCACCGGATGATCAAACTCACCGCGCACTACGAAGTCAATATCCAGGCTGGCGCGAAGGCACTCGGAGGGCCGCGTCTGCACGTCCGGACCGACGAATGCTACCTTCAAGTCGGGCTTGGCCTCCTTCATCCGACGCACCAAACGCACGTCGCTTTCAAAGCCCACGGAGGACGTGAACAGCACCAGGAAATCGTAGTCACTGGAAATTCGCACCGTCTCCGCCTGCGTGATTTTGGCAGGCGGGGCGTCAAGCAGCCGGCTGCCCGGCAACATGCCCGCGGGATAGGTAAGCCACACCGGGTACCAGAAAGAACTAATCTCGCGCGTCGCCGGCCACCGCGAGCCTGCTCCTCCATCAAACTTATCGAAGCTGGGCGGGTTCAGGAAGAGCGTCTTCATCACCGACGACATAACTTTCCTCCGATGGACCAGGGACCCGATTGCCCTACGACGTGCAGGGGGACTAACCTGATTATCTTACCCGAAACGCTTGCATCAGGACAGTGCGCTTTAGCCCAAAGGCAGGGCTCCGTCAAAGGCCCAGGTGTGGCATACCTCCAGAGCTATGCATGCCTCACCAACTAAGAGACCCCTCACCCCCCGCCTTGCGGTCCCCCCTCTCCCCAAGGGAGAGGGTGCCCGACGGAGGAGGGCAGGGGAGGGGTCTTTTCGAAGCCCATGGGACTTTGCCGGAACCCTGAGCCCAAGGGCAATCTGATTCACTGCCGGGCGTCTGTGGTACCATAGGCGCAAACTTTTGTTCAGGGAGGGCGAGATGGACCTCGAAGGGAAACGAATTGCCGTTCTGGCTGCGGATCTTTACCAGGAAATGGAAATTTGGTATCCACTTTTGCGTTTTCGCGAAGAGGGAGCGGAAACCGTGGCCGTAGGGGCGGAAGCCGGGAAAACCTATTCCAGCAAGAAAGGCTATCCGGTGGTCGCTGACCAGTCGATTGCCGACACTCACGCCCAGGATTTCGACGCGGTGGTGATTCCCGGTGGCTGGGCGCCTGACACTCTGCGCCAGGACGAGCGCATGCTGAACTTCGTGCGGGAAATGGACAAAGCAGGCAAAGTCGTCGCGGCGATTTGCCACGCCGGCTGGGTGCTGTGCTCGGCGGACATCCTGCGCGGCCGCCAGGCCACCTGTTTCAAAGCCATCAAAGACGACATGATTCATGCCGGAGCGCAGTATGTGGACGAAGAGGTGGTGGTCCACGGGAACCTCATTACCTCGCGCATGCCCACGGATTTGCCGGCGTTTTGCCGGGAGATTGTCAAGGCGCTCAAGACCCAAGCGGTGGCTCGCCATGCCGCAAAGGGGTGAGGCTACCAAAGTCATCAGTTGTCAGACTTCAGTTTTCAGTAAAAGCCACTCCGTACGGGGTTTTTGCTGACGACCGAAAACTGATGACTGACGACTTTTGTTTCGACTGACATCTGACGACTGTTTGGACTTTAACAGCGATCTTCACCGTGTTGTCATATTCAAGAAACCTGTATCGAGGAGGAATAATGAGACGACATCAATGGGTTTTGTGGTTCTTGGTGGCAGCGTTTGTATTGGCCTCGGGGAGCGGTCCCGGCGGTGCGTGGGGTAGGGCCCCGAAAAACGGCAAGCTGCTCTACCTGACGCTCACGAAAGGCTATCACCATTCGAGCGTCGAGCTTTCCGAGCAGATTGTAAAGCAAATCGGTGAGAAGTCAGGCGCTTTTCAGGTTACCGTCACGCAGGACGTGGGGGCGTTTACCAAGGAGAATCTCAAGAATTATTCCGCGGTGATGTTCTACACCACCGGGGAATTGCCCTTTACGGACGAGGAAAAGAGCGCGCTGGTGGATTTCCTCCAATCCGGACATGGGTTTGTGGGCGTCCACAGCGCCACCGATACATGGTACGAATGGGGTGTGTACAACAAAATCATCGGTGGCTACTTCAACGATCACCCGTGGCATCAACTGGTGACCGTAGACGTGGTCGACCCGAACGACAAGCTGGTGAGTTCGCTGGGAAAGTCGTTTCAGATTACCGACGAGATCTACCAGATCGCCGATTTTCAGGCTGACACGTCGCACGTCCTCCTGAAACTCGATCCCACGTCGGTGGACCTCAAGAAGGACGGGGTGCGCCGGCGCTATTACGGATGGCCCATCGCCTGGACGCGGATGTTCGGCAAAGGACGTGTTTATTACAATAGTCTGGGGCACGAGGAGGCGGTTTGGAATGACCCCCGCTACCAGGACATGCTCCTGAAGGCCTTCAAGTGGGTCATGCGGGAAGAGGATTAAGCTTGATACCGCCCTCGCCCCCTTGGGGGAGAGGGTGGACCGCAACCGGCGCTTTCTCCAGCCGGGGCGGGCCGGGTGAGGGGGTCGCCCAGCAACAAGCCGCGGGAGTCATGAGAAGGTCATATTATTCTTCCCTGGCTGCGCTTTTCTCTTGACAGAGGAAATTCCGCGCTGCTATACGAAAAAACAGCGGCCTCTTGCCCGTGTAATTTTGGTGAGATGCCGTGGGAAAAGGTTCAACCTCGTTAGGCGAGGTTACCACGCAAACATAAGCCACTGCCCAGAAACTCGGAGACGAGCCAACGGGTGGAGCAGGCAAGGCCGGCTTAAGGCTTTGTCTAATGTGGCTGTTCCGGATTACGGGACACTACGTTGTGTGGAGCCAAAGCTCTCACCAGGAGGTTTGAGAAACCGGGTTTGTATGAACTGGTTTTTCAGGATCGCCCCTGCGGAGTTTTTGCTCCGGGGGGCGTTTTGATTTTAGGGCAAGTTCTGATGAATCGGTAATCGCCTGATGGGAATCTATGCATTCATGATCGGGAAGCGTGTGGGGTGGCGCTGGACGTTGTTCGGATGGCTGGGAGCGGTGTCGCTTCTGGTGGCGATGACCGCGCCCTCCACTCGCGGGCAAGACAGTGCAACCCCGGACACGGGCCAGGACGCGACCAACTCGACGCCGTCAGATCCCCAGCGTTGGAACCTGCACTTCCAGTCCACCGCTGGTGCTCAAGGGTACCCTGGTTTCCCTGCCCAATATTCTGGCCTGAACAGCCTTAGGCCTGGCGGCGAGGTCAGAGACACCATATCCGTGGACGTGACGAGCGGCGTACGTTTGTGGCGCGGGGGAGAGTTTTTCGCGGACCTCCTCATCTGGCAAGGATACGGCCTGAGCAAGACGGAAGGCCTCGCGGGGTTTCCGAATGGCGAGGCGTATCGAGTCGGCAAGACTTATCCGGATGCCTACCTCTGCCGCGCTTATCTTCGCGAGACAATCGGCTTCGGTGGGGAAAAGGAAGCCGGCGATAACGAATTGGGCGGTACAAAGGACGTTCGGAGACTGACGCTTACGGTAGGCCACCTCAGCGCCACAGATATCTTCGACAGCAACGCTTACGCCGGCGACGCCCGATCCCAGTTTATGAATTGGATCTTGATAACCAACGGCGCCTGGGATTATCCGGCCGACTCACTGGGATATACGAATGGCGCGGCGGCCGAATTGAATAGCCGCACATGGGCCGGGCGGCTGGGCATCTTCCAGGTGTCGAAAGTCGCGAACGGAATTCGCATGGACTGGAACCTGGCCCATGCCTGGTCCGCGGTGGCGGAGGTCGAAAGGCGATATTCACCTAAAGGACATGCAGGGGCCTTGCGCCTGCTTGCCTTTGACACGCGGGCGCACATGGGAAGCTATCAGGAGACCCTCAATAATCCGAGCCTTGGCGAGAATATCGTGCTCACCGCGGCGTACCGATACAAGTACGGCTTTGGCATCAATCTGGAGCAGGAAATCCGCAAGAATCTCGGGGCCTTCGCGCGCCTGGGTTGGAGCGATGGCAAAAACCAGACGTACGAATTTACCGACGTGGATCGCACCGCCACGGCGGGGCTTAGCCTGAAGGGGACGTTGTGGCGCCGCCCGCACGACATAGTAGGCCTCGTCGCGGCCGTCAACGGCATCAGCGCCGTTCATCGGCAGTACCTTGCGGCGGGTGGTCTGGGAGTTACCGTCGGCGACGGAGCCCTCGATTACCGCTCGGAGCGCCTCGTCGAAGCGTATTACAACTGGAGGGTTGCGAAACACCTCCAGTTTACGCCGGATTATCAATTCGCCCAAAACCCGGCATATAACCACGTCCGCGGGCCTGTCAATATCATCGCCCTGCGGCTCCACACCGAGTTTTGATTTGCCGAGTTTCAGGCGGATGGACTTTGAGCTTTTAGGCCGGAGGAGGGTCGGACCAGAATGAAACTTCCCGCGTCGCCGTTTTTTGCAGCGGGAAAGCGGTTTTTTCTTGACAAAGCAATTACCCCGCCCGTATTAAGAGAAGTCGAAGTAATTTCAAGCCTGAGAACGCGCGGCACGAGCACAATTAGAAGGATTTGACCTCGTTAGGCGAGGTAACCACGCAAACACCAGCCACTGCCCGGAAACTCGGAGACTAGCCAGGGTCTTTGCGGGGGAGGATGACGATGATCTATTTCACCGAGCTACAGAACCTTCCGTTCTACGGGGTGAAGGGTGAGTTCCTGGGGGAACTGGAAGACCTGTGCGTTGATCCTGGCAACAAGGCGGCGCGGGTGGCCTCTTATCTGGTCCGCACTCCCCACAAAGGCATTCAGTGCATTACCTACTCGCAAATCCAATCCCTCTCCGTGCGCGCCGGCCAAACCAATGTGCCGCGGGAAGAAGTACGGTGCTACGCGCCCGATGAGGGACTGATCCGGATCAAGAAGGATGTGCTCGACCAGCAGATCATTGACGTCAACAACCGCAAAGTGGTGCGCGTGAACGACGTGGATTTCGACATTGAGCCCACCGACGGGCACAGCGAGCTCCGCATCGTCGCGGTCAACGTGGGACTAGCCGCCGCGGTGCGCCGATTGCTTCAGGGCACGATGTCCAAGCACCGAATCCGCTTGATCACCAACGGCCTTCCGAACCGAACGATCCAGTGGGAATTTGTGAATCTCATTGAATCGGATCCGGCCCGCCGCGTAAAGCTGCGCATCTCCTATGACCGGCTGGCGGAATTGCATCCCGCCGACATCGCTGACATCCTGAAAGATCTGAGCTATAACGAACAAAAAGCGGTGATCGAATCGTTGGATGACGAAACCGCAGCGCACGCTCTTTCCGAGATTCCCACCAAAATGCAGGCGGATTTACTCGAAAGCATCCCAACGGAGAAAGCCGCCGACATCGTGGAAGAGATGCCCCCCGATGAAGCGGCCGACGTCCTGAACCAGCTTTCCCCTGAGACTTCGGCGGAAGTGCTGGCGGATATGGAGAAGGATGAGGCCGAGGAAGTCAGAGAACTGTTGGCGTTCGAGGAGAATACTGCCGGGTCGATGATGACCACCGAGTATGTTGTGGTCCATGAATCCGCCACCGCCGAGGGGGCCATCGAGGCCTTGAGGAATTTCGAGGGGCAGGTGGAAGCCGTTCAGCAAATTTTCATAATCGATTCCGAGACGGTTCTGACTGGGGCGGTGCCCATCGGGCGGATTGTGCTTGCCGCTTCCACCACACCGCTGATGGAACTTGCCTCCGAACCCCTAATTTCGGTGCAGGCGCAGCAGAGCGCAAGGTCGGTGGTGGATCTTTTTCATAAATACAATCTGATGTCTCTTCCCGTTGTTGACGAGGAGCGCCACTTGCTGGGCATTGTCACCGCTGACGACGTCTTGGAGCATGTGATCAATAGGAAGTGATGAAATTGCCGATTGTCGATTACCGATTGTCGATTTTGTGCAATCGGCAATCGACAATCGAAAATCGGCAATTCTGGAGTTCCCATGACGGTGAAACTCAAGAAATTTCGAAACTTTGGCACCAAGCTGCTCATCTTCGGGGCGGTACTGGGCCCTGGCATCATCACGGCCAATGTAGATAATGACGCAGGCGGCATCTACACCTATTCTGTGGCGGGAGCAAAATACGGGTTCTCGCTGCTCTGGACGCTGATCCCCATCACCGTGGCTTTGATTATCGTCCAGGAAATGGTGGGCCGCATGGGGGTAGTTACTGGCAAAGGCCTGGCGGACCTGATCCGCGAGGAATACGGCTTCCGGACCACCTTCATCCTGATGGTGCTGCTGATTATCTGCAACTATGGGAATACCGTATCGGAGTTTGCCGGGCTGGCCTCCGGCGTCTCGGTCTTCCATATGAGCCGATTCGTGGCCGTCCCGCTGGGGGCGATTTTCGTGTGGCTGCTGGTAGTGAAGGGAAGCTACCGCTACGTGGAAAAAGTCTTCCTGGCGGCGTGCGTCATTTATCTCGCCTACCCTGTTTCCTGCTACCTGTCGCATCCCGATTGGACGAGTGCGCTGGTCAGCACCATAAAGCCCTCGTTTCAGTTCAACTCGAATTACCTCTATATGGTCATCGGTTTGGTGGGGACGACCATTGCACCCTGGATGCAGTTTTATCTCCAGTCCGCCGTCGTGGAAAAAGGCGTGAAGATTAAGGATTACATCTACTCGCGGATGGATGTTATCGTCGGTTGCATCATGACCGATGTGGTGGCGTTCTTCATTATTGTGGCCTGCGCCGCTACGATCTATGTGACCGGTCACCGGGACATTAAGGATGCAGCAGACGCGGCCGTAGCCCTCCGGCCCCTGGCAGGCCATGCGGCCAGTGCGCTGTTTGCGGTTGGACTCGTCAATGCTTCTCTGTTTTCAGCCTCCATTTTGCCCCTGGCCACCGCTTACTATGTGTGTGAAGGGTTGGGACTGGAATCAGGCATCAATAAGCGGTTCAACGAGGCCCCGGCCTTCTACTGGCTTTACACCAGTTTGATTTTCCTGGGTATGCTGGCCGTGCTCCTCCTCAGCGAAGACCAGCAGGTTCCCATCATCCTGCTCTCCCAGGTCGCCAACGGCATCCTGCTGCCGTTCGTCGTCATCTTCATGCTGCAGCTCACCAACCGCGAAGACCTCATGGGGGCCTACAAAAATAGCCGCGCTTTCAATATCATCGCCTGGATCACTTGCATCGTGATGATCGTCCTGACCGCCCTGTTGGCCGTCTCCAGCCTCCTGCCCGGCAAGTTGCCCGGATGAGCCAGCGTAGCGCCTGTTTGGTAGGTCCGCGGCTTTTTGTTGCCAATTCGGGACGAACCGCAGACCTTCCGAACAGGGCTGCGCCAGCCCGCGCAAATCAAGAAATGAAGTACAGCCAAGGTAATGACGTGGTATAGTCATTACGATCGCATCGGAGGTTGCCGAATGGCCAAGGAAGCCGTCTTCACGGTCAAGCTGGAATCCGATCTCCGGGATGCCTTTGCGGCCGAAGCCGAGGCGGTGCACCGGCCTGCCTCGCAGATCGTACGCGAGTTCATGCACGAGTTCGTCCAGCGCCAACGTGAGGCGCGGGACCATGACGCTTGGTTCCGTGCCGAGGTGCAGCAAGCCCTCGACGATCCGCGCCCAGGCATTCCGCATAATGCGGTGATGGCTGAAACCCGAGCCATCATCGACCGGATGACACACAAGAAGGTTCGGGCGTGAAGGTCGAATGGCATCCTTTGGCGCGCACCGATTTGGCCGAACTTGTGACCTACGTCGCCGCCGACAATCCGAAGGCGGCCTATCGTATGCATGATGAGATTCGAAGGCAGACCGGCGTCTTGGCCGCACACCCCGGGGCGGGACGTATTGGCCGCGTCCCGGGCACGCGCGAGTTGGTGATCGTGGGGACTCCATACATCGCAGCCTATCGCGTTACAAAGGACGCGGTGACGGTCCTCCGTCTCCTGCACGGGGCAAGGCGATGGCCGCGCTCTCTGTGAACCGGCCTGCCGCTTGCTATCGAGAAGACACCACTGCGATCATCAGGAAAAGAGTTCCTAGCATTACGACCCAGAACAAAATCTTCTGCTACAGCGGGGTTGGGGGCTGCTTCGGGTAGTGGCGAAGTACCTCATCAACCAACCTCTGAAGCTCTTGATGAGACTTTCTCATCGACCGCCCCCACGGAAGCACAGTTGGCTCTGAACTGGCTTTACCATGAAACTTGCCCAACGCTTCCCCCGCAGGGTCCCTTCGTGGGTGATATATCCATAGCCCTGGAGGTATGCTACGCCCGGGGCTTTGATAGAACTCCGGCTTTCCCCGCGCTTTGCTTGCGGTAACCACGCGGGTATGTTAGGGTTTCTATTGACTTCAGATGTATACAAGGTCTGAGTTCCCGTGAAGACAGAACCTATCGAAGCAGATCTCCTGGTCCAGATCGATCTCGACCGTCTTCCCCAGCACATTGCCATTATCATGGATGGGAATGGGCGATGGGCCAAGCGGCGGCGTCTGCCTCGCATTGCCGGCCATCGCGCGGGAATCAGCGCGGTGCGGCAAGCCGTGCAGGCGTGTGCGCGCCTGGGCGTTCCTTACCTGACCTTGTATGCTTTTTCGGTGGAAAACTGGAAGCGCCCGCACACGGAAATCAAGCTCCTGATGGGCTTGCTGCGTGAGTATTTGAAAAAGGAAATCGGCGAACTCAACCGGCAGAACATCCGGCTGGAGGTCATCGGGAGAATCCATGAACTGCCCAAGCCCGTGACCCAGGACTTGCAGAATGCGCGCGACCAAACCCGGCAAAATACCGGACTGCGATTGATTTTGGCGTTGAACTATGGGGGGCGGACGGAATTGGTCGATGCGGTGCGCGAACTGCTGGCCCACGCGAAGCAAAATGGATCGATAACGGTTGATGAGTCCCTGCTGAGTGACCACCTGTATACCCGCGGCCTGCCGGACCCTGACCTTCTCATCCGCACCAGCGGGGAATTCCGCCTGAGCAATTTTCTCCTTTGGCAAGTCGCCTATTCGGAACTCTGGGTGACGGAAACGCTCTGGCCGGACTTCACGCAAAAGGATCTGTTCCAGGCCATCATCGATTTCCAGAAGCGGGAGCGCCGTTACGGTGGCCTGGGACTCAGCTAGTCGTCAGTCGTCAGTTATCAGTCGTCAGTTAATAGCCCTGCGTCGATAGCCAAATTCATGGGATTTAAACCTTCGATCTTTGACTCTCGGCAGCCTCCATCTGAGAACTTGCGACTGACCACTGACGACTGACAACTGAAAACTGCATGTTAAAACGCACTCTGACTACCCTCCTGTTAATTCCCCCCGTCGTTTACCTGATTGGGTGGTCCCCGAAATGGCTCTTTCTGCTGGCGGTGGTGGGCGGGGTGGTGCTCGCCCTGCGTGAGTACTTCGCGTTGTGCCGCGCGATGGGCTATCAGGTATTTCCCTGGATCGGTTATGTGGCAGCGGCGGCGGTGTGCGTGGCCCAGATGTTGCAAGAGCAATTCAACCACGCCGTCGTTGCACCCTGGCTCGTGGCGTTGTTGCTACTCATTCCCACCTTCGCCATGTGGCGAAGCAGGGATTTAAAAGACTATCTGGTGGCCACGTCGGCAACAATATTCGGGATCTTGTATATCGGGCTCGCTCTTTCGTGCTTGGTGCCGATTCGTTTTGCCGCACATTCCATCGGAGGTGGCGGGATGCTCCGGGGCGTAACAGACCAACCCTCGGCCGGACCCCGGCCCATCTTGCTGTTGTTCGTGGTGATTTGGGCGGGCGACATTTGCGCATATCTTGTGGGCCGCTCGGTCGGTCGCATGCCGTTTTTCGCCCGTATTTCCCCCCGCAAAACCTGGGAGGGGTCACTGGCGGGTTTGGCCGCAAGCCTCCTCGCCGCCTGGGCCTTTGTGCATTGGTTCTGGAGCACAATCGACGTGAAAACAGTTATGCTGATTGCCGGATGGGTCGCCGTGGCAGGCCAAGTGGGAGACTTGGTGGAGTCAGCGATCAAGCGGGGGGCGAATCAAAAGGATTCCGGCACACTCTTGCCCGGCCACGGGGGGTTTCTCGACCGCATTGATAGCCTGCTCTTTGCTGCGCCAGCACTATGGCTCGCCATGATCATAACAGGATCTTTGCCATGACCGAGGGGTCATGCGTTCGCGAAGACCTTCAGACCTTGCTGGAAGCATCTGCGAAATCGGCGATACCTCCAAGACGAAAGGAAGATTCAAAAGCGTTTCGCACACAGTTCACTGAGCGTAACATCAATGAGATTATTGGAGTCCTTCGGCACAGAGAACACGGAGAACTGCCTCGCGTTTTCTTTGTGATCTCTGTGAACGCCTCTGTGCCCTCTGTGTGAAACTCTTTTTCCTTGCATGACTCAAGGACTATGCATTCTCGGCTCCACCGGTTCCATCGGCCAGAACTGTCTGCGCGTGGTGGAGGGTCTGCCAGGGCGTTTCCGCGTCGAGGCGCTCTCGGCAGGGAAGAACCTGGAGGTGCTCGCCGCGCAGGTGGTAAAGCACCATCCCAAAATCGTGGTGGTGAGCCAACGCGAATATAAGGAACCCTTGCGCGAGCGCCTGAAGCGGCTGGGGTACACCCGGCGGATAAAAATTACCTTTGGGGGCGAGGGTCAAGTAGAAGCCTCGACACACGAATCCGTGGATTTCGTGGTTTCCGCAGCGCATGGCACCACCGGGCTGGTGGCTACTTACGAAGCCGTGCGCGCCGGCAAACACGTGGGCCTGGCCAACAAAGAGACCCTGGTGGCGGCCGGGGAACTGGTGATGCGCGCTGCCGCCAAACAACGCATCGAGGTTCTTCCCATTGATAGCGAGCATTGCGCCGTACACCAGTGTCTCCGCGCGGGGCGGCGCCAGGAAATCAAACGCATCATTTTGACTGCATCGGGAGGACCTTTCCTGAAAACCCCCCGGCGGCTCTTTGATTCCATAAGTCCTGAGCAAGCCCTGAAGCATCCAATATGGAGGATGGGGGGACGGATCACTATTGACTCGGCAACGCTGGTGAACAAAGGCTTGGAAATTATTGAAGCGCACTGGCTTTTTGGAGCCGCCCCGGAACAAATTGACGTTGTAATCCACCCTGAGTCCATCATTCATTCCATGGTAGAATTTCAGGATGGGTCGGTGATGGCCCAATTGGGGGTTCCGGACATGCGCATTCCGATTCAGTATGCGCTGACTTATCCGGACCGTGTGGCCGTCACCGAAAATGGGCTAGGGCTTGACCTCATCTCGGCGCGCCGGCTGCATTTTGAGAAGCCCGACACCAAGCGATTCCCCAGCCTCGATTTGGCCCGTCAGGCCCTGGTGCAGGGGGGGATTACGCCCTGCGTTCTGAACGCGGCGGACGAGGTTGCGGTGGAGGCCTTCTTGAATCACCGTCTTCGGTTCTCCGCCATCCCACGGCTGATCGAAGAGGTGATGCGGCAGATGGGCTCGTGCCGGGCAATCACTTCGCTGGATGACGTTCTGGAAGGGGACCGGGAAGCCCGGCGCCGCGCGGCGCTGGAGATTTCGGCTATTTCTGACTAGGAAAAGGACTTTTACATGGCTAGTTTCATTACCGACGCGCTAGTGGTGGTCGTGGTCCTGGGATTCATGATTTTCATTCATGAGTTGGGTCAC